>Ga0194132_10004313_pt1 | contig 24283 bp, 23 predicted proteins | sample TA2KigOf80mmetaG_FD_148612 | JGI IMG/M metagenome (GOLD analysis project Ga0194132, IMG submission 148612) | Freshwater microbial communities from Lake Tanganyika, Tanzania - TA2015054 Kigoma Offshore 80m | ecosystem: Environmental > Aquatic > Freshwater > Lake | place: Tanzania: Lake... | reverse complement strand
GTGCTGGGATGGCTTGGGTTGGCGGTGCTTCATCCCTCTCTGGCGCTGGCCCTGCTGGGAATTGGGGGGGTATTGGGGGGGGTGGGGTACCTGCTCCTGACCAGACTCACTGGAGCCCTGGCAGGGCGGGAATGGTGGATGCGGATTAGGGCGGCGCTGGGGGCGGGAGGCAGCCGGGGGGTGGGTTGGGTCCTGGGTTGGTCCTTGGTGTTCAACGCAGTTTTTATGTTTCAGTTTTTCGGCCTCTTGTTGAGTTGGGGGCTCCCGCCACCGGGGACCATCTGGGGGGTGCCGGTCTTTTTCGCCCTCAAACTGCTACTCCCTTTCAGCATATTGGAGATCGGGGTGCGCGAGGGGGCGGCGCTGGTGGTGTTTACGCCATTGGGGATGGAGCCGGCCATCGCCTTCAACGCGGCCTTGGTGCAGTTTGTGATCAATGTGATCCTGCCGGGAGTGGCGGGGTGGGCCCTGCTCTATGGCCACCTCCACAGGAGCCTCGGCAGACGGGCCTCCCAAGCGGGGGTAACCGCCCTTTCACCGGAGACAAGGCGAGAATGATGAATTCCATCCACATGGTGCGGCGGGAGATCTGCGAGGTGGGCCGGCGGATCTATCAGCGGGGATACGTGGCCGCCAATGACGGCAATATCAGTGTGCGGATCGCCGCTGACCGCGTCCTCTGCACCCCCACTGGGGTCAGCAAGGGATTCATCTCGGAGGATATGCTCTGCATCTGTGACCTTGAAGGGAGGCAGGTGGCGGGGCATCTCAAGATTTCCTCGGAGATCCGCATGCACCTGGAGATCTACAAACTGCGGGCGGACATTCATGCCGTGGTCCATGCCCATCCGCCCACGGCCACCGGATTTGCGGTGGCCGGCATCGAACTGACCCAGTGCATCCTCCCCGAGGTCATTGTCTCCCTGGGGGGCATCCCCCTGGCCGCCTATGGCACTCCGGGCGGACCGGAGATCTTTGAGCCCATGCGTCCCCTGCTGCGGGAGTACGACGCGGTGTTGATGGCCAACCACGGGGTGGTGACCCTGGGCCGGGACGCGATGGACGCCCATTTCAAGCTGGAGACCGTGGAGCATTTCGCCCGCATCGCCCTGGTGGCCCACCAGCTTGGCTCAATCAAAACCCTGGACCCCAAACAGGTCGGGGAACTCATCGACCTGCGCCAGCGCTTCGGGATCGTGGACCGGCCCTCCTGCCAGATCGGGGAGGAGGAAGCGCAAGCCAAGCGCAAGGAGTCCCCGGACGATCTGGTGGAAAGCATCACCCAGCAGGTGTTGGCGAATCTGAAGAGATCCTTATAAACCATGTTGCCCAGTCTATTGGTCGCACTGGTAATGCTGGCGGTACGCGCCGAGGCAACGGATCTTCTCCGCCTGGCCGAGACCGCGGAGGCGCTGGCGGACCAGGGCAGGTTGGGAGAAGCCATCTCCGCTTATGAGAAAGCCCTGGAGGCCGGGGCTGGTAGCGCCAAGATATTGAACCGCCTGGCGGGTCTGTATCTCCAGACCGAGCAACTGGAAAAAGGCGCCGCCCTCCTGCGGCGTTCGCTGGCCGAGAACCCGGCCCAGGCCCAGGTCTGTTTTGAGTTGGCCAAGGTGTTCCAGGTGCTGGACCAGCCGGATTCAGCCCTGGGGTACGCCCGCCGGGCCCAGCAACTCGAACCCCAATCCTCGGGCATCGCCACCATGGTAGGGGCCGTGCACCTGCAGGCCGGCCATTCCGCCCAGGCCAAGGCGGCCTTTTCCCACGCTCTTGAATTGGACCCCCAAAACCCCGAGGCGCACCGTTTCCTGGGGGTGTACTACACCGAAGGGGACTCACTGGCGCAGGCCATTGCCGAGTTCCGGCGGGTGGTCGCGCTCCTGCCCGAGGACCTAGAAGCGCACAACAACATCGCCTTCCTCCTGGCGAGGCAGAGGCAGTACCCCGAAGCGCTGGCCGCGTACCAGAAAGCCGAGTCCCTGGCCAAGGACCCCCGACTGCGGCAGGCGGTGCGGGCGAACCGGGAAGCGGTGGAGGCGATGATGGCCGGCAAGATGCGGGCCCGTTATATCCTGGTTGACACCCAGGCCAGGGCCGCGGAGGTTGAGGCCAAACTCAAGGCAGGGGAGGACTTTGCCGGATTGGCAGCGCGCTTCTCAAAGGCTCCAAATGCCCAGGACGGAGGGGACACGGGGTTTTTCAGACCAGGGGAACTGCTACCAGATTTCGAAAAGGCCGTACTTGGGTTGCAACTCGGCCAGACGAGTGCCCCTATGGTGTTGCCGATGGGGGTAGTGATCATCCACCGCCTGAATTAGAAAGGGTCAGGAACCAGGTGCGGTTCCTGACCCCAGGGAGGGATGCAGGCCATGACCGGTATGACCCGCATTAGAGTGGACGCCCACGTGCGGGCCTGGTTCCCACCCGGGAATCTGCATCCTCGATGAACGTGCGCCTCGGCGCCGAGTTGGCGGTGGCCATCGCCCTTGCCGCCGTGCTTGATCTGGTGTCCAAGTCCCTGCCTCTGCCGCGGTTACCTTACGGCGGGTCCATCAGTTTGCGGGCGCTTCCCATCCTGATCGTCGCCCTCCGCCACGGTGTGCGGGCCGGCATCTCCGCTGGTGGGGCTTATGGTGTGGTAGATTTCCTCCTCCACCCGGTTTTTGTGCATCCCCTGCAGTTGATACTCGACTATCCCCTGGCTCTGGGCTTGTTGGGCACTGCCGCGGTGTGCTGGCCCTTGGGTTCGCCCATTTCGACCTTGCGCCTGTCGGCTGGGGTGATGATCGCCAGTATCTTGCGCCTGGGTGCCCACTTTCTTTCGGGGGTGGTCTTCTTTGCCCAGTTCGCTCCCCCCGATCAGCCAGTCTGGCTGTATTCTCTCGTGTACAATGCCAGTTATATGGTCCCTGAAGCCGTGTTGCTGGTCCTGCTGCTGCGTTTGATGTTGCGCCGGATGCGCCCCCAGTGAAGGCAACGCAAATGGTCCCATGCTTTTGGGTATTTGGGGAGTCCGGCCTGAAATACTAGATTCTAAGGCAGAGGATTGAGGTGGGAAGAATCTTCCGCCTGTCCGACACCGCTCCCCTGAAGGCAGCCACAATATCTGGTAGGGAAGAACGGTGGTTGGGACTTGCGAAAGGGGGGGGTGCCGATTGTCAACGGGGCATGTTTCTTGCTCGCCAGATGGGGGACATTAGTAAACGCCGGCCCATTCACAGGGATTGAGCTATGGAAAGAGACGATCAGCGCCAAATCACGGAGCGGCTGGAAGCCATTGCAGCCCTGTCCACCCTTTTCAAGAACCTGTGGTACGAGAAGATCAAGGATGAGGTGGCCAGCGAGAAGGTGCGGGCGTACTTGACGGTGTACGAAGACGCAGTGCCCCACCTCAACCAGGTATTGGCCTTTGCCCACCAAAGTGCTTCCCTACTGGCCGATGGCCGTCTTGACCAGGACAAGTACGAGCGCCTGCAACTCGCCTTCGCGCAGATGGGTGCCGGGCTGCTGGGCCGGGACGTGGACGCGGGCCTGGAGATCCCCGGGATCGACGACCTAGAGTCCTCGGTGGAGCTCAGTCCCCAGCAGGAGGCTGAGATGGAGAAGGAGCTATTTGAGCCGCAGTTGGGCACCTTCCCACAGGACCAGGGCATGGAATCCGAAGAGGACGACCAGGCCGATGTCGTGCTGGCAGAGCCCCAGAACGGGGCCGCCAACATTGACTCCCTTTTTGATAATAGCGAGCATCAGGGCGCTGCCTCCAGCCAGGAGGAGATCGATGCCCTGCTCGGCGGGGCTCCGCCGGAGGAGGATGGGGACGAACTCGAGGATCTGCTGGACGAGGGCGCGATGGAAGAGGCCGGGGAGTCGGAGCCACAGCCAGATGAGGAGCTGGAACTGGCCGCCCCCGAGGATGAGGTTTCCGCCGACGGGGACCTGGACGACCTGCTCGGTTCGGTGGTCGGAGAGGAGGAGGAAGAGGCCCCCAAAGACGAATCGGCCCTGGACGAGGATGAGCCGGAAGCGGAGGCCGAGGAGGAGCTTGAGCTGGATCTGAGCGACCTCGAACTGGATGAGGAACCTGCCCAAGCAGTTGAAGACGCAGAACCAGAGGTCGCAGCTGTAGAGGAAGTCGAGGAAGAGGAAATTGATCTGGATGATCTAAGCGCGGGAAAGGAGTCTGAGGAGGAGAGCGAGCTGGATCTAGGCGATCTATTGGAGGCGGAGGATCAGCAGGAGGCCGAGGTTTCGGACGAGGACCTCAGCGCACTGCTCAACGGGGAGGAAGAGGAGGAGGCCGAACCACCCAAACCCGCACCCAAGGCCGCGCCCAAGGCCCCTGCCAAGCCCACTCCCAAACCCGCACCCAAGGCGGAAGTGGCCCCCAAGCCCGCAGCCCCGACGCCTAAGGCCGCGCCAAAAACGGCACCCAAAGCTACAGCCAAGGCCGCGCCCAAAGCCGCACCGGCCAAGGATCAGAAGGGGGAGGAGGAAAGCATCTCCCAGGACGAGATCGACGCGCTTTTCGGCTGATTTCACCCTCCGCACCCCAGGAAGACACGGAGCCGGGAACCTCCCGGCTCCGTATTGTTTTACCTTGCACCCGCGCCGGCCCTGGAATAGATTCTTAGTTCATCCCCTTTCCCCGAAATCCTCTCCGGTTTGGGTCGAGCCATGCCCTATCGCGCCTGGTTCCAGTGCCTCCATTGCGAGGACGAACGCTATCCGCTCAATGAGATCGTCTACGAGTGCCGGCACTGCGGCGGGTTGCTGGAGGTGCGCCACGACATGGAAGCCCTGGCCACCCGGCCGGCCAGCGAATGGCGTAAACTCTTCGACCAGCGCTATATGCGCACGGATTTCCCCTTTGGCAGTTCGGTCTGGGGCAAGAAGGAGATGGTCTGCCCGGAGGTAGCCGACGAGAACGTCGTCTCCATGTACGAGGGGGGGAGCAACCTGTTCTGGGCCGAGCGGCTTGGCCGGGAATTGGGCATCGGGGATCTGTGGATCAAGCAGTGCGGGAACAGCCATACCGGGTCCTTCAAGGACCTGGGTATGACCGTGCTGGTGTCGATGGTGAAGCAGATGATCGCCGAGGGCAAGGAGATCCCGGCCGTGGCCTGCGCCTCCACCGGCGACACCTCCGCAGCCCTGGCTGCCTACTGCGCCGCGGCAGGCATCCCAGCCATCGTCTTCCTGCCCAAGGACAAGGTATCCACCTCGCAATTGATACAGCCCATCGCCAACGGGGCCATCACCCTGACCCTGCCCACGGACTTCGACGGCTGCATGAAGGTGGCCATCGAGATGAGCCGACGCGAGAACATCTACCTGGCAAACTCCCGCAACTCGCTGCGCATCGAGGGCCAGAAGACCGTGGCCATCGAACTGGTGCAGCAGGACGACTGGGCAGTGCCGGATTGGGTGATCATTCCGGGGGGCAACCTGGGCAACGTCAGCGCCCTGGGAAAGGGCTTCCTCGAAATGAAGGCGATGGGCCTCATCGACCGCCTGCCCCGGCTGGCCGTGGCCCAGGCGGCCAATGCTAATCCGCTGTACCAGAGTTTTCTAGGTGGGTTTGCCGGGTTTGAACCTCAGAAAGCCCGAACTACCCTGGCCAGCGCCATCCAGATCGGTAACCCGGTCAGTTATGAACGGGCCATCCGCACCCTGAAACGCTTCGACGGGGTGGTGGAGCAGGCCACCGAGGACGAATTGGCCAATGCCTCAGCCCGGGCCGACCGCACCGGGCTTTTCACCTGCCCCCATACCGGGGTGGCGTTGGCGGCGCTTTTCAAGCTGGTGGAGCGCAAGGTGATTGTCCCTGGGCACAAAGTGCTGGTCATCTCCACGGCCCACGGCCTCAAGTTCCCAGACTTCAAGATCCGCTACCACGAGCATCAGTTGCAGGATTTCGGGGTCGAGGCGCGGCACGCCAACCGCTTCATCGACGTGGGCGCCGATTACGACTCGGTGCGCGGGGCGGTCCTCAAAGCCCTCGAGGGCAGGTTATGAGCGAAGATCAACCCTTCAAAGGGGAGAGCACTCGGGCGGTACACGATGGGGAGGTGAGGGACAAGTTTGCCCGTTCCCTCACCAATCCCATCGCCCAGACTGCCACCTTTGTTTTCGCCCATCTCGACGAGTTCGCCGACTACAAGGCCGGCAAACTCAAGCACTACGAGTACGGGCGCTACGGCAACCCCACGGTCCGCGCCGCCGAGTGCAAACTGGCCGCTCTCGAAGGTGGGGAGGAGGCCCTGCTTTTTCCCTCCGGCATGAGCGCGGTGACCTCGGTGCTCCTGGCCATGCTACGGCAGGGACAACACGTGGTCTTCATGGAGGACTGCTATCGCCGCACCGTGCAGTTCTGCAAGCTGATCCAGAAGTTCGGAGTTGAGAGCACCGTGGTGCCCCCAGGCGATTGGAAGGCTTTGGAGGCGGCGGTGCGGCCCTCCAGCCGCATCCTCCTTGCCGAATCACCAACCAACCCGCACCTGCATGTGGTGGATCTGGAGCGCCTGGTGCCCTTTGCCAGGGAGAGGCGGCTCAAGGTGCTCATCGACAGCACCTTTGCCACCCCCGTCAACCAGCGGCCCCTGGAGTACGGGGTGGATCTGGTCATCCACAGCGCCACCAAGTACCTGGGCGGCCATAACGACCTGTTGGCTGGCTCGGTATGCGGGGGAAAGGACCTGGTTTCGGCCATCAAGGATTTCCGCAACGTCATCGGCTCGATGGTTGATCCACAGTCGGCGTACCTGCTCATTCGCGGCCTCAAAACCCTGGGTCTGCGGGTCGAGCGCCAGAACAAGACAGCCCTGAGCCTGGCCCGCTACCTAGAAAAGCACCCCAAGATCGAAAAGGTGTACTATCCAGGTCTGCCCAGCCACCCAGACCACGAGGTGGCTCTCCGACAGATGCGGGGTTTTGGCGGGGTGGTCAGTTTCGACGTGGCCGGCGACCTGGAGCGGACCCGGGCCTTTGTCCACGCCCTGCGGTTGCCCTACCTGGCCCCCAGTCTGGGCGGGGTGGAGAGCCTGGTTTCCCATCCGGCCACCATTTCCTACTACGATCTTTCGGCTGAGGACCGGCTGGCCATCGGCATCAAGGATCAATTGGTGCGCTACTCGGTGGGAATCGAGGACGAGGGGGAGTTGATCGCGGATCTGGAACAAGCCCTGGCGGGGGTCTGATCAGAGGCTGAGGTTGGCAAGCAGGATGGTCCAGGGCAGGCTGGAGATCTTGCGGTACACCTGCTCGTCGGCGGTCACCATCTGGCAGCGCAGGTGGGCTCCAAGGGCTACGGCGCCGGCGGCGAAGGTGCTGATGTCGTGTTCAAAGGCGATGCGGGTGGACTTGTGTACCAGCTCATAGCTGTAGGGCACCACGGTGACGTGCATATATTCGAGGCTGGCCAGGGCGGCTTCGAGCAGGTCGCTGTCGAAGTGCCGGCTCTCCTTGAGCACATGGATCAACTCGTAGACGGCCTGGTCCAGCACCACTAGCTCGATGGACTGATCGAGGTGTTCCTGGCGCAGCCGCAGGGCCCGGTCGGTGTCCTGGTCGCCGGTCTGGGAGAACCAGTGCAGCACCACCGAGGTGTCAAGGGCGTAGCGAATCATGTGCCTTTGCGCTGCTCCCGCAGGGTGCGCAACGCGTCCCAGGGCGGCAGCCGCTGCCGCAGCCGGTCCTGTAGTTCCATGGCCTTCTGGATGTCGGCCTGCCGCTGCTGGCGCTGGTCGTCCTCGGCGCGGCGCTCCAGGTACACGAGGAATGCCTGCCGAATCAACTGGCTTCGGTTCAGGCCCTCCTGCTGGGCGACCTGGTCCATCTGTTCGAGTATCTCGTCGGGGAGCATGATGTTGACGCGCGGCATGCGTGTTTCCTCCCACGGGGCCGTGGATGCGGCAAGTTAGTGCAGCCCTTCTTATCTGTCAAGGCGGTGTGTGAGCGGTCCTGAGGTCGATTGGCATCGCCAGATGTTGGCGGACCTGCCGCGGGTGCGGGCGATGGGCGGGGCCCTGAGGGCCACCCTCAGGCCCGGCGAGGTAGTGCTGGACATCGGCACCGGCAGCGGTTTGCTGGCGATGCTGGCCTGCCGCTGGGGAGCAGGGCGGGTCTACGCCATCGAGAAGGGCCATATCCTCGAGGTTGCCAGGGAACTGGCCAAGCATAATGGCCTTGAAGGGCGCATCGAGTTTTTCGCCGGGCACTCTACCAAGGTCGAACTGCCCGAGCGGGTGGACTTGGTCGTTGCCGAGTTGATCGGGGATTTTGGGCTGGACGAGGGTATCTGGCCGGTGTTTACCGACGCCCGCCGGCGTTTTCTTCGAGAAGGGGGGCGCTTGCTGCCAGAGGGTCTGGACTTGTGCGCGGCACCCACCTCCGAGGGCGGAAAGTTCAGCGACTGGGTGGGGCCGCTGCGCCAGGAGACCGGGCTGGACTTTGGCCCCTTGCTGGCCTTCACATCCCAGGTTTCGCGCAACCTGTGGGCAGAGGCGGGGGGCCTGCTAGCCTCGCCGGGGTGCCTGATGCATTGCGATCTGTACCAGGACGGGCCGGAGGTGCCGGTGGGGAAGGTGGAGGTGGAGATAGAGCAGCGGGGGCTGTTGGCCGGTTGGGTTGGCTGGTTCGAGGCTTTTTCCGGGGGTCAATCGTTCATCAGCACCCAGCCGCCTATTGCCGGGTCGAGTTGGTCGAACGTGTTCCTGCCCATCGGCGAGCCCGTGGCTGTGGAGCCGGGGGACCGGGTATGGCTGGAGGTGCGCATGGACCAGCAGTTCTGGAGTTGGGATTTCGGCTTACCCCGATTGAACCTGGTGCGCCGTTGCAGTGACTTCAACACCTATCCTCCGGGGGTGTTCAAACCCAGACCTAAGAGATAATGGGCATGGAAACAGACCCGCCTCTGGCCCCCGGTACCGAGCGGCCCCGCCGGCTGCGCGCCAATCCGCTCCTGCGTCGCATGGTGCGCGAAACCCAGCTTAGCCGCGACGACCTGATCCTTCCCCTCTTCGTCTGCCCCGGCACCGGCGTGCGCCGCCCTATCCCTTCGATGCCTGGGAATTTCCAACTCTCGGTGGACCAGTTGGTGGAGGAGTGCCGGCAGGTTGCGGGCTTGGGAATCCCGGCGGTGATACTCTTCGGCATCCCCCCGCACAAGGACGCGGTTGGCAGCAGCGGCTACGACCCCCAGGGCATCGTGCCCCAGGCCCTGCGCGCCCTCAAGGAGGCCAGACTCGACCTATTGCTCATCGCCGACGTGTGCCTGTGCGAGTACACCGACCACGGCCACTGCGGGGTGTTGCACGGGGAGGAAGTGGTAAACGACGCCACGGTGGAGCTGCTGGCCCGTGAGTCCCTGGTCTACGCCCAGGCCGGGGCCGATATCATCGCCCCCTCGGACATGATGGACGGCAGGGTGGGGCATATACGCCGGGTGCTCGATCTCCAGGGCTATGCCAACATCCCCATCATGGCCTACGCGGCCAAGTTCGCCTCCGGGTTCTACGGGCCTTTCCGTGAGGCCGCTGAATCCACCCCGCAGTTCGGCGACCGGCGGGGTTACCAGATGGACCCTGCCAACGCCAGGGAGGCGCTGCGCGAGATCGAGCTGGACCTGCGCCAGGGGGCCGATCTGATCATCGTCAAACCCGCCCTGGCCTATCTTGACATCATCCGCGCGGCGCGCGAGCGCTTCGAGGTACCCATCGCCGCGTACAACGTCAGCGGCGAATTCTCGATGGTCAAGGCGGCCGCGGCTCAGGGCTGGATCGACGAGGCGCGGATTCGCGACGAGATCCTCCTGAGCATCAAGAGGGCAGGAGCCGACCTGATCCTGACCTATTTCGCCAAGGAAGTGGCCGCGGTCCTGCCCTGAACGGACACCGCAGAGGGGAGCGATGAAAAATTATCTGAAGATCATGGCCGGCACCAGCAATCCCCAACTGGCGGCCGAGATCTGCGACTACCTCGACATCCCGCCCGGGCGGATTCAGGTCGAACGGGGGGCCAACGACAATATAAAAGTCAAGATCATGGAGAACGTGCGCGAGGACGACGTTTTCGTGATCCAGACCTCGGCTCCGCCGGTCAACGACCACTTCATCGAACTGCTGCTGATCATCGACGCGCTGAAATACGCCTCGGCGCGGCGCATCACCGCGGTGCTGCCCTATTACCCCTATGTGCGTTCGGACAAGAAGGACGAGCCGCGCATCTCCATCAGCGCCCGCCTGGTGGCTGACCTGCTGGGGACGGCGGGGGCCAATCGCATCCTCACTGTCACCCTTCATTCGCCCCAGATCGTCGCCTTCTCGCGCATCCCGGTGGACCAGCTCTGGGCCACAGACCTGATCTGCCGGCACCTGCGGGAGACCAAGGATCTTAGAGAGGCGGTGGTGGTATCTCCCGACGTGGGCAGCGCCGACGAGGCCAGCTTCTATGCCCACAAGCTAGACCTGCCCCTGGCGATCATGGACAAGAGGAGGAGGGGGGACGACGAGAAGGCGATGATCCTCAACGTGATCGGGGACATCGAGGGCAAAGACGCCCTGCTTTTCGACGACGAGGTACTGACTGGGGGATCGATGATGGAGGCCATCCGCTTGCTCAAGCAGAAGGGGGCACGCCGCATCATGGCCGGCTGCACCCACGGGGTGTTCTCGGGCAAGGCCCTCGACCGCATACAATCCTCGGCAATCGAGGCTTTTGTCACCACCAATACCATCCCTTTACCCAAGGGACAGCCCACCCACAAATTGGAGGTGCTTTCGGTGGCCCGGCTCATCGGCGATGCCATCAAGGCTATTCATCACGGGGAATCGGTGAGTCGCCTGGTGGAGTAGCCAATATAATAATTCGCATAACACTATATATGTAAATCATAATTGACACTACAACCCTTAGTCAGCTAAATTATAAATCCCACACAAGTTAGGAAAAAGTTCTCACAATCTCTCTCTGATCCGAGAATACCTTGGCGACAGATATTGATAACCTGAAAAGCCTGATCCGCAGCATCCCGGATTTTCCGGCGCCAGGCGTCTTGTTCCGCGATATTACCACCCTGCTCAAGGAACCTGGGGGACTGTCCCTTGCGGTGGATGCCATGCTCGACAGATATGCCGGGACAGAGGTGGATCTGATCGCCGGTATCGAATCCCGCGGCTTTATCCTGGCGGCTCCTATGGCCCTGCGTCTGGGCTGCGGGCTGGTGCCAATCCGCAAGCCGGGCAAACTCCCGGCGCCAACCCTGAGCCAGGAGTACCAGCTCGAGTACGGGCGGGATGCCGTGGAGGTACACCGCGACGCCATCGGACCTGGGCAGCGGGTGTTGCTGGTCGACGACGTGCTGGCCACCGGGGGCACCATGACTGCGGCCCGGAAGTTGGTCGAGGGCCTGGGGGGGAAGGTGGCGGGCATCAGTTTCTTGATCGAACTGACCTTTCTCGATGGCAGGGATAAACTCGGCGGTTGCCGGGTCGAAAGTATCATCCAGTACACCTAAACCAATCACCAAGAGGTTGCTTTGTAATGGCCGACAATCATCCCAGCAAACAGGAACTGAGGGAAGACCGCTTTGTCGAGTGGATTCTCGACACGGCGGACTACGTGCGCGCCCATTCCCAGCAGTTCATCACCGGGGCGGCCGTGGTCGTGCTGGTGGTCGCCGGCGCCGCCTATTACAACAGGACCCAGGCCGATGCCCGGGTCGAGGCCACCGCGTTGTTGAGCGAGGCCATGATCGCCGACGACAACAGCCAGGCCGCCGAGGCGATCGCCAAGGCAGAGCAGGTGGTGAAGGAGTTTTCCGGCACCCCGGCGGCGGCCCAGGCCACCCTTTTCCTGGCCAATCGGTATTACGCCCAAGGGCGCTTCGCCGAGGCAAAACAATACTACGAGCGATATCTCGGCGACTACGGAGACGTGGACGTGCTGGCTTTTGCTGCCCGCACCGGCCTGGCTTCCTGCGCCGAAGCCCAGGGGGATTACCGGCAGGCGGCTGCGAGGTTTCAGGAGGCCGCCACCGGCAGCGGCGGCAACACCCAGGGGGCAGTGGCCCTGCTGGAGGCGGCCCGCTGCTTCGGCCTGGCTGGGGACTCGGCCAGCCAGAAGGGGGTGCTCAACCAGATTGCCCGGGAGTACAGCGAATCCCCAGCCGCGGCCCGGGCACGCGAAGAGCTGGCAATGCTCTGAGAGCCGGGAGAACTGGCAATGGGCGACAAGCTGAAGGTCTTTGCCGGGCAGAGCAACCCCAAACTAGCCGAGGGGATCGCCGCGTCCCTGGGACTGGAGCTGGGGGCCATCGAGTTCGTGCGTTTCAGCAACGAAAACATCAAGGTCAAGATCTGCGAGAACGTGCGGGGCTGCGACGTGTTTTACCTCCAGACCTCCTGCCCGCCGGTCAATGAGTACCTGATGGAGTTGCTCATCGCCCTGGACGCCCTAAAATACGCCTCGGCACGGCGCATCACCGCGGTACTGCCCTATTACCCCTACGCCCTGGCCGACAGCAAGGACGAGCCCCGCATCTCGGTGGCCGCCCGGCTGATGGCCGACCTGATCACGGAGGCCGGGGCCAGCCGCATCCTCACCATGACGCTGCACAGCCCGCAGATCATGGGTTTCTGCCGCATCCCCATCGACCAGTTGAGCGGGGTACCCACCATCTGCGATGCCTACACCGACCTGGATCTCAAGAACTGTGTGGCGGTGTCGCCCGACATCAGCCGGGCCAAGGTCACCGAAGGGTATGCCAAGCGCCTGGGACTGCCCCTGGTGGTGGTGGACAAGCGCCGGACGGGCAGGAATCGGATGGAGGTCAACGGGGTGATCGGCGAGGTGGAGGGGCGCGACGCCATCTTCCTCGACGACGAGATCATCACCGGGAGCTCGATCATCGAAGGGGCCGAGGCGGTGCAGGCACGCGGGGCCCGCCGAATCTTTGCCGGCTGCGTCCACGGCACCATGCCTGCCCAGAGCGCCCAGCGCATCGGCGAGTCGGAGCTGGAGCGGCTGGTGATCACCGACACCATCCCGCTCCCCCCGGAGAAGCAGCACCCCAAGATCCGGGTCCACTCGGTGGCCCCGCTCTTCGCCAACGCCATCCGGGCCATCCACGAAGAGACCTCCATCAGCAGTTTCTTCAAATAGGCGGAGCGCAAGGCGATGAAACTGGCGGTCCTGGCCGACATTCACGCCAACCTCGAAGCGCTGGAAGCCGTGCTCATCGCCGTCGAAAAGGCAGGCGCCACGCGGCTGCTGGTGCTGGGGGACGTAGTAGGATACGGCCCGGACCCGGTGGCCTGCATCTTCCGGCTGCAGGAGGCCGAGGCGGTGTGCGTGCTGGGCAACCACGACGAGGCCCTGGTGGACCGCCGCGCGATGCGGGGTTTCAACTGGCTGGCCAAGGACGCCCTGCGCTGTTCCCAGCCCCTGGTGGGCCCTGGCGAACTCGAATACCTGCGCGGCTTCGCCTTCCGCCATGTCGAACACGGCGCCTCCTTCACCCACGCCAATCCGGTCAAGCCCGAGGAGTGGCAGCACCTCTACCTCCACAGCCACCTGCACTGGTGCATGGAGCGGACGGATTGGAAGATCAACTTCGTCGGCCATACCCACCACCCCGGGTTCTACTGCCAACAGGGGCACCGGGTGGTGCGCCTGACCTCCAGCGAGGTGGCCATCGGCCGGCATCGATACCTGATCAACCCCGGTAGCGTCGGCCAGCCCCGCGACGGCGACTGGCGAGCCTCCTTTGCGCTGTGGGACCTGGAGCGCAACCGTCTCGAACTGAAGCGAATCGAATACCCCGTCCAGCGCACGCAGGAAAAACTGCGACAGCGCGACTGGCCCGACTACCTTGCCCAGCGGCTGGCCAAAGGCGAGTAGGATGCGCGGCCGGGTTCTCCAACTCTCGGGTCTGCACGCGCTGGTGGACGCCGAGGGGGAGGCCTGGCAGTGCGAACTGCGCGGCCGGCTCAAGGCAGGGGGGCGCGGGGCCACCGCCCCCCTGGCGGCAGGGGATTGGGTCGAGGTCCGGGCCACGGGTCAGAAGGCGGGGGTGGTGGAGGAGGTCTACCCCCGGCAGGGCAAACTCTCCCGGCTGGCCAGCGGCAAGGGCGGGCGCGAACAGGTCATCGCCGCCAACGTCGACCAATTGGTAGTGGTGGTGGCCGCCCGCCAACCCGAAACCCGCCCCGGCTTCATCGACCGGGCCATCGCCATGGCCCTCGCCGGCCAGATCCAACCGGTGTTGTGCATCAACAAGGTGGATCTGGGCGCCCCGGAACAGAACCTGGGGTTAGGGAAGGTGTACGCAGAACTAGGATACCGGGTGTGTTTCACCAGCGCCCTGAACGGAGCAGGGCTGGCCGAGCTGGCCGAGCTGCTGGCCGGCAAGGTGTCGGCCATGGTCGGACCTTCCGGGGTGGGCAAATCGTCGCTGCTCAATCTCCTGGCTCCTGGCCTGAACGCGCGGACGGGCGCATTGATGCGGCGCCACGACCGCGGGAGACACACCACCACCGCCGCCCGCCTGTATCCCTTGCCACAGGGGGGGTATCTGGTGGACACCCCGGGGATCAAGGAGTTGCAGCTCTGGCAGGTGGACCGGCGGGAACTGGTCGATCATTTTGTCGAGATGGCCCCGCTGGCGGGGGGCTGCCAGTTCCGCGATTGCCGGCACCTCAGTGAGCCGGGCTGTGCCATCCGCGAGGCCGTAGCGCAAGGCCGGATCTCGGCCCTGCGCTACGAGGGATACCTGCGCATCGCCTCCAGCCTGGAGGACGGGATATGACCGAGATATCCATCGGCAACCTGCTCAAGATCTACGGCCAGAATCTGGGACTCCACTTGCTGGCCGGCGAGGCGGGACTGCACCGCATCATCAACACCAGCGACACCAGCCGTCCCTCCCTGGCGCTGACTGGCTTCGTCGAGGTCTTCAACTTCGACTGCGTCCAGGTGCTGGGCAATCACGAAATCGAGTACATGCGCCACCAACCCCAGGCGCAGTTGCGCCAGGCCCTGGAGGTGATCTACCAGTTCGAGATGCCCTGTGTGGTGATCACCGGCATGGGGCGGGTACTGCCGGAGTTGGAGGAACTGGCCAACCAATACGCCGTGCCCCTGCTGCGCTCCGACTTTGACACCCCGAAATTCAACCATCTGCTCTATTTCTATCTCGACGACGTGTTCGCCCCCCAGGTAGTCGTCCACGCCACCTTGGTGGACGTCAACGGCATTGGCCTGCTCTTCACTGGGCGCAGCGCCATCGGCAAGAGCGAGCTGGGACTGGACCTGGTGGAGCGGGGGCACCGCCTGGTGGCCGACGACACCGTTACCATCAGCCGCAAGGCGCAGGGCATCCTGGTGGGGCAGAGTCCGGCCGTTCTTCAGGACCACATGGAGATACGCGGTATCGGCATCATCAACGTCAAACGGATTTACGGCATCCGCGGCACCCGCAAACAGAAGAGGGTGGAGGTCATCGTAAACCTCGAGGACTGGAATGAGAACTTCGAGTGCGAGCGCCTCGGCCTCGACGATCGCACCCGCACCCTCCTGGGGGTGGAACTGCCGGAGATCACCGTGCCCCTGGTTCCGGGCAAGAACATCACCGTGATCGCCGAAACCATCGCCCTCAACCACCTGCTCCGCCTCGACGGCTACCACCCGGCCCAGGAGTTCAGCGCCCGTCTGCTGGAAACGATGCAGAAGCCGGGGCAGAAGCCGGGCAAACCACCGGAAACTCGGTCCTGATCCGGCGGAAGACTTTTCCTCCCTATTCACCCCAGGACATGCTGACGGCGGTGCAGCATTGCCGGCATGTTAGTTGCTTTCCTCATCTGTGGTTTTCCCGGAGGGAAGCGATGCATACTACATGGCTGTTGCTGGCCGGCCTGATGGCAATACCTGGGATTGGGGGGGCGCAGTCCTTTGCCGTCCCGTTCGAGGAACAGGTGCGCCAACAGTTGCGCAAACTCGACGGCTGGGGCCTGCGCCAACTCCTGCAGCAGGAGCAGCAGATCGACAAGGTGCAGCAGGAGCGGGCTCGACTGACCACCAACCCGCGCGAGTTGGCCGAGCTGGCCACCGACGAGGCCACTGAGGTCCGCTTCTTCGTCGCCGTCAACCCCCACACCCCCATCGAGGTGCTACAGACCCTGGCCGCCGACCCGGAAGGCCAGGTGCGCAGCGGGGTGTCCCTTGCCCTGCGCTACGATCCACAGGGCCCGCACACCGACGCGGCCCTGGTGGAGGAGTTGGCCCTGGGCCTGACCGGTGACACCCTGGTACTGGTGCGCCTCAAGCTGGCCGAGAACCGCACCCTGCCCCCTTCGGCCTACGAGCAGATGGCCATCGACGCGGACCTGCTGGTACGCCTGCGCATCGCCCAGAACCCCCAGTCCTCTCCGGTGGCGATGGCCACCCTCGCCCAGGACAGCGTCCAGTCCATCCTGGTGGCCGCGCTGGGACACCGCAACATGCCCGTCGAATGGTTGGAGCTCTCCGCGGACCACCCTCAGGCCTCGGCACGACTGGCCCTCGCCCAAAACATCAATACCCCCATAGGGGTTCTCGCCAGGCTGGCCGCCGATCAGGCCCCGGAGGTCCGCCGGGCCGTTGCCCGCCATCCAAACACCACCATGCCCATCCTCGACAGGATGCGGGCCGACCTGGATATCGAGGTGTTGCTAGCCCTGGTCGCCCATCCGCGGGCAGACCGAAAGCTGTTGACCCGACTGGCCCGCGACGAGCGGGACGGGGGGGTGCGACTGGCGGCCCAGAAGCGCCTGGTGCCCCTCCTGCGCCAGGAGATCCGCGAGGATCTGCTGGAGCGCTGGCACACGCAGTAATTCCTCCCAAAGCCACGGGTTGCCCGCCGGATCGGCGCGGGCTATCTTAAAAGCCGATGCGCCGCTTAGGCGCCTGCCCCCACATGGTAGTTCCTACCGGACTGGCCCTGCTGGGCCTCGGAACCCTCGCCGATCATCTCGCCGCCATCCGCAGTAACCCGTCCCTTTCGGCAGTGGGGTACAGCGGTCAGGGACCGGAGGGACTCCCGCTAGCGGAGCCCCAGGCGCTCCTGATGGACCCCCTGACTCGCGGGGTGGTGGTGGGCGGGACGCCGGCCGAGCGGGAATACTGGTCGCAACAGGCCCTGCGCGCCGGCAAGCCGGTGCTGTCATGCGGTCTGCCGGCGCGCAATTATACCCGCCTGTCCCTCCTGCTGGAGGAGGCCCGTGAGGCCGAAGTCGAGCTGTGCATGGTGCCCCGCGCCCTCATCCCCGACGAGGTGTACCTCGCCAGGCAGGGAGCAGTGTACATCGCGTTCCAGGGCTGGGTGCCCCAGGGGGCTTTGCGGGGCACGCGCGAGGGTCTGCTGGCGCACTGGGCGGCCCCTTGCCTACAGATGTTGGCCGGCCGGTACGGGCGGCTGGACTCGGTGTATGCGCGGACCCGCAGTCTCGGCTTGAACCGCCCTGAGGAGGATGTCGCCAATGCCCAGTTGCGCTTCGGCAACGGGGTGGAGGGATGGGTCTCCTTCTGTGGGTTGGGTGGTCAGTCAGGGGTGGAACTGACGGAGTGGGGGCCGGAGGACGAACACCACCACCGTTGGGAATGGGCCACCAGCGGGCCAGCGTTACTTACCACGGTGTACCAGTCGTTCCAGGCGTATCTGCTGGGGCGGGAAGCCCTCCCGGCGCAGATGAAGGTGCCATCAGAGGGGTTGCGGTGGGCCGAGTGGTTCCAGCAGTCCGCACGTTTGGATCGCGAAATCTTCGCCGACGAGGTAGTTCATGGTTAAGGCCGAAGAGGCTGGGGAAGGCGAGGGGATCTCGCTGCGTTTTGCCATTTTACTGGCCGTGGGCCTGGTCGTCCTGGTGATGGCCCTCAACCAGGTGGGGTCTGCGGAGGTGCCCATCGGGCTGGATCATCTCAAGCGCCTGGACGCCGAGGACCTGGTGGAGTCGGTGGAGATCGCCCCGGGGGGATGGCACGTCACGCTCAGGCGGCCCAGCCGCATCGACAACGGCAGCGGGGAGCTCATCACCCGGCAGGTGGTGGTCCGGGGACAGGGGGAGCCAGGCGCCGAGCAGGCCAGGGGCTGGCGCAGCCGGGGGGTCCGGGTCGAGCGCATTGCGGAACCAGAACCAGAAAGCGGGTGGCTGGGCGGGGTGCTGGTCAGTGGTCTACTCGGGCTGGGAGTCTGGCACCTGTGGCAGCAGATGCAGAAACACCGGCGGGAGGGAAGCCCGCGGCAGCACCTCGAACGTCTGGAGCAGGAGTTCAAGGATGGGAAGATCACTCAGGAGGAGTACCAGCGCCGGGCGGAGTTGATCATGGCGGAGATGTGAGCTTATGACCGCCAAAATCTCCCTCCTCGACGAAACCCTGATCCGCAAGATCGCCGCCGGCGAGGTCATCGAAAGACCGGCTTCGGTGGTCAAGGAACTGGTCGAGAACGCCCTAGACGCCAAGGCTAGCCGGGTGCAGGTCGAGGTGCTGGCCGGGGGAAGGCAGTCGCTGGCCGTCAGCGACGACGGGGAAGGGATGAGCAGGGAGGATGCGGTGCTGTGCGTCGAGCGGCATTCGACCAGCAAATTGCATTCGCCGGCGGAACTCTTCTCGATCCAGACCCTCGGGTTCCGGGGGGAGGCGCTGGCGAGCATCGGCGCGGTGTCGCGGTTGTGCATCGAGACCCGCAGCGCCGAGGAGAGCGCCGGCACGCGGATCGTGGTGGAGGGGGGGGTGCAGCGCGAATTGAGTTCCTTTGCCCGGGACATAGGCACCCGGGTCTCGGTGCGCAATCTCTTCTTCAACACCCCGGCGCGGCGGAAATTCCTCAAACCCGTCGAGACCGAGGCCAGGCACATTACCCAGGTGGTCTCCCAGTTGGCCGCGGCTCACCCGCAGATCGGTTTCGAGGTGGTCAACCAGGAGCGGCTCAGCCTCTCCCTGCAACCTGGGGATCACCGGCATCGGGCCAGCCAACTCTTGGATATAGGCGGGGAGGACCTGCTCTGGTCGCTGTGGGAGGAAAACGGCGTGGCGGTGGAGGTGCTGCTAGGAGGGCCGGGAGCCTGCCGCAAATCCCGGAGCCGCCAGTACCTTTTGGTGCGGGGCAGGCCCGTGTACTCCCGGCCGCTGCAGCAGGCGGTCTATCGCGGGTACGGGGGTCTGCTGCCGGCCGAAAGCCATCCGCCTTTTGTGTTGTGGCTCGACCTGGACCCCCGGCAGGTTGACGTCAACGTACATCCGGCCAAGAAGGAAATCCGCCTGGCCGACGAACAGATGGTGGCCCAGGTGGTGGCCAGGGCGGTACGCCGCGCCCTCGACATGCCCGAGACCGCCGGGTTCAGCTACAACCCGCTGCCGACCTCCCTCCGCCCCCAGGAGTTGGGGGAGGCGGCTGCCGTGTTCCTGCCGGGTCCGGCGGGGTCGTCTGCCGGTGAGGGGCAGATGGCCCTGGGTCTTCTGGCCTCCTCTCTCCCCCGGTACACGGCGGGGGAGGCGGGGGAGCGCCCCTCCCGCGACGAGTTGGCCGGGCCGCCGCGCATCCTGCAGGTCCACGACAAGTACCTGCTGCTCCAACTCGAAGACGGGGTGGCGGTGATCGACCAGCATGTGGCCCACGAGCGGATCCGCTACGAGGAGGCCCTCGACCGGTTTCAGGACGAAGGCGCCCCCAGCCAGCAGTTGCTCCTGCCCTTGACCATCCATCTCAACCCCATCGAACTGGAGGCTGCGCGGCAGGCAGAAGGACTTTTGGCGCGCCTTGGATTCGGCATCCGGGAATTCGGCTCCGGCACCTTGCTGATCGACGCCATCCCCGCCGGTCTCAAGAACTGGCAGGAAGGGGCCCTGATCTACAAGATCATCGACGAGTTGATCCAGGAGAAGGAAATCCGCGACACCCTTCAGGAAGCCATGGCCGCCTCGTACGCCTGCCACACCTCGATACGCGCGGGAGAGCGCCTGGTGCAAGAGGAGATGCAGGAACTGGTGACCCGGCTGCTGAAAGCCCGCGAACCCTTCGTCTGCCCGCACGGCCGGCCCATCATCGTCAAGTTGAGCCTGCGGGAGCTAGACAAGCTGTTTGGACGGGTATAAAGGGGGCGCAGCGCAGTTCGGGTTCCTATTAACGATAACAGGCATTATCGTTATTTATTTTTACTGACAAAATTCGGGCCTGTCGCTATATTTGCCCGCAGAACCCCACTCACCCCAAAACGCTTTTCCCGAGGATCATGAGCCAGGTGCCCGCAGTAGCGCCCCCACGGGCCCAACTGCCCAAGATCAACGACCCCTTGGCCCAGTTCCTGGCCGGCCATCTCGCCGAGCGCACCCGCCGGGCCTATTACGCAGATTTGTGTCATTTCTTCGATAGCGCCGACATCACCCTCGAAAAAATCAGAGCCGTGGATTTTCATGACCTGGTGGACTTCCGCAACGAGTTGGCTGCGCAGGGCTACAAACGCACCACGATCAACCGCAAACTTTCCAGCCTCAAAGCCTTCTTCAAGATGATGACCGCGGCGGGCTTGATCGAGAAAAACCCGGCTGATTCCGCCCTGGTGCGTGGCTACCGCCTCGAAGAGAACCTGACAGGCAAGGCCATCCACAAAAAGGCGCTGCAGCAGATCGCCGCGGCCATCGCCGAGCAGGAGGACGAACTGGTGCGGGTGCGCGACACGGCGATCCTCTACCTGCTTACCTACGGCGGACTGCGGCGTTCCGAAGCAGCCAATAGCTCCTGGGAGGATTTGGTTCAGGAAGGTGCCTTCCATGTCCTGAAACTGCCCCAGACCAAATCCGGCGTTCCCCAGGACATCAAACTCCAGCCCATCGTCATCCACCACCTCGAAGAATACCGCCGCGTTCTTCTCGCCAATGGCCACTCCGCCGAAGGCCGGGTATTCCTCGGGTTCTCCAACCGCTCGCGCGGCAAACCGCTTAGCGACCAGTCCATCAACCTGATCGTCAAGCGCTACGCCCTGCGGGCCGGTGTTCCCCAGCGCGTCACCGCTCACATGTTCCGCCATACCTGCTGTACCCTGGCTATTGAAGGAGGTGCCAGGCCGCAGCAGGTCCAGGCCCACCTCCGACACAAGGACCTCAAGACCACCATGCGTTACTACGAAAACCGCGAGCGTCTTACGGACAATGCGTCGGATTATATCCGCATGGGATGAATCATTTTTTTTACTTTAGATTACATATTTCATTTTATGCGATTTGACTTATCCTGCAAACTTCCCTGTGCTCAACTCACACGACAATATTGACGATCTTGCGCGGCACCACCACGAAACGCTTGATCGCCGTCGGGTCGGGGATATGGCGGCGGATGTTCTCCAGGGTCAACACCTGCTCGCGCAGTTCGGCCTCGCCGATCTCAGCTGGCACCTCAATGCTGCCCCGGGTCTTGCCATTGATCTGTATGGGCAGGGTGATAGTCGCCTGCTGCAGGTACTGGGGATCCGCCTCCGGCCAAGCACAACGGGATATCTCTCCCCTGCCCAACCCCCACAACTCCCACAACTCCTCGGCAAGGTGGGGCGCGAAAGGGGCCAGCAACAGGATGAAGGGCCGGGCCACGGTCTGGGGAATGGCCGGCAGCTTCACAAGTTCGTTGTTCATCTCGATCAGCGCGGCGATAGCGGTATTGAAGCGCAGCCCCTCCAGATCGTCGCCCACCCGCTTGATGGTCCGGTGGAGTAGCCGGCTCAACTCCAGCGATTCCTCCCCGCCGCGATTGGCCCGCCGCTCCGGGGTCACGAAGGCCCGCCATACCCGCTGGAGGAAGCGCTGCATGCCGCGGATGCCCTCCATACTCCAGGGCGTGCTCAGGTCCAGGGGTCCCATGTACATCTCGTACAGGCGCAGGGTATCCACCCCGTACTCCTCCCCTACCTCCTCGGGCGGCAGGCCGTTCTTGTAGCGCTTACCCATCTTGCCGGCAAAGCGCTCCAGTTTCTTGTCGGTCCCAGCCTGATAGGGCACCCCCTCGCGGAACTCCACCTCGCGGATGTCGATGTACACCCCGCGCTCGTCGGCAAAGGCATCGGCGGTGATCAGTCCCTGGTTGAAGAGCTTACGGAAAGGCTCCGGGGTGGAGACATGTCCCAGGTCGAAAAGAACCTTATGCCAGAAGCGCGAGTACAGCAGGTGCAGCACCGCGTGTTCGGCACCGCCCACGTACAGGTCCACCGGCATGAAGCAGCGCTCCTTCTGGCGATCGCAGAAAGCCGAGGGATTGGACGGGTCGATGAAGCGCAGATAGTACCAGCACGAGCCGGCCCACTGTGGCATGGTGTTCAACTCCCGCCGGCACTCTACCCCCCCCACCGTCACCTGGTGCCATTCCTCTCGCGCCCGGCTCAGGGGCGTGGCCACCGGGCTGTCGGGCGAACTGGAGGTCAGTGGGCGGAAATCCTCCATCTCCGGCAGCACCACCGGGATCGGCACCTCGGTGCTGAAGCCCTCTGGGTGGGTGGCCAGGGGAAAGGGTTCCCCCCAGTACCGCTGCCGGGAGAAGATCCAATCCCGCAGCTTGTAACTGAGGGCGGCCCGGCCCACCCCTGCCTGCTCCAGGGCCGCGCATATCTTCTTCTTGGCCTCGGCAGTGGGCAGGCCGGTGATGGCGAAGGGGCTCTCCCCCGCGGCCGGCGAGTTAAGCGACACGCCATCGCCGGTGAAGCATAGATCCTCGTTCCCAGGTGGAGGCGCCACCACCTGAATCACCTCGATGCCGTAGGCTCTGGCGAATTCATAGTCGCGTTCATCGTGAGCCGGCACCGCCATGATGGCGCCGGTGCCGTAGTCCATGCTGACGTAATCGGCGACAAAGACGGGGATCGCTTTGCCACTGACCGGATTAACCGCCCTCAGGCCGGTGAACACCCCGGTCTTCTCCTTGTCGAGGTCGCGTCCAGCCTGGGCCTTGGCGGCTGCCTGGGCCGCGTACGCATCGGCCGCGGTGCGCGGATCGGGAAACCCTCCGGTCCAGCGCGGGTCCACCCCTACGGGCCAGGCGCTTGGGATCAGCTCCGCCAGCAGCGGGTGCTCCGGGGCGACCACCATGAAGGTGGCCCCAAACAAGGTGTCGGGCCGGGTGGTGAACACCAGTAGCCGTTGCGCCGGCTTTGCAGTTTCTGGGTCGAGGACGACAAACTCGATCTCCGCCCCTTCGCTGCGGCCGATCCAGTTGCGCTGCATCAGCTTTACCGACTCTGGCCATTCCAGGCCAAAGACACCGCCCCGGCCGTCGGGCAGGCGGGGATCGTCCAGATCGGCCAGCAATCGGTCGCCGTACGCGGTGATCCGCATGATCCACTGTCTGAGGGGCCGTTTGTACACCGGGTAGTCCCCCCGCTCACTTTTGCCCTCGTTGGTCACCTCCTCGTTGGCCAGCACCGTGCCCAGCATCGGGCACCAGTTGACCACCACCTCGCGCTGGTACACCAGACGGTAATTGTTGAGCACTGCGGCCCGCTGGGCCGCGCTCAATCCCTCCCAACTCCCGCCGTCCCCGCCGCCGAGGGCCTGCAAATCAGCGCGGGAAAGGTCCCTGGCCCCAGAGGCGAAGACCGCCTCCAACTCGGCGATGGGCCGGGCCCGGCCCCGCAGGGGTCTGCCCGCCTCGTCCTGCCACTCCAGTTCGGGATCGTACCAGCTATTGAACAATTGCAGAAAGATCCACTGTGTCCACCGGTAATAGTCCTCGCGGGAGGTGGCCACCTCCCGGTCCCAGTCGTAGCCCAGCCCCAGAAACTGCAACTGCTCGCGGATGACCCGGATATTGTCCTCGGTGAACACCGCCGGGTGGATGTTGTTCTCCACGGCGTACTGCTCCGCCGGCAGGCCAAAACTGTCGAAGCCCATCGGGTGGAGCACGTTCTTACCGCGCATCCGCTGGAAACGGCTGTAGATGTCGGTGGCGATGTACCCCTTGGGATGCCCGATGTGCAACCCCGAGCCGCTGGTGTAGGGAAACATGTCGAGCACATAACACTTGGGCTTGGCCGGATCGAAACCCTCCTCCCCCGGCCCTGGGGTGCGGAAGGTGCGGTGTTCCACCCAGTGCCGCCGCCAGCGCGCCTCGATCTCCCGATAGTTGTAACCGCTCTTGCTCATCTCCAATCCTCAGGGATACAGTTGCAGCATGGTGCGGGGAAAGGGGATGGTCTCCCGCACATGGTGCAGGCCACACAGCCAGGCGACCACCCTCTCGATGCCCATACCGAAGCCGGCGTGTGGCACCGAACCG
>Ga0194132_10004312_pt1 | contig 24288 bp, 21 predicted proteins | sample TA2KigOf80mmetaG_FD_148612 | JGI IMG/M metagenome (GOLD analysis project Ga0194132, IMG submission 148612) | Freshwater microbial communities from Lake Tanganyika, Tanzania - TA2015054 Kigoma Offshore 80m | ecosystem: Environmental > Aquatic > Freshwater > Lake | place: Tanzania: Lake... | reverse complement strand
TGCAGACGGCGTTAAGCAACGCGGCGTTGCGACGTCACGGGTTTTGGATGCCATCCGACCTTGCGGCCACCGTGTGAAGGGCCGCTGCGTTCAACCGCCGGATGCGGAAAACCGCACGTCCGGTGGTGTGGGAGGGTGCCGGGGCGCAATCCCCGGCACCCGACCCGATCGGCGCTGCCGCGCCCATCACCGACAACCTCTGGATACTCCGATCCCAACGCCCGGGAGATTTTCGCCTTGGATGCAGATCTGGAGGAACCCTATAAAGCGACATGTTCTTCAAAGTCCTCTCGATGGGTGGATGGATGATGTGGCTGTTGCTGTTGCTGAGCGCGGTGGCGGTGGCGACGCTGATTGAGCGGGTGCTTTTGTATCATCGGGAACAGATCAACTCGGCGGAATTTCTGAGCGGTGTGCGGAATGTGTTGAAGCGGGACAACGTGGTTGAGGCGCTCTCCATCTGTGACGCGACCCCCGGGCCTGTGGCCCGCATGGTCAAGGCCGCGGTGCTGAGTCGCGACAAGGGCCGGGAAGGAATTCGAGAGGCCCTAGAGGAGGCAGGAGCGGCGGAGATTCCGCGCCTGGAGGAGAAGTTGAACATTCTGGCGACCATCGCGCAAATCGCTCCGATCCTGGGGCTTCTGGGTACGGTGGTCGGGTTCATGTCCGTGTTCGAAGTCCTCGAGCAAGGCGGGCGCTATGTCCGAATCGAACTGCTTTCGGGAGGGATTTGGAAAGCCATGATCTGCACCGCGTTTGGATTGGCGGTATCCGTCCCCGCTTATTTGGGGTATAATTTCCTCGTCAGCCGGGTCAACAGCATCGTGTTGGACATGGAACGAGCCTCGACGGATATTCTGAACATGCTGTCCGAAAAGAACAGCGGCCCCAAAGCGTGAAATTCCAGCGCAATCTCAAGGTTTTTACCGGGCAATTGACCGTGGCGCCTTTCGCGGCGGTGGCGTTTCTCTTGCTGATTTTTTTGACCCTGAACACGGTGCTGGTCCACACGCCCGGCGTCCGGCTTTCCCTTCCCGGGAATACGGGCGAGGGCGGCCCGAGTTATCCCTCGCTGGCGATTGCGGTGGACCGGTCGGGCCAGTTGTTTTTCGAGCAACAGGCCATCGGTCTTGAAAGTTTGAAAGCCAAGCTCTCGCAGCGGGTGAAGGAGTCAAAGGCTCCGCTCACGCTGGTCGTGCAAGCGGATGCGAGGGCGATTTACGGGGATCTGCTCCCCATCTCGAAGCTGGCGGAGGAGGCAGGGTTTCGGGAACTGCTTTGGGCGACGCGTCCGTCCGGCATTCAGCCACAGCCTCCTCGATCACGCGAGCCTGGTTCATGAAAACCCCACCGCGTCGCGGGACTGGCTGGAGGGAGGCGTTGCGATGGTCCCTGGGCATCACGCTGATCCTGGTGGCGCATCTCGCCTTTTTCGCGGCTGTTTACCAGCCGGGGGGCACCCCGGAGCGGGAACATTCCGACGGATGTGTGGCGAGGGTCTTGACGGATCCTGCGTCCATTGCGGCCACGCTGGCCTTGCACGAGGATCCGGCGAGGCTCGCGGTGCCCGACCACCGCGGTTCCTCTGGCCGAGCCTGGCTGAAGCCGCGACAATTGGTGCACGATTTGCGAGAGGAGCCGTTGACTTCCCAATTCATGGGGCTGTCGCGGGCGCCTCTCACCCGTCCTGACCCGTTGGCTCCCGAGGTCTCGATCGGGCCCAGCACCATCGGCCAATCGACGCCACTCCAGACGCCGCCCCCAGTGAGCAGCGGCAACCTTCGACGGTCGGTCGATCCCAAGGTGGAGTGGCGGGGGACTTTGCGCGGGCGGGGATTGAGCCACATGCCCGAGTTAACGAACGCCCTGGTGACGAACTTGATTGCGCCCAGCCGGATTCACCTCGCCGTCGAACGTTCGGGCCGGGTGCAGACGGCAAGGATCGTCGGCCACTCCGCGGCGCTTTCTCCCGACCAAGCCCGGGCGGATCAAGCAGCTCTGAACGCGGCGCGAAAGGTACGGTTTGAGCCGGTGTCCGACGCGGAGCCGAACCTTCAATTCGGAGAGTTGCTCGTGCGGTGGGCGCTTCCCGCGCCCAATCCCCCTCCATGAGCCTTCCGGGTTTGACGCTCGCCTATGTGGGATTGTTGATGGCCGCGATCGGTGGCTTGGCCGTTTGGGATTTGTTTCGTCGCCGGAAATTCCAGCAAGGGCCGCATGTCGACAATGTCTTCCGCTGCGAGAAATGCCGCTACGTTTACACGGACGATCACGACGTGGATCGATCACGGTGCCCGCAATGCGGCGTGACCAATGAGCCGTTCAGTTTTTGATCATTTGCTCGTGGTTTCCGAGCTATTTGGCCATGACGACTTGGGAACTTTCGTCCGCGTCCTCCGTGGCGGGAGCAGGGGAAGGGGCTGAAGCCGCGAGCCGTCCGGAACCCTGTTCCGTGGAGGGCTGAAACTTCACACTGACCATGCGGCTGACGCCTTGCTCCTGCATGGTGACGCCGTAGAGGATGTCGGCGGTCGAGATGGTCCGCTTGTTGTGGGTGATGATGATGAACTGGGAATGTTCCAGGAACCGCTTGAGGATGCGGACAAAGCGATTGATGTTGGATTCATCGAGCGGGGCGTCGAGCTCGTCGAGCACGCAGAACGGACTGGGTTTGACCTGGTAGATGGAGAACAGCAGCGCGACGGCGGTCATGGTTTGCTCGCCGCCGGAGAGGAGTCCGATATGCTGAAGCTGCTTGCCCGGGGGGCGGGCCATGATCTCAATGCCGCTTTCGAGGACGTCCCCTTCGTCGGAGAGGTGGAGGTCCGCTTTGCCTCCGCCGAACACTTCCGCGAACATGAGGCGGAAGTTGTCGCGGATTTGATTGAACGTCGCGACGAACATCTCTTTCGTCTGGCTGTTGATGCGGTTGAGAACCTCCACCCATTGCTCTTTCGCTTTGACCAGATCGTCGTACTGCGAGGTGAGAAACTGATGGCGCTGCTCGGTCTCCTCATACTCCTCGATGGCGACCAAATTGACCGGCCCCATTTCTTCAAGGCGTTTCTGCATGACCGTGACCTGATCGGCCACGGCGGTCCAGTCGGTGGAGACGCCGTGGGACGCCATTTCCTCCGGGGTCAAGGTTTGGACCTTGGCGGGCCCCTCGTCCGCGATGGTGATGGTGATGCATTCGCCGCGGATGTCCTCGATCTTGATTTGGTATTTTTGGAGGACCTTTTCGCTCAGGTTCTCGACCGACATTCGTTTTTGGGCGAGTTCGATCTCAATCTGGCTTTTGTCCTGGAGGTGCGAAGAGAGCTGCGAGCGCCATTCGCGGAGGGAGGCTTCCCGGGAATGGATTTCGGAAAATTTCGTTTCGCGACGGGAATTGGCCTCGGAGGATTCCTGGCTGGTTTGTTCGCGTTCGCGATGGAGCACTTCAACGCGAGCGCGTGAGGCGGCGATCTCCTGGACGGATTGCTCGTAGCGGGCGAGAAAATCGGCGATGTCAGCTTTTCTCTGAGCCAGGGCTTGGGCTAGCTCCCGCAACCGCTGCTCCAGCGGCTGCTGCTGCTTGCGCAAGGCGGCGAGCGATTGCTCTTCCGAGGCCAGTTGCACTTTGATTTCCGTGAGCGCGGCGTGCGCGAGATCCCGTTGGGCCCGGATTTGCTCCAAAAGGGCGGTGCGTTCCGCAACGGCTGCGAGCGACTGCCTCTCCTCCAGTTCGAAGGTGGAAGCCTGATCCGCGAGCCCGGAGCGTTTGCGGGCGCCTTCCAGATCCTGGGCTTCGAGTTGGGTGGATTCGAAGCGGACGGTCTCAAGCCGGTGCTTCAAATTCTGGAGTGATCGCTGAAGCGCGTTGAACTCGCCTTGACGGGCGGCGATGGCGACCTCCTGGGCGCGAAGTTCGGTTTGCGCCTCGTTCAGGCTGGCTTGGAGCGCGGTGTGCTCGCCTGAGAGCGCACCTTTGCGGCGGCTGGTTTCATTGATCTTTTCGAGCAACGCGGCGGCCTGGGCCAGGAGTTCGGCGATCTGGTTCTTCCGCCCGAGGATCGAGGAGGGTGCCTTGCCGTTCCCGGCGCCGTTGAGATAGCCGCCGGTGAAGACCCCGTGGCGGCTGAGCAATTGCCCGTCCAGCGCAACAAAATCGTGCTGCCCGGCGGAAGCGGGCCAGATTTGCAGCGCCTGCTCCATGTCCGAGACCACCAGGGTTCGGCCGAGGAGCGCTTGCAAAAGCGGACGCACGGAATCGGATGCCTCGATGATGGAGAGCGCGAGTTCGGCGCCTTCGGGGGCCTGGGGAGAAACGACACCCTGAGCGTTCTCGGCCTGGGACGGCAAATCGAGGGCGGCGATGTGAGCGCGGCCGATTTTTCTCTCGGCGAGGCCTTGCAGAATCTGGCGGGCGGATTCGGGACGGCGGGTAAGGACGATCTGCAAGGCGTGGCCCAGGGCGGATTCGATGGCGACGACGTAGCGGTCCGGCACCCGAAGGTGATCGGCGAGAGAGCCGAGCACGAGGTCGGATTGTTTGAGGGCGGCGAGAGCTCCCGCGCTGAACCCTTCGTGAGATTCCTGGAGCTGCTCAAGCACGTTCAGGCGCGAGTGTTTCTCGGTCTGGGCGCGGAGGAGTTGGTCCAGTTCCTGGGAGGTCTGGGCGGCTTCGTGCTGGAGGGTGCGGAGGCGTTGCTGGCGTTCCTCGACCGTGCCGCGTTTGGATTGGGCGTCGAGTTTCTCCGCTTCGACGGTTTTCTCGAAATCGGCCAGGCGAGTTTGGAGTCCGTGGATCTCTTCTCCAATCTGGATGCTCTCGGAGCCGAGTTTTTCGAGGTGCGCCTGATTGACTTGTTTTTGCAGATCCAGCACGGAGATCTCGTTCCGAACGCGGGCGAGTTGCTGCGCCGAAGCCATGCTGCGAGATTGCAGTTGGCGAAGCTCGTTTTGGACGATCAGAAGGCTGGAGTCGCAAGCCTCCACCGAGGACTGGCGATCCTTCAGCGCGAGCCGGATCGATTCGAGAGTGGCTGCGAGCGAGGCGACGCGCTCGTTGACGGATTCGAGTTCGTGGGCGGCGCGGGTTTGGCGTTCCTCGCTCTCGGAGATCTCGGCAATGGCCCTTCCTTGTTGCTGGTCGATTTCCCGCAGACGCTCTTCATGGTGATGAACGCGGTTTTCATGGCGTTCAACCTCTGCTTTCAGCTCCAGGGCTCGCTGCTGGAGGGCGGCGATTTGAGCATCGATGTCGGACAATTCGCCACGCAGTGTTCCGATGCTGGAATCGGCGGCAGAGATCTCGGTTTCCCGCTCTTGAATCCGGCAGGCCAGCGCCACGGATCGCTGCAACCGGTCGCGGATTTCGGTCTGGAGCACGTCGAACTGATGGCGAGCCAGCTGGGTTTCGAGATGTTGAAGTTCCTGGGAAAGCTGTTTGAAGCGGCGGGCTTTGCCGGCTTGGCGCTGGAGCGAGCCGATCTGCCGTTTCACTTCGCGAATGAGGTCGGCAACCCGCAGGAGATTTTGTTCGGTGGATTCGAGTTTGCGCAGGGACTCGCGTTTCTGGGCTTTGAATTTGGTGATGCCGGCGGCTTCTTCGAAAACCAAACGCCGATCCTCAGGCTTGCTGGAGAGGATTTGAGTGATGTTCCCCTGGGCCATGATGCTGTAACTCGTCCGGCCCACCCCTGTGCCCATGAAGAGTTGCTGGATGTCCTTCAGGCGGCACGGCGTCTTATTGATGAAGTATTCGCTGCCGCCATCGCGGAAGACCCGGCGGGTGAGCGTGACTTCGTTGTAAACAAGCTCGACGCCGGCGGCTTTGAGTTGGTCGGAATCCACGTCCGAGATCGTCAGCGAAACCTCAGCCATGCCGTGGGGTTTACGGCTGTCCGTGCCGTTGAAAATGACATCCGCCATCTCGCCGCCCCGGAGAGCTTTGGCCGACTGTTCCCCGAGGACCCACCGAACCGCATCGGCGACGTTGGACTTCCCGCAACCGTTGGGGCCGACAATCGCCGTGATGCCGGGCTCGAAGTTCAAAGTGGTCTTGTCCGCGAAAGATTTGAAACCAAGAACGGTGAGACTTCGAAGATGCATGACCCCAAAAACAAATATCGACCTCGCCGCCAAGTAAAGTGAAAAAACCACAATATACGGGGTCACTTATTCACAACGGCACAACTAATGGATATTTACGGTGAGACAAAACGGCTCGTTTGGGGTCGTGATTCAAAGAGCGCAGCCGTGGAACACCGATGAATGATGGGGAATATCGAGTAACCCAAAGGAGCACGCACCCGTCACAGGAAGGACATCAACCATGTGTATTTCTTTCCTGACCGGCCGGCTGTTGGCGTTTTGCGTCTTGGGTTCCGGAATCCTCACCATCCACGCTGCCACCTTGAGGGTGACGGGGGGCAGCGCCGCCCCGGCCCTGCAGGTGGTGGGGGATCGAGATGATGAGTGGCGCTTTGAGGCGAGTTCCCATCTCGCCGAATGGGAGAGCGCGGCCGGCATGGGCACCATGTATTCCGATGGAGATCCGCGTCCGTTGCCGGCCCTCCAAACTACGAACGGGAACCGGTTTTTCCGCGCCGTTCGGGCGGAGGGGTTGTTCGACGATCGGGTTCTGCGGACGTTGCACTTGAGGTTTGAAATGGCGAATTGGGCCACGTTGTTGACGCGCGGACGCATGACGGGATCGAACACGCTGGCCGTGTTGTCCCTGGACAACGGGCGAACGAACTTCGGGGTCGGAGCTCGCTACAAGGGAAACACCTCTTTCGACGCGGGCGGCGCCAAGAAATCCATCAATCTCGAGATGGATTTCACGAATTCGACCGGGAGATTGATGGGCTACAAGACCGTGAATCTCAACAACGCGGCGGGAGACGAAAGTATCATGAGGGAATCGATTTATTTCAACGTGATGCACGAATACGCGCCCAGTCCGCGTGGAGCGCTGGCGCGGTTGTTCATCAATGGCACCAACTGGGGCGTGTATTCCTTTGTGGAACAGGAAAACTCGATCTTGGTCAAAGAGTGGTTTGCGAGCAACGACGGCGATCGCTGGCGTGCGCCCAACATCGGAGGGCAAGGACCGGGTAGCGGGGGAGCCTTCGGCGGGTCGGGGTCGGCGCTGGCCTGGCTGGGGACCAATGTTTCGGCTTATCGCTCCAATTACGAACTCAAGAGCGGGGATTCCACCAACGCCTGGCGGCGGCTCATCTCCGTGATTGATGTTCTGAACAACTCGCCGACCAACAACATGAACGCTTTCGCGGAGCGGGTGGATCAAGTGTTGGCGGTGGATCGCTGGCTGTGGTTTCTCGCCGTGGAGAACCTGTTCGCGGATGATGACAGCTACTTCAACAAGGGGGCCGATTATGGTTTTTACTTCGAGGTCGAAAGCGGGCGGATCCATCCCATCGAACACGATGGCAACGAGGCTTTCACGCCGGGGGATCTCAATTTATCCCCAGTACAAGGCATCAACATCACCGCCCGCCCCGTCCTTTACCGGCTTCTTCGTGTGCCGCAGTTCAAACAGCGCTACCTCGCGCACATGCGAACCGTCCTCGAAGAACGGTACAACCCAGCCTATTTGACACCACTGATCCAGTGCATCCACCGGCTTTCCGTGGCGGACATCGCCGCCGACACCAAGAGGAATTTCACCATGACAAGTTATACCAACGACCTCAACGCGCTGAGGGGGTTCGTGACCAACCGGCACCGGGTCCTCACCAACCACGCCGAATTGCGCCCTCGAGCGCCGCGAATCGAGACCGTCACCGTGCCGGTTCCGTCGCCGGATCCTTCCCAAGAAGGAACGGTTACGGCGAGAGTCCTGGAAACCGACGGGGAGGGGATCGAGTCCGTGTGGCTTTACTGGCGGGACAAATCCTACGGTGTCTTTCAATCAACCCGCATGTTCGACGATGGCATGCATGGAGACGGAGGAGCGGGGGACGGGCTTTTTGGAGCGTCCATTGTCAAGTATCCTGCGGGCACACGAGTGCGGTGTTATGTGGAGGCGCGCTCCGGGAACGCGGTGAGGGCGGCGGCGTTTTATCCTGCCCGGGCGGAGCAGGTGACCTTGAGCTATCGCGTGCGGACCAGCGAGGTGCTGGCCTCGCCGGTGGTCATCAACGAGCTGATGGCCGATAACAAGAGGACGCTGGCGGATCCTCAGGGTGAATTCGACGATTGGATCGAGTCGCTCAACACATCGCAGAGCGCCGTCGACCTGTCCGGATACCACTTGAGCGACGACGCTTCGAATCCGCGCAAGTGGACTTTTCCCGCGGCTACAACGATTGCCCCGGGAGGTTATCTGTTGGTGTGGGCGGACGAGGACAGTTCGGTGACCACCGAGTTGCACACGAATTTTCGTTTGAGCAACAACGGTGAAACCGTGTTGCTCGTGGGGCCGGATGATTCAGGGAACGGGTTGTTGGACCAGGTTACATATCCCGATTTGGGACCGGATCGTTCTTATGGACGCACGCCCTCGGATCCCAAGCTTTTTGGTATCCTGACACCCACGCCGGGCAAGTTCAATCGTTAGGCGAGAGAAGAGTCGCTGAGCGGCGGAAGACGGATGTTACGCATCGGCCTGACGAGGTTAGTGCGGCTTCCCGTCCCCGGGATGCGATCCGCCAAACGCGAATGCCGTGCCTCTCGAAGTGGTGTGTCGTGTGGCGCGGGCTGCCGAGCCTGCCGTATCGCCGACGGTCCGTCGGCCCGGCGGGTGAAGAAGGAGGTCCTTCCATGCTTTCCACGCGCCGGGTTCCCTTCGTCGAGCCGCAGGTTGGGCAGCCTGCGCCACAGCAGACAGGGCTGTCTGCGCTACCACGACAACGCGGTCACCGACAACCTCTGGATGCACCGACGCGAATGCGACCTCAGAATTCCTGCTTGCCAATGGGGCGTGGGGTTGCGCACTTTAGCGGCGCTTCGAGGAGTTGCGCGGTTAGCTCAGTGGTAGAGCACTACCTTGACACGGTAGGGGTCACAGGTTCGAACCCTGTATCGCGCACCAGCTTTTTTTAAGGAATTGGGGGAACTGTTTTTTCCTGACAGTTTCCTGACAATCTCGCGGGCGTGAAAACAATCGACTTCCCGCAGAAGGTCAAAAGGGGTTCCGTCGTCGTGAAAATCTACCGCACGCCGTTACACGGAGATTCAGCGGCTTGAATGGAAGGATATTCGCTTCGACGTCGGCATCATCGAGATTCACGCCGGCAAGGCCAAGACGGCAAGACTGCGCACGTTCCCGATTCTGGACAATCTTCGGCAGTGGTTCCTTCCGCATCGCCCGGGGCGAAGTGGTGCCGGGCAAGGATGGAAAAATCGTTCAACTCGAGCCGTCGGTGGGATGAAGGAGGAATACAACGGGGGCGCCCGCATCGGTTTCGCGAAACGCGGCGGACACGCTTGAGCTCCGGGCTCTGTCCGAACGAGGCCAAAATCCCGAGTTTTCGAAACGTTTTTCCAGGGAGGGCGGGGAGGATTCTCGCATGGAGCCGCCGCCGCGGCTGCCCCACGCGAGAGTCCTCTTCCAACCACCCGTCCACACCCGGTTCCGAGGAACTTTCCTGTTGCCCGAATGTCTCCGGACCGCCATGGTCAACATGCTTTGAAAAAGCAAAGTCCTATCATGCTGCTCGCTACGCATTTTGAAGTACAAGGAAGCTAAATCCATGCGCCGCCTCGCCAGTCTATGAAAACGAATACTTCACTGAATCGTTTTTCGTTGCGCCAAGGCCAGCGCCGGGCTTTCACCCTGATCGAGTTGCTGGTCGTGATCGCGATTATCGCCATCCTCGCTGGCATGCTCGTGCCCGCCTTGGGCCGCGCCAAATCCAAAGCTCACCAAACGGCGTGCGTCAATAATTTGAAACAACTCGGACTGGCGTTCGCGATGTATCTCGACGATAACCGCGACACATTTCCGGGTGTCGCATCCCGCGGCGCTTACAATCCCATGCATGAAGACTGGATTTTTTGGAATATCCAGCGCGCCGGGAGCGGCGATTTCACCAGCCGCATCATTCAAGATCCGCGCAATACCGCCATCGGCCGGTATCTCGGTTCGTTCAATACCAACATTTTCCGCTGTCCATCAGACAAGGATTGGGATGCGCGACGCAAGATGGATGCGAACCCTTACGTGTATAGTTATTCGCTGGTCAGCTATTTGTTGGATAACCGCAATCTCGGCCCCGGTTCGATCTTCCCGATTGTGGCCGGATCGGCGCCCGCACTGCCGTTCAAATACACCGCCATTAAGTCGCCCGCGCAAAAGATGGTGTTAGTGGATGAAAATGGCGACACGAAGAATGGCCAGCCTTTTATTGACGACGGCCGATTTGTGCCGCCAGGAAATGTGCTTGCGGCGCGGCACAAGATATTTCGGGGCTCACGCCCAAACGCCACCACTTACTTCAAGACCGGCCGCGGATCTGTCTTGCTCGCCGATTGGCACGTCGAACCGTTCACCCCCAATCAAGCGCAGCAGCCCAGACATTACGACACTTCATGGGACCGCCCGTGATCCGCCGCAATCCCCGCGCGGCGCCGACGCGGATGCATTTGGCTCGACTCCAATTCGTTTGAGCGACTTCCAAGCCAGCCGCGCCCGCCAGAGCCCTTCGCTTTGCAACTGGCAAATCTCATGCCTCTATACCTCCTTCATGCATACGCGCTGGAGGCGAGGTCAGAGCCGGTTTCCACGCTTGCTTGAGTCCGATGCAGCGTAAGCGGTAAGCGGAGCGCAGCTGTTCGGAGGGGCTGGGGATGGGTTATGGTGAGGGCTCATCCAAAGACACCGCGTCCGGCCGCTGGTCGGACGCCGGCAAATCCTCGAACAGGAACGCCTCGAAGAACCGCCGCAGCGATGCATCGCCGGGAAGATAATCCTTCAGCGCCTGCCTTTCGGCGGCGAACTCCTTTTGCACGCTGCTGATGAATAGCTTCAAGCTCATCGCTCTGCTTTCTGGATATCCACCATCAACTCTCAACCATCAATCAACCGGGTTTCGCCGGTGAAGAGTTCCTGCATCATGGCGTGCTGGAGGGCGCGGGTCCTCTCCCGCCGCTGGCATCCCTCCGGGATGCGGGATTGAATTCACCCGGTGACCGGTGGTGTCGCTCGTTCCTCGCTCAACCACCGGCTCATGGCGGAGAACCCTCCGGGTTCGGGGCGGCACGCCGCTGTCATGGCGGTTTTCATGCCGGAGGCATGGGAGCGATTAGCCGGGGGTTGAGCGCAGCGACACCCCCGGTATCCAGAAGGCATGGACACGACCCCGGCAGGGGTCGCAGTCGGACATGGATGCAAAGGGTGATTCGGTTTCATACCAACCGGGTTTTGTCGGTGAAGAGTTCCTGCATGGCGGACTGTTTGAGGTCGCGCTTCTTGGCGATGAGCCGGTCCAGCCCGCCGAGCAGCCCATCCACGTCGCTCAAAGCCTCCACGTTGGCGCATTGTTCGGGCGGCGGGGGAAGTGGCAGTTGAAGAAACCGAATGTCATCGGCCTTGGCATGACCGACAGTCGACCCACCCATCTTCCTGAAGAGGTTTTGTCTCACAGGCTCAGACATGAGCGAGTAGAGAAGATCGGTGCTGGATGTTCGTTTCGAGGCAGGCCGATAGAGCCTCATTCGTTGACCGAGGCAGACCTTGAGATTCGGCGGTGCAGCGCACACCTCACCCAATGGTGCTTCTCTCGTAATCATAATGTCGACGAACGTCGGGACGGCGCGGGAAGTTCAGACACGATAAGACTCCGCGTCAGTGAATCGGAGTTCATCGAGAACAAACTGCCCGTTGCGAACGTTCGGCGTGCGGACGACCGCAAAGTCACTCTCAGGCATAACTGGCGGTGTTCGATTTTTGCCATCAACCACCAACTCACACGCATCTGTGGCGGTGACTACTCCCACTCCTCCGGGATGACGCCCACCTCGGTCTGCTTTTAGCCGGGCTTCACTTTCATACCGCTACCATTTTTTTGAGGTGTCCGTCCATCCGCCTTCAAGCTGGGGGCGCTTCGGCGCGACATCGCGCACGGTCAACCCCAACAGGGTTGCATTCATCAGCCCAGGGTTGCCGCGGCCTTGCGCCTACTTCGAATCGGCGAGGCAGTAGAGGTGTTGATGCCCGCGGAGATAGAGGTCGCCGCCGACAATCGCGGGGGAGGCGTCAAATCGGTCGTCCAACTTGTTCGTGGCCAGGATTTCCAACTTGTCTCCATCTTTGATCACCACCACGGCGCCATCGCGTCCGGCGAGATAAACGTTTCCATTGGCGGCGACCGGCGAGGCATAGATTTGCTGCATGCCTTCGATGCGCTGGGCTTCGTAATGGGGTTGGCCGGTTTTGACATCGACACAGGAGAGGATGGCGTTGTTGCTGGAGAAAAAGTAAAGCCGATCCCGGTAGAGCAGGGGTGAAGGGACATAAGGCGTGCTTTTTCCGATGCGCCAGAGAATCGAATCCGAGTCGGTCAAATCTCCTTCCTTGCCGAGTTTGATCGCGAGCAAGGCGTTGCCGCGGAAGCCGCTGGCGCAGTAGACCACTCCGTTGGCGTAGACCGGCGTAGGAATGACGTTGGCTGTCATGCCTCCGCATTCCCAGATGACGTGGCCGTTGGCCAGGTCATAAGCCCGGATTTTACCCGAAGCCAGGATGATGGCTTGGCGCTTTCCTCCGTGCTCCACGATGAGAGGGGTGGTCCAGGTGGTCCTTTCCTCACGTTCCTTTTTCCAAATCGTTTTACCCGTTTGTTTGTCCAGCGCGACGACGAAGGAGCCATTCTCGGCGTCCCAGTTCACGATGAGAGTGTTGCCATGCAACGCGGGAGAACTGCCCTCGCCGAAGCTGTTGGCGACGCGCATGTCGCCCAGATCCTGGGACCATTTGAGATTTCCGCCCAAATCGTAGGCGTAAAGTCCGCGCGAACCAAAATTCGCGAAGACCAACTGTCCGTCGGTCAGGGGCGAGCCCGAGGCGAAACTTCCGGTCTGGTGCCGGCCTTCATGGGGAACTTCATCGCGGGCGATCTTCTGCCAAAGGATCTTGCCCGTGGCCTTGTCGAGGCAGGACACCGTGAATTGGTGGAATTCGACCGGTTTCATGCCGCCGCCAAATCCGCGGCCACCACGACGTCCACCCTGGCCTCCACGACCGGGACCTCCCCGGCCCTCGCGTCCGCCTTCGGTTGGGGGTTGTGCCTGGCCGAAGAAAACCTGGGGCTGAGCAAGCGACTGGGGTTTGGTTTCCGGAGGTGCCGCGGGGGGCTCGATCTTCCGGCCCGTGGGAACGGCTGAGAGCACGAAGATTTTAGGGCCCCAAATCGCCGGCGTGGCGTGGCCTTCTCCGGGGAGTTTGGTTTTCCACTTCACATTTTGAGTCTCGCTCCATTGGGTGGGCGGCTTTGCGCCAGGCGCCTCCCCGGTGGCAAGCGGACCGCGCCAGTGAGGCCAGTCTTGGGCGGCAACTGGAAGGAGGCCTGCCATGATGGCAGGCAAGGAACGGAGGAGCGGTGTTGTCATGAGTGAACGTTCTGACAAGGTTTGTCGGTCTGTGGTTACTCCTTTTTCTCCTTCCAATTGAGGAGGTAGGCACGTCGCTTGCCGGCGAACTCCTTAATCCCGATCCGCGAACCTCCGCCGGGACCGACCCCCCCGCCGGTCACCGTTTCCATGATTCCCTTCTGAAAAGCCTCGTAAGATTCGAGTTTGCGGGTGTCCCGTTTCACCTCTTCAGAGATCAGGTCGTGATAGCCTCGGGCGATGGGACCGAGCTTGTTCCAATCCAGCCATGTTTCCGCCATGTCCTTCACGTAACCGAGGTACTTTTGCTTATATTCGGGCACCGCGAGAAGTTTTTGGATGAGAGGTTTGTTCTCGTTGGTTGCCAGGGCGAGGGGATCGAGTTCGACCCCGTTGATCCGCGGCATGCCTCCCCCTGGACCGCCGGGTCCCCCAGGACCCCCGCGTCCTCCGAAATTCGGAGGGGGGATGATTCCGGCCAACCCGGTTCGCAGCCGGTCCTCGTCGAGCGATCCGGATTTTGCTGTGTCCCAGGCATCAGTCCATTTGCCGAAGAGCCCGTTCCACTCCGACTTCGACACGCTGCCGTCACGATCCGCATCGGCGGCGATGAACAGCGGTTCTGCAAGCATGCGGCCGGGCCCCCTTGGGCCGCCGGGGCCGCGAGGCCCCCCTGCTGGCCCTGCTCCTTGGGGTGAGGGCATGAGGGAGGCGATGCGGTCAGCGAATTGTTCCCGGGAGACCTTCCCGGTGGAGTCGGGGTCGAGTTTTTGGAACCACAGTTCACCCAATTGGCTCATCTCGGTTTTGTCGAGTTTTCGATCTCCGGAGCGGTCGCCTTGATCAAGCATCCGGCTGGCGAGCAGATTGGCGGGTCCGCCGCCGAAGCCGGGCCCGCCAGGTCCGCTGCCTCCGCGTCCGCCCCGGCCCCCGCCCATCCCACCGGGCAGGAAGAAGGTTTCATTGGCGTCGTGGGGCACGAGATGAAACACGCCTTTGGGATCCTGGTAGATTCCGTAATCGCTGGAACGGATCCAGTAGCCGTCGGTGTTGATGAGAACGTTTTCGAGGGCGAGGAATTTGAGTGCCCCTTCAACATCGAAGAGAGGGCGGAGTGCTTGATCGAGCTTTTCGGGAGGCGTTTGGGTGAGGACTTGGGTCAGCCTGATCAGACCGGCCCATGCTTTGGGATCGTTTTTGCTCTTGAGTTCGTAAGTGCGCTTATAGTCCTCGGGATTGTCACCGAGGTAACCGAGCGTGGCGCGTCCGTTGGGCGAGCCGGGAGTTTTCCATCGGGCGCCCTTCGCGGTGCCGAAGTTTTCCTGGATGAATTCCTTGTTGAATTGCTGGGCGTTGACGTACACGCCCCAATTTTCGCCGTTGATGACCAGTCGAATGAAGTTGGCCTTGGGCGCCGGGATGTATTGCCGTCCGATGTGATGATAGAGCACGGTGCGCAAAAAACTGGGATCCACGTGGGAATTGAGCAGGTTCAACGTTCGGTAGCCCGCCAAGTTTTGGTCCGAATGGACGAAATCGACGCTGAGATTGAGGGATCGTTTGCGGCCTTCCTGGACGTTAAAATAGGAGGAAGCGCCTCGAAAATGAACGCCGACGCCGGGGTACTTTTTTCCGTCGACCGTGAGGGTCGCAGGGACCTCTACATCCGTATTGTTGAAATCCTCGAGTTCCTTCTCCCAATCCGAGTTCTCGAAATCGAGGAACAAGGTTCGTAGGACGGAGGGGTCGTAGAACGGTTTGCCCGAGTGGTTGGGAACTTCCGAGGGGGTGATGCGGATGCCGGGTTCAGGGGCTTGGACGTTCTCCCCGCCAGGCTGTCTGCCTGGGCCGCGTTGACGGAGGCGTCCCTCGGCTCGTTCCTTGGCGAGGTATTCCCGTGCGGCCTTGCGCTCGGGCGCCTCCAGGACTTTGTTGCCATTCTGGTCGAACTTCTTGAGCAGGGGCGCGGGCGCTTGCATCATGCCTGGGCCTGCCCCACGGGGTCCCGGCGGGCCTCCTTGCGGGGCAGGCTGGGCCAGGGCGGCCACGGTGCAACCCAGCGCGGCCAGCCAAAGTAGAGGTGGCAAGGTGGCGGGGTGGCGAAAGGCACGTCGGGTGGGTCGTGGATTGGGAATCTGCATGGGAGTGTAGATGTCACAAAGGAAGCTTCGGTTACAATTCTTCGGCGCCCGCCCGTCCCTTTCCCAAAGACTTCGAACTTCATGGAAAGCGAAGAGGGTGTTCTGGAAGTGCGCCTGAGCGCCGAAGATCTCAGGTTGTCCTGGAACGGTACGAGCGGGCGTCCGAATGTTGGGCAAGACTTCGGCATGGGGTTCGCGTCGCAAAGATGCGAACACCATGTCCACTCGTTGTATAAGCGTTGATGACGTGGGACTTGAAGAAGCAATGGACCCGCCAGGGTCAGGCGCGGCATGGCATTCGCTAGGGAGTGCCCAAATCGGTATGTCCGATCATGCTTTGGTGGACCCTTCAACAACTTAAGGCAAAGAGCGCGGCAACGCGTCTTGCAGCGGTCGAAAAACTGGCTCTGGAGAGCCAGGAGGCAGCGGTGCTGGCCTTGATGGAAGCCACGCGCGACCCGGCCAAGGAAGTTCGACGCGCTGCCATCGCCGCTTTGGCCCGGCATCCGGAGTCGAATCCGGTTCCGACCTTGTGCAAGCTGGCTAACGATGCCGAGTTGGAGATTCGTTGCGAGGTGGCGGCGGCCTTGGGGCATTTGCCGGGGCCGCAAACCTTCAGCGTCCTGCTGGGGTTGTTGTCCGACAGCCGGGGCGCGGTGCGATGGCGGAGCGCCAAATCGCTTTCGAAACTGCGCTGGACTCCCTCGAACATGCGGGAGATGGCGGCGATGCAAGTGGCCGCTGGAGAATACAAGAGCGCGGCCAGACTTGGGGCTCCCGCGATCGAGCCTCTGCGAGCGCTCCTAGCGGATCCGGATTCCCAAACCCGCCGGCACGCACTGGACGCTTTGACCACGATCGCCGACGCGCGCGTGGTGCAAGTGCTGATTCAGGCCATGAAGGATGATGACGCGGGGGTTCGCGTCATGGTGGCGGAGGCGATGGTGCAGTTTCCGGATCCGCGAGTTCTGCCTCCCTTGCTGCTGGCCCTGCGTGATCCCGCCAGCCCGGTGAGAGCGGCCGCTGCCCAGGTGCTGGGCAAGCTCGGGGATCCCGGCAGCGTGGATCGTTTGGTGGAAACCTTGCGGGACACCTCATGGGAAGTGCGCAAGGCCGTGATTGAAGCGCTCGGACGTTTGCGTGATGCGCGTGCCGTCGAGGGGCTGGCCGGGGCATTGAAGGATTCGGACAACGATGTTCGGGAAACGGCTGTGGAAGCGCTCTGCCAGATTGGGGATCCCCGCGCTCTGGAGCGTTTGATCCTCGCCTTGTGCGATCCGGAGACCTCCATTCGTCAAGCGGCCGCGAGTGCGTTGATGCGGCTCGATCGCAACTGGGAGCGCAGCGATTCGGCGCAACGCGCCATTCCCGAGCTCAAGGCGGCTCTGAAGAGCCGCGACTACTGGATTCGACAGTCCGCTGCAGAAGTTCTGACTCGCATTGGAAAGAATCAATCCTCGATGCGGGGGCTCCAACGGGGAATCGGCGGTGCCGGGCAGTTTCGGAATGACGTCGCGATTCAGATCCTTTCCGATGCGTTGCGGGACGGGGACCGGGATCTTCGTCAGGCGGCCGTCGAGGCGCTCGGACGCATCGGGGACCACAGCTTGTGCGAGCCCATGAGCTCCCTGCTGCAGGATCACGACGAGGTGGTGCGGGATTCCGCGCGGACAGCCTTGATGGCCCTGGGCTGGCCGCCGCCGGACAATGTGATTTTGCTCCAACCCCGGACAGCCGATAAATGGGCTAAAGCGATGTGACAGCCCGCCGAACTCAATAATGGGGGCTACGCACCCCGCAACCGATTGGAACTATGATCAAGTCCATTCTTGTCATCGCACCGCGGCCCACGCTGGCTCGTGAGTTGCAGAATCGCGCTCACGAACGCGGACGCGACTGGTCGATGCATCATGTGAGAAGCGGCGTGGAGGGATTGGTCTTCTTGCGTCAGAGGCTGTGCGACGCGGTGATCTGCGAACAGGACGCGGGCAACATCAGCGGCGTCAAGTTTCTGGATGAGATGCAAACCAGGCATCCCCAGATGCTGCGGTTCCTGGTGGCCAATCTCGCGGACAGCCGCGCGGCGGCCACGCTGGTGGGCTGCACGCACCAGATCTTGCCCGCCGGAGCGCAAGTGCATTCCGTGGAGTATGCCCTGGATCGGGCCTTTCAACTTGCGGTTTGGCTGCCCAGCGACCACGCGATGAAGCTCATGGGGTCGATCAAGAACATACCCAGTCCTCCCTCGACCTACTTTCAGATGGTCAAGGAATTGCAATCGCCCTTGTCCTCCATGGATTCCGTGGGGCAGATCATCTCGCGCGATCCGGCGGTTTCCGCGAAGTTGCTGCAGTTGGCCAACTCTTCTTTGCTGGGATTGCAACTCCAGGTTTCGAGCATTCCTGAAGCGTTGATGTATCTGGGCATGGAGACGACGAAGTCGCTGGTATTGCTGGCGCACGCCTTTTCTCATTTCGAGGGCAAGGCGTCCCCGGGCATGCCGGTTGATGCGTTGTGGAAGCATTCGTTTAAAGTGGGGCGGCGGGCGCAACTGATCGGTGAGAGCGAGCAGTGCTCCAGTGATGAAGCAGGCACTATATTCACGGCGGACTTGCTGCACGATTTCGGCAAATTGCTGCTGGCGGCGAATCTGCCGTCGAAAGTTCGGGAAAGCATCGTCCTGGCGAAGGAGAAAGGCCTCCCCATGTGGGAAGCCGAACGGCAGGTGTTCGGCACTGATCACGCCGAGGTTGGAGGATGCCTGCTCGGGATATGGGGGTTGCCTCGATCCATTCTGGAGTCGGTGGCCTTGCACCATCAACCGGTTCAATTCGAGGAGATGGATGGACGCACGGTGGCCATTGTGCACTGCGCCGACGTCATCACCTCCTCTTTCGCGCCGAGCGTGCCCGACGTCACGGCGGCGAGGCTGGATCTGGCTTTTCTCGGAGCCGCGGGCTTCGGTGACCGGTTTGAAATCTGGGACGGTTCATGTCGCGAAGAATGGGCGGCGAGAGCGGCATGAGCGGCCCTTCCGGTTGCAGGCCATCAGAAATCTGCGGAGCCATGACAGTACGGGGGAATGCTTTTGAACGGGTGCGATTGAACTCTCTATGACAGGACGCGTCGCCAAGGTGTTGTTCGTGGACGACGATCCGATGCTGCTGGACCTTGTGCGCCAGTTGATGGCCGGTTTTGCCCAGGGCACATGGGAGGTGCTGACGGCCCGGGATTCGGCCTCGGCTCTCAAGCTGCTTCAAGGGAACGTCATCGACCTCATCGTGATCGACGTTCACATGCCCGTGGTGGACGGTCCCCAACTTTTGAAATTGCTGCAGAGGAAGTATCCGCAACTGCTCAAAGTCGTGCTGACCGGGGACGCGACGGGAGCGTATCGATCGGAATGCCTCGCGAACGGAGCGGAACTTTTTCTCGAAAAGCCCCGCCAGCGGGAAGGATGGCAGGTCATCTACTCCACGCTGGTGGAATTGGTGAAGTTCAAACCGGAATCCGGATTTCGCGGTGTCCTGCGAAGGGTTGGATTGCAGGAAGTTTTGCAATTGGAATGCCTGGCGAGGAACTCGTCCATCCTCGATGTCTCTACTCCCCACGCGAAGGGTCAGGTGTTCATTCAAGACGGCGAGGTGATTCACGCGGTCTGCGGTTCCAAAGCGGGCGAGACCGCGTTCTATTTTCTCTTTGGCCTCAAAGGGGGGGACTTTTCGCTTCACCCGTTCATTCCTCCTGGAGAAAAGACGATCGACAAATCTTGGGAGTCTCTCTTGATGGAGGCGGCGCAGGTTTGCGACGAGGCGCATGAACCGGATCCACCCGTGCCCGATCCGCCCGACGAGCTGGAGAGGGAATTTGAGACGGCATTGTTGTCCAAATCCTCGGTGACCCCGAGTGAGCCCAAGGTTCAAGCACCGCAGGCCGCGGCTTTTCGCAAGGCGGTCGATGAGATGCTCATTTGCTCCTCGCAGGGAGAGGTGGTTTACGATTGGCAGTGCAAGAACGTCGATTCGCGCGTGGCGTTCCTTGAATGTGTGAGCGCCAAGTCCGCTCAACTCGTACACCGGCTTCCGGCAGGATCGTTTGAGCGTGTCGACATCGAGCAGTCGGACGGACGCCTCGTGGTTCAGATCAAAAGCGGGCACACCTTGTTCGTCAGAACACGGTTGGAAGCGCAGGCCGCCGAGGCGTTGAGGCCGGAAGGAAAGGAAGAAGCCGCCGTGGCGGGAGCATGAAGCAGGTCCTCAATCGATGGATCGCCAACCATGCCCGCGTGCCGGGGGTGCTGGCATGCGGTTTGCATTATCCGGACCGAACCGTCTTCAGCCAGTCGATGAACGTGGCTTATCCGCCCATTGTGTTGGATCCTGTGTGGAGGTGCTTGGCGGACACGTTCTCCGTGTTTCACCATCATCGCATTCCTTCCGAATTCGTCCGATGGCAGTATCAGGACGCGCATCTTTACGCCGCGATCCGGTCCGACAACATCTGTTGCGGGATTTTCGTGGTTCAAGACGCGGACACGTCAGTCCACGCGACACTCCGCCGGCTGTTGCGCGAATTCAAAGCGATTCCTGCCACTTCGAGCGCGCCGGTTCAGTCCGGTTTGGCGGCGTCCGCGGGCGGCGGGCGGTAGAGCACGATCACGCTCCCGATGACGGTGACCAAGTGACTTCCGGTCGCCTCGGCCAGCTTGGGACCGAGCTCCTTCCTTTCCTCTTTGAAGTCGTCGAGTCGAATTTTCAACAGGGGGTGGTGGGCGAAGGTTTGAATGATGGAGCTGGTGAGCGCCGGGGTAAGCCCTTGTTTGCCCAGCTTGAGAAGGGCTTTCAGCTTTTGCGCCTGGCCTTTGAGTCGGCGGCGTTCTGCGGCGGTGAGCGGAGTCAAGGTCATGGAGTGTACTTCTTGGCGACGTGGACGCGAGCCACGTCTCCCATGTAACCGAAGTTGGCGGACAGTCGAGCCGATTTCAGCAGCTGGGGCCGCGCTTTGACGAAGTCTTGCTGGGCTTCGTAGAAGAGCCCGATGTAAAGCGCGCCGTAGAATTCGGCCTGATCCTTTTTCTCACCCGCGGGCATCTGGCGAATCGCCGATTCGACTTCTTCGACCGATTTCGTGCCTCGATAGAGCGCATAGAGATCCATCATGGAGGGCCGACCGTCTTCCTGGATGGGCAGGATTTGCTGCGCGGCTTTCTTGGGGTCCCGGGTGGCCCGGGCGTTGCAGAGATAGTGCCAGGCCGCGTTTTCCACGTCGTTTGCGTTGACGGACTGGTGCAGGTCGAACTGTTTCCGGCCGTCCTCGAAACGGTCGAGGTAATAGAGGGCAATGCCGCGTTGCCAGTGATGCGCCGCTTGATCCGGACGCAGCGTGAGGTAGCGGTCAAAGTCTTCCACCGCCTCTTTGATTTGTCCCAGCTTGAACCGCTCCGCTCCGCGGAACTGGTAGATATCGATGGCCGTCTTGTCCAGCGCCACGACACGATCGTAATCCGAGATGGCGGATGCCCCGTTGCGCATCAGTTCGTGGATCTTTCCGCGTATGAAGTAAGGCCGGGGGTGGCCGGGTTCGGCCTCAACCGCCTTGGTGGCGAGGGCAAGGGCTTCGGTCTTCTTGCCCGCCTGAAACGCCTGTTGAGCTTGGAGGAGCAACGCGCCGGTCGCCTCCTTAGGTTCGGGAGCGCGGTTGGAGCGGGGGCGTTCTGGAGCTTGGGACTCGCCTGATTGGAGCGCGGCCAAGGTGAGGAGGACCCAAAGCATCCTTCGCGAAAATGGGCTGATCATAGTTTAGATTCCTGAGTGACATCGCCGGTGCTGTTTGGACCGGAACCCGGCGGAGTTGCGCTTCCAGCGCGGCGGCGAGCCCACACAGCGCAGGCCCATCCTGCCAACAAGGTTCCGACCGCCATGAGGATGGCCCGGCGGGGACCCTGGTCCGCATAGGCCTTGAATCCGAGCGCGAGAAAACACAAGCCAGAAAGCAGTCCGGCCCACCGCAGGGCGACGGGCATCCGCAGCGGCTCGGGAAGGGCGCGGCGCTCGATCCATGGATTCAGGAGGGAAATGAAACCACACGCCAGGACACCCGTGAAGAGATTGGCCGGAGTCAGGATTTCAACCAGAAGGGGCGGGGAACCGCGATGCCCCAGCAAGGCCCAACCCACCGAGGCCCCCAATACGGCGAAGCCGCCCACGGCCACCCACGATACCGTCCCAGTGCGCAACGCGGCCGAATCCGGCTGCCGTCCATTCCCCACGAGCGGAAGCAACTCACGCATGATGGCTGGCGACACTTCGATGGTGCCGTAGAGGGTTCCGGCCATGGCCAGGAAGGCGCCGACGAAATAGACGGGCCCCAGCCAGGGGTGAATTCCCGTCAGAAACTCGGCCTGCAAACTCAGAAGATTACTGCCCACCGGGACCTTGTGTTGGGGGGCAAGGATGGTGGCTCCGCAGGCCACGAACACCAGGCTGAAGATCAAGACGGCCGCAAAGGACACCGTGGCATCGACGTAGAGCACTTTCAACCACGCCCGTTCCCGTGAGGCGCCCGAGACCAGATGAGCGGCCGAGGGAAGTGGAGTGCGTCCAGCGCGGCCCCATTGCTTGTCTCGCAGATAGGAGACATAGGCGAGATAATCGTAACCGGATCCACCGAGCACTCCCACATAGGTGATGACCTCGACCCAAAGCGGGCGCTGTGCGATGGCCGGGTACTCGGAGATCCAATCGGGATAACGAGGCACGGTGGGGAACAACAACCCGCGAACCATCGCCCCCCAATCTGGATGGATCAGAAAGAGGGAAATCAACACGAGCACGAGCATGAGCCCCACCACCGCCAGTTGAATCCTTTCGAGCACGGCATAACCTCCCTTGAAAACCAGCCCCATCGTCAAGGCAAGCGCCAGCATGCCCCAGACATAGTGAGCGGCGTGATGGATCGCTCCCGATGTTCCGGTGACGTGGGCGATCAATGAGCCGACCGTGCCGGCATGGAATCCCACCCAGACCGGAAAGCATGCCACCGCGAGCAGGAGAAAGATCCAGAGCAACCATCCCGGAGGGCCGGGCAACGCCCGCCAACGTTCCAAAGGATGGACCCCGGTGAGCACAAAGGAACGGGCCGTGGCGACCACCAAAACCCACTTGGCGACCAGGGTGAGCAGGAAAAACCAAAGGATGTCGTACCGAAAAAGAGCTCCGGCCGTGGTGGAAAAGATAAGTTCACCCGCACCAATCGTCAGCGAAGCGACGATGGCACCCGGTCCAACCCAAGTCCACCAGCGCCCGGACGGCTGAGGAATTTCCTGTTTTTGGGTTGTCAAGTCCGGCTATTTCGCCGACGGGATCGTGGTCAGCTTGAGATTCCGAATGGAGGCGGACGTTTGCCAGGCCGCGAGACCCAAGGGCACATTCAGTTCGATTTCACCGATGCGCATGCCGATGCGCCGCCCTTGTGTTTCCAGGTCCACCATTTTTTCCTTGTCGATCCAGGCTTCGATGCGTCCCGGGGTCACGCGCAACCTCAAGGCATACCATTTGTTTTTGTCGAACCCGAGATGACGCGTGGTGTCGTTCTCGACGGCGGACTGGCCGTCGATATTGGAGATGCCGACGACGGAGCCGCCCCATCCGCCCACGACCCAAGTGGCATGAGACTTATCGACCGGAAAGGTCAGTCCGCAGAAGAAGTCGTTCCCGTCCAGCTTCATGGCTTCCAGCGAAATCTCGTAACTCATCGTGGGGATGGGATTCGTGAACGTCACCCCGGTCAGCATTTCCCCGGCGCGGAAGATCAGTTCGCCTTTCTCGACCTTGACCTCGCCTTTGCCCGCGAATTCGGTGATTTTCCAGCCCTCCAGCGTCTTGCCGTTGAATAGAAGTGGACTGGCTTCAGCCTTGGGTTCAGCGGCCAGGACGGAGGCAGCTGACGTGGCCAGGAGGCACGTCGTGGCGAGGGAGAAGAGGAAGCGTTGCATAGATCGATGGTGCATGAGGCGATTGGACGCTCAAATTAGGCCGCCCCATCGAATTCGCAAGCAATTGCGGTGGAGGCGCAGGCCCATCCGTGTATCCCGATGTTGTTGGTAGGGCGGGCCTGTCCCAGCCCGCCGCCCACGGGATGCAAAACATCATGCTCCGGCGGCGCGCCGGGACGGACGCGCCCTACCTGCATCACCGGCAACATCGGGATGCACCGCAGGCCCATCGGTGCATCCAGAGGTTGTCGGTGACCGGGTTGTCGTGGTCAAGCAGACAGCCCTGTCTGCTGTTGAGCAGGCTGGCCAGCCTGCGGGGCGACGAAGGGAACCAGGCCGCATATTTCATGCACGGGACACCCGGTGAGGACACCGGGCCTACAAACACAGAGGCAGGCGCGATTGTAGGCCGCGTGCCCTCACGCGGCGTAATGTCGCGGATTCAAGCTCAGGATGAATTATCCGGGCTAGCCCGCATATTTCATGGCGCGATCGATTTTAGGAATTTGGAGGGCAAGATTTTCCTGAGACGCGGCGGAATGGGCGTTGGAGGGCTGGTGGTGGGGTGACGACAAGGGGGAACGGCGGTATCGC
>Ga0194132_10004311_pt1 | contig 24289 bp, 17 predicted proteins | sample TA2KigOf80mmetaG_FD_148612 | JGI IMG/M metagenome (GOLD analysis project Ga0194132, IMG submission 148612) | Freshwater microbial communities from Lake Tanganyika, Tanzania - TA2015054 Kigoma Offshore 80m | ecosystem: Environmental > Aquatic > Freshwater > Lake | place: Tanzania: Lake... | reverse complement strand
ATATGCCCGCCGACGTGACCGTAACCGAGCGGGAGGTGCAAGTCAGCTTTCACCGGCGCGCGCACCTGCCGATCATCCTAGCGTCAGGTCTGATCGATCAGCCACTATCCATTCCCTGGTGGAACGGTTTATCATTACGTCTGACCACCTACAATGGTCCGACTAATCTGCCCAGAGCTTAGCTGAATCGTTTCCCGTGGAAATCCAGGCTAGGCGTCGCCCGTGATTCGCGCTTGAGAAGTCCCTTCCTCTTGGGCGGCGGTTACAAACGACCTCCAGTCGTGGCGGGAGTCTCAACCTTACTATTGCGGAGATTCATTGCTGCTGCGCCAGTTCCTTGATGTAAATGTTCCTGAACCACAGTGGCGAACCGTGATGCTGCAGAACGATCGGGCCTTTGGGCTTCTTGAACTTCGCCTGGAACTTGTCCAGCACTAATTGGTCGTTGAGATACACAGTAACCCGCCCCTTTTCGACGCGAATCTCGAAATGGTTCCACTCGCCCACCGGACGATCGACTGTTCGCAGCGGCGCCTGTTCCTTGACAGTGTAGCCAACGATGCCGCCTGACCCGAGGGGCGATGAGTAGACGACTGCAGTTCTATCCCAGATCTCCACCTGAACCTGACCCGATTCGCTCTGGCTTAGGTCGCCCCGCAGGAAGATTCCACTGTTGCCATCTTTTTCAATCTTCCAATCGATGAGCAGAATAAAGTCACCGTACTCGCTTTCGGTGCACAGATTCCGCTTGAATTCCGTGCTGGGAGCAGGCTGCCACCCCCCACCGTCGTAGAAAAGCAGACCCTGTACTGCCCGCCAGTGCCCGCTCCGGTCATCCTTCCAACCCGTGAGATCATAGCCATTGAATAGCTGGGCGAATCCTTCGGGAGCAGAATTTGTGGAAACTGTACTCCCTCCTATCGCGACCAACACAGTCACCAGGCCTAGAAATGTCAGGATGCGTGTCATTGGATTCTCCTCGAATAGTCCCTGTCGCGAACGTCCGAAAGCAGCGGCGGTCTTGAGCCCAAGGTGGAAGGGAAACGAAATCTCGCAAGAGTCTCAATCAATGACGCCCTCAGAGTTCTGCGACACTAGTCAGCAGCTGTCCCTGGAGTTTTGAATGGTTTGTCGTCCGGATTGCCCCCCGCACGTAGGTAGGCGATCAGGTCCAACACTTCCTCTTGCGCCAGCACATCGATCAGTCCTTCCGGCATCTCTGAAACTTCTGACGTTCTGCGAAGTTCAACTTTGTTGACTGAGACCTCGGCCAGCGTATGCGGAGGGGGTTCATCCGTGCGAATCCAGAACCGCTTCCCATCCTCGTAGACGACGCGACCATAAAGGATGTTGCCATCTTTCGTTTTGACAATTTCGTTACGAAATTGGTCAGGAATAACCTTGGAGGGAACGAGTAGAGCCTCCAGGAGGTATTGCGGACTGTAGCGCTTTCCTACTGTGGTGATGTCCGGCCCGGTCGTCCCCCCTTGGTCGCCGAATCGATGGCATTTCGTGCACTGCGCGGCCTCGTAGGCCGACTTGCCGCTCTGGTAGGACCGGCCGCTTTCAAGCTGGTTGAGCAGGGGAAGCAGGTCGGACATCTGCCAGCGGTGCACGAATCGACGGCTGGGTTGGAAGTCAACCACTCGGTCATTCTGCTGACCCAGCATGACGTGTTGAAGTGCCGCCCTTTCCTTGTTGCTCAGCTTCTCTATGGCATTCTGTCGAAAGCGCTGAATCCAGCTGATGAAGCGATTGTTCACCTTGGTTCCCGTTGGCGCCTCGGTTCCCTTGATGTATTCCTCCTGGGCGCGGTTCAGAGAGCTGAAAAACGCCTTGCGCTGTATGAGGGTCCAACTGTTTCTCAGTTGATCCAATGTCGCAAAGTAAAACAAGGGGTCTCGCTGCGTCTGAGATGCGTGCAGCAGCTCCAATGATCTGTCGATTGCCCCAGGCGCTTCTAAGTAGACCAGCAGCCGGCACAGCTCTCGGTTCGTTGTCTCACTGGGAGATGGAAACAAAGGCTCGAGGCGCGCAACGACGAGCCTCCGCATCTCCGGCCGCTTGCCTCCCATCCGAAGAAACGCCAAACCGTAGGCGCGAAGGGCGTCGAGGCGTAACTCTTCGGCGAGTTTCTCAAGAGGGAGCTGGTTGAGCCGTTCGAGGACCTTCCCCTGCAACCCCGAATCGCCAACGCGTGCCAGCCCCAACATGGCTTGGACTGAGGCGGTGGTGTGATTCTCCTGGAACGCCCGATTCTGCCAATCGGTCGAATCTTGGCGCTCGATGGCGATGCGTGCTGCATAGCGGATAGCTCGATCGCGGCTGGCCAGATGCGGCCACGCCTCGTTCACCGCTCGAGGATCTTTCCGACCGTGAAACTGTTCCAAGCGACGCCGCAACTGACGTGCCTGGGATGTGAGCGGGCTGTCCATCGGTTTGACCGGACCCGTTGGCTCGTTGCCGACATAGCGGATGCGGAAAAGCCCCGACTGCGTCTGCCGCCCACCCACCGTAAAGTACATGGCGCCGTCACGGTTGATGACGACATCGGTTAACGGCAGAGAGCTGGCCGTCAGAAACGGTTCAGAGGTTGCCCGGTAACTGGCGCCGTGCTGCTGCAAGTGAATGGCATGGATTTTGCCCGCCGCCCAGTCACACGAAAACAACGCTCGTTGGTACTTGGCCGGAAAGCTCGCCCCGGTCCCAGAAGTGATGCCTGTGGGAGATCCAGGGCCGATATCGACGACACTGCCAACACTATCCGGGTAGTAATCGGGCCACTTGCCGTACGGCAACCAGGGGCCCGAATCGTAACGCCAGCCATATTCCCCGCCCGAGACCAGGTGGTTGACCCGTGTGGGTCGATACCAAGGCGTCCCAATGTCCGCTTCGCTGTCTGCGTCATGGGCGAACAGCTCGCCGTCAGGGTCAAAAGCGATATCATACGGATTGCGCAGTCCCCCGCAGTACAGGTCCCAGCTCGTACCCGTGCTGTTGGTACGGGCAATCCAGCCGCCAGGCACAAAGACATCTGCGGAGGGAATCAACAAGTCGTCGGCCCAACGGCGATACGGCGAAGTCGGCGCGAGCCCCTGCGGCACCTGAGTGCCATTGCCAGCCACAAGATAAATCAGACCATCGGGGCCCAGCCGTAAGCCGTGGGGTCCGTGTTCTCCGTGTCCGTTCTCGTTTTCTGCAGTCTCCAGCCGTTTGAGCAACATCACCTTGTCGAACTGATCGTCGCCGTCGCTGTCCAGCAATCGATAGAGGCCGCTACCCTGGGCGATTTTCTCTTTTGCGGTCCGGTATAGGTTGACGGTTACGTAGAGGCTGTCGTAAGCGTAGAGAAGCCCCTGAGCGTGACCGATTGGCAGGTTCAACCTCTCGACCGCCGTCTCAGAAAGACGCTCTCCAACCTTCACCCGGTAAAGACTGCCAAACTGATCTGACGCGATCAGCCGCCCTTTCTCATCCGGCGTCAATGCGACCCAGGAACCTTGCTCAGCGAGCGGCACCGAATAGACCAATTCCACGCGAAATCCGTCCGGCACGGTGACGCTGTTTAGCAACTGGGCCACGTTTACAGTAGGCTTCTCTTTTGCCTGTGAACACGACATTCCTGCAACGATTGCAGCGGCGAAAACCCCGGCAAGAAGAGAACGGCTGGCAAACCAGACCCCACAATTACAGGTGTTCTTTTTCATTTCCAGCATGAGCTATTCAGGCGTGAATTATGCCGGACGAACAAACGTCAAGGAGTCGGTAAGGCGTTATTCTTTCTCATTGACGATGCTTCCTGTTTGAAAGGGTCCAGTGGCGCCAGGGTTCCCGGTATTGGAGAGAAGATGGGGTCGTCACTCCTCCAAGGGATACGGCAGGTCTGGCCGCGTTGATACTTTTCAAGGTTCTCCGTCAGCAAAGGCACCAACTCGGTCCGTTGAGCGTTCTTCACTTCATTGATCAAGCTCTCCTGGAGTTCAATCGCGCGGCCAAACTGGCCCACTTCGGCTAACGCCATCGCCAGAGTCTGCACCTGGTCCAAATCCAGATTCTCTGTAGCTCTTACCACAGACTGAATAAGTTGGATGGCGCGCGTTCCATTGCGAACAGCGCTGTTCGGACATGCCGCCAGGAGTCGCGCCAGGGCATGCGTTATGTCTACATTATCAGGCAGGGCTGAATGGCTTTCCTCAAGGACATCCTTTGCCTTCTCATAATCCTCCAGCCGGACGAGTGCCATGGCTTGCATGAGCCGCGCGAAACCGTTGCCAGGGTCCAATTCGATGACTTTGGCATAGCGGGGCAATGCCTGCTCGAAACGACCCGCACGCATGAGTTCATTTGCAAGATGGAAGTGGGCATCCTTCATCCCAGGGTCCGCATGAATCGTGGCTTGAAGGTGCTCGATGGCTTCCTGGTCAGACTTCTGGCCGATGAGAAGTAACGCCAGGTTATAGTGCAACTTGGGATTGGTGGGAGCAATTCGGAGCCCTTCGGTGTAATGTTCGAGCGCTCCTTGACGATCGCCTAGCAGTGACAGTGCAGTGCCCAAATAAAGTCGCGCCAGAGGGTCCTGCGGACTTGCCGTTGCCATTCTACGAAAAATGTCAGCGGCCTCAGCCAGGCGTCTTTCGCGAAGCGCCTTTGAGCCCTTAATCCAGAGAAGCCTGTGACCCGTCGTCAAGTCGCGAAGCTCCTCCATGAGTGGGTCCGATACAGAAGGTTTCTCAGGCCCGCGCTTGAGGAGGTTATCCTGAGCTTTTTCGAGCTCACCCACTCCTCTGTATGCCATGGCCAGGGGATAGTGAATACTCCTGGCCTTTGGATCAATCGCCAGAGAAGATTCCAAGTGTGTGATGGCCTTTGCAAAGTGGCGTTTTGCGAGAGCCGCTTTCCCCAGCCCAGCCATAGCCGCTGAACAGGACGGGTCCACGGACAGTACCTTCTCAAACAGGGGTTCGGCCAATTCCGGACGGCTTTGATCCAAATACGTTTCAGCCAAGCCGAGCAAGGTCGGTGCATCGTTAGGCCGGATTTGCAGCAGGGATCTGTAACTTTCGATCGCCTCAGTCAGATGACCGTCTCCGTGCTGTAAGCGTGCCAGATAGTAAAGCCAGCGATGATCATGTGGAGCGAGTGTTTGGGCGTTCAGGTAGCACGCCTTGGCCGCCTCCAGAAGATCATAGGCGTGGTAGACCTTGCCCAGTTCACCATAAGTGTCGCTTAGCTGACCGTCTGTTGCCGCAGGTGTTTGCTTGACCGAATCTAATTTCGCTTGAGCCTCGCGAATCTGCTGCTGAACGGCCGATTCAAACGGACTGAGTTCGGGGTAAGGAATCGGAGATAGTTTGCTTCTGAAATGCGTCTTCTTAGTTTGACTGGCGCGACCCGACGCTCCCAAAGATGCGGCGGATTTGGACTCTTCGTAAGACAACAGGCTGGCTCTCATGAAGCACAACGCACTGGCAATGATACTCAACAAAAGGATCGGTCGTTCACCGTTCCTCATCACGGTACCCTCTTGCCAGTGCCTTCACGCAGAGTCGTATATGTATCTATTGGTACTTCGGCCCACTCCTCAACCCGCCCGCTGGGCCAAAAGGCCTGGATGGTCTTGATTTTGGATGACGCGCCCAACCCTACCAATACCCTAGGATCGCTTGCCGAGCAATAACTACTGTCCGTCCGAACCCTCCGCCACAAAGTGGGTCCACTCATTTGAAAGATGGCAACCCGAGCGCCCAACATGTCGCGTTTCTCTTTGGTCCCCACGAGTCTTAAGCCCAGCCAATGTTTGTGGCTTCCCACCTCATTGATTAACAAGCGTGCCCGACCGTTATTGTTCATAACCAGGACATCGGTATCTCCGTCGTTATCGATGTCTCCGAATGCCGCTCCGCGCCCAACCTCGGACAGTCCAAAAACGGCGCCGGCTCTTTTTGTCACCTCTTCAAATCGTCCGTTTCCAAGATTGTGAAAAAGTTGCTTCCGCTGATGTAATGGGTAGGGATCTTTCACCGCTGCCAAAGCTTCGATTGTCCTCACCTCGCCGTTAACTGTCAACAGGTCGAGCCACCCGTCACTATCGTAGTCAAGAAATGCGGTGCCAAATCCTGTGTAGGGTTTACTGGGAACGGCTAAGCCAACCTCAAACGAACGATCCTCAAACCAGCCCTTTCCATCGTTTACAAAGAGCGTAGTCTTCTCGCCGTTGAGGTTCGTCATGACCAGATCGTCGTCGCCGTCATTGTCAACGTCGCCCGCGTCCACGCCCATGCTAGACTCAGGCTGACCATCTTTGTTAAGGGCGCAACCTGCCAGCATTGCCTCATTTTTGAACGTGCCATTTCGTTGGTTTATCCACAGATGGTTCGACCTTCCGTCGTTGGCCACATAGATGTCAATCCACCCGTCCCCATTGAAATCCGCGGAGACGACCCCCAGCGAACCGTTGGCCTCCCGAGCGATCTGCGACTTAGCCGAGACGTCTTCAAACGTCCCGTCTCCCCGGTTGCGGAACAATCGCTCCGGAACCGGATCGTAACTGAGCGGACCGCAGTAGTCCTCGGCACTGGTATACGCAAAACAGCGCTTGCGATTCGTGAAGCTGAAGTTGACATAGTTGCCCACATAGAGATCCAGCGATCCATCGCGATCATAGTCTAGAAAGGCGGCACTCACACTCCAGCGGGGGTCATCCGTGCCTGCTTCTTGAGTAACATCGTCGAATGTACCGTCCCGATTGTTGCGCCACATCTGATTAGAGCCAAAATTGGTCAGGTAAAGATCCATCCAGCCATCGTTGTTGAAGTCACCTGTGGCCACTCCCATTCCGTAACCACGAGCATCAATTTTGCTCTGTTCGGTCACATCGGTAAACTTCAGGGTGCGACTGCCGTCCGTATGAACCACCAAATCGTTTCGAAAAAGGCGTCCCTTCGGGGGAAGAGGACCCCGAGGAGGAAACAAAGCATCTCCTAACGTCTTGCTGGGACCGAGCATGCTGCCTTGAACGAGATAAACGTCCAGATCTCCGTCGTTGTCATAATCGAACATCGCTGCACCCGAACCAACCATCTCGCAGAAATAGTGCTCACCGGACATGCCGTTGAAGTGCACGAAATCGATGCCGACCGCTTCCGCCCTGTCTTCGAACATGCGAACTTGGCGCACAGCTTTAGGTAGGCCATCGTTGCCGATACCCTGAGCAAAAGTGCTGATCAGACCACAAATAGGCAAAACAAAGATGACCAGCCTCTGAACTTCAGTGAATACGTAGTGAATTCGTGACCTTGCCATTTCTGAAAGCCGGGTAAGCCGTGGATCCTGCTAAGAGATCCGAGAGATAGTATCATGCTGGTGTCAACGACCCTGCCTTTGCGACGGCGGGGCTGTCCTTCTGCCGGAGGAGATTCCTCATGGCCGCTGGATGTTCCCAGATCTCACCTTCCCTCCGGTTCCAGGTCCTTTGACCAAGTTCTGAGTCGGCGTCTGCTTGCCCAACCCTCCTTGCCGACCTTCCACCACCGACGATTTCAATCCGTGCCCAATGCCTTTCCCGCCGTCCCGAGCCTCCTCTCCGACAACCTTGTGCCTCGTTTCCATCTTCTGCCACTACCTCAGGTGGGATACAATCCCCATAGTCACCCGCGGTTTCGTTCCACGGATACTTTGCGGGATGCTCGACGAACAAAATTCGTGCCTCTTGCGCCAACTCCCGTCGTGGGGACACCCGGCAAAGTAACTTATTCGTTATATGCTGCTGCCCCGAAAACGCCTACGGCGATGATGTGCTCCCATCTCCTTAAACCGGCCCTTGCTCGAAAAAGCACGTTTCTACGTACGCGTTAACATATGCTCCAGTGCTTCGTGTTTTCATTCGGTTTCGTCGTCCTGCTGCTGTGTGAGCACTCTTTCGCAGCCGACCGGTCTCTTCCTCCAATTCCCGATCTATCCAAACTGAACTGGGCATCGGTCAGATCCGGCAGTCGCGACCGGCTTCAACAGGCTTTTAAAGAGGTATCCGCGAATCCTCAGGGTATTGAAGAGATCGGGAAACTCGGGATGCTTCTGCATGCCTCTGAGCAATACGAAATGGCTGCCGCCTGCTACAGTCGGGCACGAAAACTGGATAGGGACTCCTTCCGGTGGCCGTATTATCTGGGACTGGCGGAAGCAGCCAACGGGAAGAAGCTCCAAGCGGCCGCTTCGTTTAAAGAGGCCTTGCAAGTTAATTCCAACTATTTGCCTGCCAGATTGAAACTTGCCGAAGTTCTCATGGAGATCGGAGATCGGGAAGCAAGCCAGACGCTCTTTCAAAAGACGGTGGAGCAGCATCCTGACTCGGCGCTCGCCTACTATGGACTCGGCCGAATTCAAGCAGCCAAAGGGCAGCTCTCACAAGCGATCCAGAACCTGAAGGAAGCCTGTGACCTTTTTCCGAATTTTGGCGTAGCCCATTACGCTCTAGGGATGCTGTACCGCGATTTGGGAGAACTTCAAAAAGCTCAAGAAGAAATGGCTCTTTTTCAACGCCTGAAAAACGAGCAGCCCCTTCCAAAGGACGTACTCTTCGAGGCAATCAGGGTACTGAGGTCCGATCCGAACGATCGCTTGAGTCAGGGTAGCTCGCTGCTGGCACAAGGCCGGATTGTCGAGGCGATTTCTGAGTTCAGCAAAGCGTTAGAAGAAGACCCCTCGTTGGCGCAGGCACATGGAAACCTTCTGTCAGCCTATTTGACGCTAGGAGAACTTGCCAGGGCTGAAGAGCATTACTACGCGGCAGTGAAGTTGGACCCTAATATGTACGAGACGCACTTCAATTTTGGCCTCCTCCTCAGCCAGCAAGGGAAAAATCGACAAGCTGCGGAGGCTTTCAGGAGAGCGCTTGAGATTAATCCGTTTTACGCCGAAGCTCACAACAATCTTGCCTTTATCCTTGCGAACGAGCAAAAGCTTGACGAGGCCATCAACCACTTTATGTTAGCCATCAAGAACCGGCCGAACTTCAGAGATGCCCACTTTAATCTGGGTCAGATTCTGGTGACCCAGGGAAAACCCAAGGCGGCAATCCCCCACTTCGTTGAAGCGGCTTCCCTGCATGACGAACAGACGCCATTGATTCTGTTTACTCTGGCGCAGGCGTACCTTCAGTTGGGAGAGATTCAAAAGAGTGTCGACTGCGCCCAGCGGGCCAGACAGGCAGCTCGCTCGCTTTCGCAGCAGTCATTGTTAGCGGATATTGACAATTTCCTGAACCGGCAGCAAGGCGTGCCTCGTTGACACAGCACTCCACCTTGGAGTGCCTCGTCCTGACAAGCAAGCGGGAAGAATGCGCTAAACCACGACCCAGCGCTCCTCAGTCGCCGATTTCTGGATAGCGTCAATCACTTCCTGAACGCGCAGACCATCATGGAAGTTTGGCTCAGCCTGCCGATCCTCGCGGACCGCTTGTATGAACTCGGCCGCCATGCGGGTAAAACAAGAGCGAACAGGCGTGACAAAATCCGGCGCGTCGAGAAACTCCCCGGTCAGACGCACGGGGATCGCAACAGAACTGGGGACCTGATCATTCCTGCGCATCGCCAGAATTCGTCCGGTTGAGGCGTCGGCGGAGCCCCAGTCATCCTGGAACAGCAGGCTGCCTTCGCTCCCTTGAAGGCTGATCTCCATGCTGACTCTGGGAACCAGAGCCACCGAACTGATGTCGAACACGACAGGCACTCCGTTTTCCAGTTCAGCCACAATCGCGCACGTGTCATCGACGTGAATGGCGACGCGGGTTTCTCCTTCTGTGACGCGCTGTTTCACCGCAGTTCTCAGCCGCGCGCAGACCCTTTGGATTCGGCCCAGCCACCACTCAATCAAGTGAATCGCATGGGAACCCAGATTGCCGAGCGCTCCGCTGCCTGCAAGGTCCTTGTCGTACTGCCAACGCATTGGTCCCTGAGGATCTCCCCATCCGGAAACATAGAAGCGAACGTTGGCATGATACAGCTGTCCGAGATATCCGGAAGCAATGATTTCCTTCAGGTACAGTGCCGCAGGAACAAACCTCCATGTAAACGGGACAAAATGCCTCCGTCCGCTGCTTTCGGCCTTTGCCACCATCTCCTTTGCTTGAGACTGGTTCATCGCCAGCGGCTTATCGCACAAAACGTGCTTTCCAGCTTCCAGGGCTGCCAGAACCATGGGGTGGTGCAGATAGTTCGGCGTCGCGATGGCGACAATGTCTAACGACTCCTGGGCAAGCATCTCTTCGTAGACCGTGTATCTGCGTGGAATCTTGTACTTCAGGGCCACGGCCGCGCCCTTGGTGGGAGTTCGCGCGCAGATGGCCGTCACCTCCACACCACGCTGTGTTTGGAATCCAGCCACGTAGCCTGCCCCGATCCCGGCTCCGACGACACCCACCCGCAGCCCTTCCTTAATAGTCTCCGACATACTCAAGGTCCGTCCTTGTTTTGCGATGTCAAATCACTCCCTCTCGACTTAACCGACCACGATCCTCTCTACCGTATTGAAGGCTCTACCCGCAGGCTTCCCGGAGATATTGGCGCACCGCCGGGCTGACCACCGAATCCAGGGTGATCGAAATATAGCGCGCTCCACGGTCGCGCCACTGTCGTGCTCCGGTTGCATTACCGACCATGACGCCCAGAGCCACCTTCGAGTGAGCCACTATGTCGACGATCCGCTGCATGGCCGCTTGCACTACGTGATGCTGCAGTTGGCCAGGGAACCCCAATGACTGAGACAGATCTGCTGGGCCAATGAAAATGACGTCGATATCATCCAGTTCGAGAATCTTTGGCAATTGTTCGATTGCCTCGACGGTCTCAATCTGCAATACGACGAGCGTTTCGCTATTCGCTTGATGCACATAATCTGTAAAGGAGATGGTTTGACCAAAGTCAGCGGCCCGCACGCCAGCGAGTCCCCGGCTGCCGCGAGGATGGTACTTTACAGAACGTACAGCTCTCTCCGCTTCAGCAGCCGTGTTTACCCAGGGGACATGCACTCCCTGGGCGCCGGTGTCCATAAAACGGAGGACAACGGGCGCCAGGTTGGTCGTGACTCGTACGATCGGAGTCACACCGCGAAGCTCGGCAGCTCGCACCATATTCTCACAGTCTCTCGGCTCAAGCGTGCCGTGCTCTCCATCAAATACCAGGAAGTCCCAGCCCAAATGGCCCTGGACTTCAATCACACTGGCATCGGGATAGCGGACAAAACAGCCAAAGACGGACTCTCCAGCTTTCAGCTTGGCTTTCGTTTTGTTGGTCAGCATTCAACATCTCTCCCTTCGAGTGATCGGATTGGGTTCACTGTCGAGCGGACTTACCGCAATCAGCATCCCAATCAGTGCCGCGCCAAGGTTGCAGATCTGGCAAACCGCCTAAGCGCCGTCTGGGATCTCCGTGGGCCGAGAACTCCTCGCTGGCCAAATCCCCTTCCTTCACAACCCACCGAACAAAGCTAACCGCAGGATGCGTGTGGTATGACCGGGCCGTTTCGGTCTTGGGGCACCAGTTCACGGCGTCCATCGCCAGCAATGACAAAGGATTTCTCAATATGCAGAGAACCCGCTCCGGGCATGAAAAGTGCCGACTCTAGGTTGATGACCATGTTGGGCTCCAGCAAAAGGTCAGAAGACTCATCCACACAGTCGTCTTGAATCTGGAGTCCGTTGTTCGCAACCAGGATGGGATAGTCTCGAACCTCAAGGCCTAAGCCGTGGCCGTGTGGGAAGGAAGCGGTGATGCCATGCTCGCCAAGCACCTTCCACATCTCTTCGCGAACCACCGAGGATCTGAGTCCTGGCCGAAGTGCCTCGACGCCAGCGTCCACGCAGTTGCGCAAGATCGTAAGCCGTCTATCCAGTTCCTTCGGCAGATCCCCCAACGTCAAGGTCGTTCCGCCATCAGAAAAGTAATGTTGAAAGACGCAGCCGAAATCAACGTAAAGCGCTTCGTCGTGGCTTAGAACATAATGGGGCTCCATCGCAATGCCCAACCCACGGATGCCAAAGGCAAAGTGGTCGAACTCGGCATCCATTTCGGCGGCACGCATGCGGAAGTGATGAACGAGTTCGCCCATCGGAAGGCCGGAGCGAGCCAGGTGGAGACTCTCCATGGCTGCGATTTCGTTAATCTCGGCAGCGCGAGTCAACCGTTCAATCTCTTCGCGGCTTTTCACCATTCGCACAAGTCGGATTAGATTGGAACAATTCCGGATCTCTGCCCGCGGCAGAGCCCGAAGAATCGCTTCGCGGGCCGCCGCACCCAAGCCTTCCGTTTCCAAACCGATTCGGCCCTCCGTCAAGCCTCTGCTCTTGAGCACAGTGAGCAGAGCTCCGACCGGGTTGGAGTTGTGTGCTCGTGACTGCAGTAGATCATGGATAGCTTTCACCGACCCTAGCTGCGAATTCACGGCAGCGGCGTCATCCAAACCTGAACTGCCAAAGGGGTATAGATCCTTGACCCATAGATCCGCGGCATTCACTGCAAACATGGGCATGACAACCAGAGCCGGTTCGCCTTCCAAGGGGAACACTGCGTACGACTGAAGAGCTCGATCCGTCGATGCTCCCGGAGTCATCATGTAGCTCTTGGTCAGTGGATCGAGCCAGCAGAAATAGTCCGAGAAATAGGTGACATTGACCGGTGAGGTGGCCACCAGCACATCCAGGTCGCAGCGGCGCATGTAGTCAATGGCACGTGGCCGATTGAACAGCATTCCCTAATCTCCTGCAGGCTCAATCTCGAGAGTCGAAGCAATCAGGCCGAACGTTCCCCCGGCCCGGTTACTCATTTTGTCCGATCCGGACTCGAGTTCTTATCTTGAGGTACGATTTCCAGGGCCTTCCGCCGCTCCAGTCAGTGCATTGACCGCCAGAACCGGACGCTCGGCAAGATCCAGAGTGTCTGGAACTTCTGCCTCTTCAGCTACGCCCTGCGCCAGCTTTGATTCCTGAGGCGTACCCAAGCTCACTGCGCTGGCAGCCAGAATGGACGCCGATCCAGAAGTCGCCTGCGTCATGATGCACTCCTTGAGCCTTTGAGGCATTTCAATGCACTACAGCCTTGCCGCTGCTTCCATCAGAGTGGTCGCTATTGGGGATTTAGTCGATGTACAGAAACTCATTGGATGCCAGCAGCATTTGGCATAAATAGCTGAGAGCCTTTCCAGACGCTACTTCGGGAGGAGTCTTCAGATCGAGATATCGCCGGAGCTGTTTTTGCAGGTGAGCGAGACAGAACGTCAGTTCTTTCGAGGTAGGTTTTCGAGCCAACGCTACCAAGTAACTCATTTCGATTTTCTTCTCATCTGAGGCCGCCTTACCTGCGAGTTCGAGCACGCGGTCCGCAAACCGATCAGCTTGCTCCATCGCGAAATCGCTGTTCAGCAGTGTCAGCGATTGAAGGGGAGTCGCTGAGTTTCCCCGGCGAGTGCAGTTTATGGCCATGATGGGAAAATCGAAATTATCAAGGAATGTGAGCGGATAGTTTCGACGCGCCAGCAGATAAAGACTGCGACGCCTTTGGCTGGAGGCAAACGAGCCTTTGTTAGAGACAGTCAGTAATCCGTCGGGAGTGTAATCGAGCGGTATCGGCGGCCCTCCCTGAGTCGGGTCGAGCTTACCGCTCACTGCGATCATCGAGTCCCTCAGCACTTCAGCATTCACCCTCCTGAGATTCATTCTCCACAGCAGGTCATTAGCTGAATCGACTGACTCCGCCAACGACTGGGAATCTTCGGCGGGACGAAACGAAGCCTGGCGATAGACGGTTGACATCATGATGAGCTTCTGCAGTCGCTTCATCTTCCAACCGCTCTCTACGAAATCCACCGCCAGCCAATCGAGCAGCTCAGGGTGTGTTGGAGGAATACCACTGTGGCCAAAGTTCTCAGGTGTTGCGACAATACCCTTTCCCAAGAGGATCTGCCAAGTGCGGTTCACCATGACTCTGGCAGTCAGGGGATGTTGCCGGTTTGTCAACCATTTTGCGAAGGCCAGCCTGCGTCCGCTGGAACTTCCCTTCACCTCTTGGGTTTGAACAATTTGGTTTTCGTTTGAAGGGGTGAGAACGCTGAGAAACCCAGGCTGGACCTCAGGCCCTGGTGTCTCAATATTCCCGCGATACAACAGATGCACCTTCGGCGTTGGTCCCATATCCCACAGCGCCTGGATCTTTCCATAGGTGCGTCGCCAGCTTGTGAGTGTGGCGATTTTGCTTTTGAGTTTCTCCTGATCCGCTCTCTGCGCTTCGCTCAGGACCTTGTCCACTTCTTCCGGCTTGATGTCCAGTGACTCGCCAAACTTCTGCATGAGGTACTTCTGGACAAGGTTACGCTTCTCTTTGTCAGTCTCAAACGCTGTCTTCACATCGTTCCGCAATATCTCCGGAATACCTGCCAATCTCGCTTCAAACAGGCGCTGTTTGTGGGGTCGCAGCAGTTCGGCCAGTTGCTTCTCCACCTCAGCCAGAGGACGATCAACTTCGGCATTGTGGCGGGCGACCTCCTCCTGTTCTGCTTTGGAGACATCCGGGAGATAGCGATTCTTGGGTTGCAGCCACTCTTCTGGATTGTAGGCTGTCGCAAAAATGGACATCAAGCGATAGTAATCCTTTTGCGGAACAGGATCGTATTTGTGATTGTGACAGCGCGCACAACCGACAGTCAGCCCCACGAGGCCAGTCGAGACATTGTCTACAACTCGAGTCAGCAAGTCATAGCGATCAAGGGGACGGTTCAGCTGGGGTGGGTCTGTCGTATCGAGAATGGTTCGCAGGTATCCTGTAGCCGTCAGGAGGTCCAGGATTTCTGGAGTGAATTTTGAAGCCGAACGCCAGTCCAAGAGTTCATCGCCCGCCAGTTGCTCGGTTAGAAAGCGGTCGTAGGGCTTGTCTGCATTAAAGGAGCGAAGCACGTAGTCCCGATACCGCCACATGCCTTCTTTGACTTCTACAATCTCCAGATCGTTATCAATTGACGCCATGTCTGTGTAGCCGGCGGCGTCCAGCCAGTGGCGAGCCCATCTTTCACCGTAACGCGGCGAAGACAGCAAACGATCGATCAATCGTTCGTAGGCATCACTTCGGGCATCGGACATGAATGCACGAACCTCATCGAGCGACGGCGGGAGCCCAATGAGATCGTAGTAAGTACGCCGAATGAGTGTCTCCTTCGACGCGTCCGGAGAAAAGCTGAGCCCTTTGCTTTCAAGTTTGGCGAGAACAAACGCATCGATGGGTGTTCGAACCCTTAGTGCATTCTTGACTTTGGGAATCGCCTGCTTTATCGGTTTACGGAATGCCCAGAACTGACGGTCGTTTTCGGTGACATCAGGTGATTGAACGTGTGCAGTTTCAGCGCTCGGCTCCGTCTGGATTCCTCTCTCAATCCACTGACGGACGACTCGAAGTTCTTTCTCATTGAGCGGCTTCCCCTTCCCCGGTGGCGGCATCGAACCTGCGCTGACCTTCTGATACAGGAGACTCTTCTCAACCAATCCCTTCAAAACAACAGGACCGTTGTGGCTTCCCTTCAAAACCGAAGAGACGGTTTGCAGGTTGAGTCCCGCCGGAGGAGACGATTGCCCGTGGCACGCCGAACAATGCTCTTTGAAGATTGGAAGAACATCCTTCTCGAAGCTAGGCACGTTCGAACTTCCTTGACTGGATCCTGCTTCGAGGGTTGCGAGTGTCGACCCCTGAAGACTCGCTGTATCAATCCATGCCCGCAAGGTTTGGATTTCAGAATCGGTCAGGGCTGCTTCAGCCCCTGCCGGCGGCATTGTATGATTGGCGACGCGCTGAAATAGGACACTCTTTTCTGCTGCCCCTTTTACCAATACCGGTCCGGCAGCACCACCTTTCAATATCGAATCAACCGTTCGTAAGTCTAACCCCGCCTGGGGCTCGCTCTGGCCATGGCACTTGAGGCAGCGCGCCCGAAAGATGGGAAGAATGTCACGTTCAAATTGAGGTGTTGGATTCTGTCCTTCAATCGTCCGAACACCCAGCGTGAAGACGAGTCCCACGGAGGACAACACCGTCATCAACTCTAACAGACGACCCAGGGCAAGCTTCATTTCCGCGGGGCTCCTATTGAATCAGTAGGCTGGTGAGAAACGCAGTTGTGAAACACAACTATGCTTTAGCGGGAGATGTTAGCAGAGCTTTGACCACCTTGGCTCCGGTAATAGGCGCATCCGTGAGGCTGTCGTCCCGTCCCTGGTGAGGGTAGGAAAGGCGTTCATGGTCAAGCCCTAGTGAATGTAAGAGAGTCGCATGCAGGTCTGGAACACTCACGCGATTCTCAACTGCCTTGTATCCAAACTCATCGGTTGAACCGTAAGTCAGTCCTCCCTTGAATCCACCGCCAGCCAACAAAAGAGTAAACGCATGGCGATTGTGATCACGCCCGTTCTCATTTTCAGTGATGGGCAACCTTCCAAACTCACCGGTCCACATAACAATGGTTTCATCCAATAGCCCCCGGCCTTTCAGATCCCTAATCAGCGCCGCTGAGGGCTGATCCGTATGGGCACAAATGGCTTGCAGGTCGTTCCTGAGATTATTGTGGTTGTCCCAGGGTTGTATGGAAGGAGTCAATGGCGGGAAAATCTGCACGAAGCGTACGCCCGATTCGACCAGGCGCCGCGCCATAAGACAGCGCGTTCCATAACCGGCAGTTAACGGATTATCCAAACCGTAGAGTTTCTTTGTTTCCTCAGATTCTTTGGAAAGATCGAGAATTTCTGCAGCCGCCAGTTGCATGCGGGCGGCAAGCTCGTAATTCTGGATGCGCGCCTCAAGCTCTGTTTCTCTCGGATGCATTTGCTTATGCTCTGCGTTCATGCTGGCCAGCAAATCCAGATTGTCCCTCTGAGCTCCGGGTGGCATCGGATGCGAAGGTGAAAGATGGTGAACTGGCGTGCCACTCGAGCTGAATTCCACCCCCTGATAGAGAGCAGGAAGCCACCCGCTCGACCAGACCATCTTGCCGCTCGTGCTGTAGCCTGCAGGGTCCCTGAGGACAACATAAGCGGGAAGATTTTGATTCTCCGTGCCCAGAGCATAGCTGATCCAGGATCCCAAAGCAGGCCGGCCAGGAAAAATCTTCCCCGTTTGGATCATGGTGAGACCTTCAGGGTGGTTATTATGCTCCGTGTGCATTGAACGGACCATGCACAAATCGTCAGCTACACTGCCAAGGTGAGGAACAATCTCCGACATGTCCATACCGGCTTGACCGTGCTTCTTGAACTGAAACGAACTGCCCAGAAGAATGTTCTTGTTGCCCAGCTGGAAGGTTTCCACTTCACCCGGATAGGGTTTTCCGCTCCACTTGCTGAGCTCCGGCTTGGGATCGAAGAGGTCCATTTGGCTTGGCCCCCCATTCTGCATCAACTGGATCACAGCCTTCGCTCGAGCCGGAGAAGTTCCCTTGCGAGGTTTCAGATCGTTGTAGAGAATTCTGGAGGCTCCCTCAGCGAGCATGAATTGATCTCGCAGCAAACAAGTCAGTGCCAAATGACCAAAACCAAGCCCCGATCGTTGCAATAGCTCTCGTCGGCTGAGCCTGCCTGTCTCCCTTTGGCAGTCACAGTTCCGTGGCTGATTCATATGTGGGCACCTCCATCAGGCTCAATGGCTCGGATCAGTTAGACGATACTCAAATGTGCGTCACGAAATCACATGTTGCTTGGCAAAAGCTGAAAGAAAAGTTTATGATTTCCCCTGTCTTCTGTCAACAGCATTCCCGGTTACTTTCAAGAGTAGCGTTGCTTCTTGCCTTAGCAACTCGGACGAGAAAGGGATTCGTAAAGAATGGCGCAACCAACATCATCGAGTTCCCGAGTTCTGCAACGGCTGCCCAAGTTCCTGCTCGCCACAATTATTCTCACAGTCTGGCTGGCTTCCCCGCTGGCAGGGCCGCCGCGCCCAGCGATTTTTCGTGAGGCGGCCAGGGCAGTCGGTCTGAACTTCCAGCACTTTACTGGGGCAACAGGAGAGTTCTATTTCCCGGAGAACATGGGTCCAGGACTGGCTCTCATCGACTACGACAACGATGGAGACCTTGATGTCTATCTATTACAAGGGAAACTTCTCGACGAGCATAAACATCTGTCTGATGCTGTCTTCCCGCCTGCTGACCCCAAACTGCAGAACCGGCTCTTCCGGAACAACCTGGTGGAGACTGGCAAACTGAGCTTCGTCGACGTCACCGCCAAGGCTGGCGTCGGAAGCGTCGGCTATGGAATGGGCGCTGCTGTCGGAGACTATGACAACGACGGAAACCTCGACCTCTATGTCACGAACTTTGGCCCGAATCTGCTCTATCACAACAACGGCAACGGCACCTTCACCGATGTTACCGCTACTGCTGGAGTCATCGATGGCCGCTGGAGCACCAGTGCCGCTTTCCTTGATTACGATCTCGACGGTGACCTGGACCTTTTTGTAACGACCTATGTGGATTTCACCGTAAAAGGGAATCGAGCCTGTCACTCCCCTTTGGGCATGCGCGATTATTGCAATCCCTCTGTTTATCGGCCTCTGCCGAGCCGCCTATTTCGCAATGATGGCAACGGCCGGTTCAAAGACGTAACAGAAGCAGCCGGGCTGGGTAGGTCCTTCGGAGCGGGACTTGGGGTAGTCTGCACCGACTTTGACGGCGACGGCTGGACAGACATTTTTGTCGCTAATGATGGGAACCCAAATCAACTCTGGCTCAACAAACGAACGGGAGCCTTTGAAGACATCGGCCTTATCTCAGGCACAGCGTACAGCGTCGATGGGAAAGCCCAAGCTGGCATGGGAGTCACAGCGGGCGATTTCGACGGTGATGGGGACAGCGATCTGTTCATTACGCATCTCTCGACTGAGACGCACACGCTGTATCAGAATGATGGGAGAGCTAACTTTGTCGATGTCACCACCGCCTTCGGGCTCAGCAGCATTAGGACGTTTACGGGCTTCGGCACCTACTGGTTCGACTATGACAACGACGGACACCTCGACCTCTTTATGGCCAACGGCGCAGTTTATGTGATCGAGACACTGCGAGGAGAACCTTATCCCTACCATGAGAAGAACCAGCTCTTCCACAATGACGGGACAGGACACTACTCTGAAACGAGCCTGCTGGGAGGACCTGCCCTCCAGCTGTCTGAGGTCAGCCGGGGTGCTGCTTTTGGGGACATCGATAACGATGGAGACATTGATATCGTCGTCGCCAACAATAACGGTCCCACACGCCTTCTTCTGAATCAAGCTGGCTCTCACAATCACTGGCTAAAGATCCGATTGGTGGGAGTTCACACAAATCGAGAAGGAATCGGCGCCAAGGTGGGGTTGTTCCGAGCAAATCACCCCGCTCTCTGGCGGCATGCCCATCGCGACGGCAGCTACCTGAGTTCTAGTGATGTGACGATTCATTTTGGCTTGGGTCAGAATCCAAGAATAGAAGCTCTGGTAGTTCAGTGGCCAAACGGACGCAGCGAGAGCTGGAAGGGAATTCGACCGGATAGGCTAATCACTCTGCAGGAAGGTTCCGGAACTCCTCGGGTGCTCCCCTCAAGCAAAGCGAGCAGTTAGCCTTTCGAGCCCCCCAAAGTTTCTTGGCAGGCCTTTTGCCAAACGAAAGCGGCTGGTTGATTTGTGGAACTGGTCCCGATTTGAGTGCCCCATTTGTGCCAATCGCCGGAACCGTTCCCGTCTCGCCAGGTTGAGACGAAGTGAGGAGCAAAAAACGCGCCAAGTCCACGGAAAACCCACGAGGAAATACTGCTCTCAAGAAAGTGTTGACAGACAGCAGAACTTTCCCAAAACTTCCCTGCATCCTGCCTTTTGGCATTGGCAGCTATCAGGGGGTTCTCTTGCACGGTGGAGAGACCTGCCATGATCAACAGGAGGTGAAGCATGGGTTTCAAGTACACAGTGGTGAGTGAAACTCTTGGTTTTCTCGGTTACGACATCCTGGAAAGCCCGCGGGAGATTCTTGCCGCGATCCAGGAGGCTGGCTGGGATGGTGTAGACATGCCCAGCTCGACCCGGGTGGACCCCAAGGTCCTGAAGCCCCTTGTGGATGCAGCAGGTCTGGTGGTGCCGGAGGTGTTGGGGGCGTGGGCCTACTTCCATGCCGGCGAGGACCGCGACCTAGCCAGCGGGAACCCCGCAGCGCGGGAACGGGGCATGCTCTACGCTAAGCGGGCGATAGACCTGTGCGTCGCCTTTGAAGCTCGCCTGTTTTCCGTCTGCGCTCCCCAGCCGCCGGTGCCGCAGCTTCCGTTCCCGGACCTGCCGATCAAGACGCTCCGCAAAAACTTCGCTGACGCTCTGCAGGAAATTTGCGCCTACGCCGCAGAGCGGGACATCGTCGTGCCCCTGGAGCCCCTGAGCTGCTACGAAGCCTTTCCAGGCGTGCTCACGACTGTGCAGGAAGCGGCCATGCTGATCCACGAAACGGGTATCCCCAATCTCGGTATCCAGCCCGACATCTCTCACATGAACCCCGGCGAAGCCTCGATTCCTGATTCGCTGCGGGCAGTGGGCAAGTACATCCGCCATATCCACCTCAACGAGACCACGCGCTACGACTTGGGCTGCGGCCATGCCGACTTCCACGCCATCTTCCGAGCGCTGCGTGACGTGGGCTACAATGGCTATCTGGCCGTTTACATGCCCCATACTACTCAAGAAGCCGCTCAGAGCTTGGCCGAGGGCTACGGGGGCTTGGGATCCGCCGGGCGCGGCGTGACGGGCCGTCCGGAACTGCAGACCTATCTCACGAGGGCTCTCAAATACCTGAAGGAAATCGAGCGCACCGTGGCGCTGGAAAGATAGGAACTTTCAGTCATTGGCAATCGGCTTTCAGCAAGGAGCCCCTGGCCTCCGCTCCCTCTCATTGTTTTGTTCGGGCACATGGGGGCGAGAGGAGCTGTGAAAAAATCCGTTTGCCGTATGAACCTGATCCGGTAGGGACGCGGTGACCCCTGTCCGGCTTGGGTTTCCGGTTGCGGACGCGCGGCAGCGCGTCCCTGCCGTTGAATTTTTTTCAGAGCTTCTGGGGGCTGACTGCTGATAGCTCTCCTCTCATTCACGGGAATCGACCAGGAGGCTCACCATGGGTTTCAAGTATGCGCTGAACTGCGACACCCTCCCATTTCTCGGCTGGGACGTGTTGGAAGACCCTCAAACTATCCTCAAGGCAGCTAAGGATGCTGGCTACGACGGCGTAGACCTGCCCGGCAACCCCGAACGGGTCAATGCCGGGTCGTTGCGGAAGGTCGTGGACGACCTGGGCCTGACCGTGCCAGAGGTTTCGGGTGGCTGGGCCTGGGCGGGTTACGAGCCGGGGAATGAGAAATACCTTTCTGGGCCAGACCAAGCAGCGCTGCGACGAGGAGTGGAAGCGAGCAAGCAGGTGATCGATCTGGCGGCGGAACTGGGTGCATGGCTTTTCCCGGCACTGGCCATCCAGCCGCCTATCTACGAAGTGCCGTTTTCCAGGCTTCCCATCAAGGTGATGCGAGATACCTTCCTCGATTCCCTACGCCAGATCTGCACCTATGCCGGCGAGCGGAACATCACCGTGGTCGTGGAACCGTTGAGCCGCTACGAGTCGTTCCCCGGCGTGGCGACAAAGGTTAGCGAAGTGGTCAGTCTCATTGAAGACCTGGGCGCGAGCAACCTGGGCGTTCAGCCCGACGTCTACCACATGAACCTGTCGGAAGTCTCAATTCCAGAAGCAGTGCGCCTGGGCGGAAAACACATCCGGCACATGCACATGAACGAATCGAACCACTACGCCTTGGGGACCGGCCACGGCGAGCACCACGCCATCATCAGAGCACTTAAGGACGTGGGTTACAGCGGCTACTTGTCTGTCTACATGCCCCTCACCACGCAGGAAGCCTGGCATCGCAAAGAAAGAGCCGACCTCAGCGCCCACCTGCGGTGGGCCATCGGCTACCTCAAGCAGATCGAAGCTGCCGTGGACCTGGAGCAAGCGATGTACGATCCCGAAGCGCCTTACGCTCGGTAAGCACAATTACGCTCTCTACTGAAACCAAATACAGGGAAAACAATGAGAACAAATTGGGTACGTGAGAGATTGAAGAAGGGTCAGGCTACGATCGGTTGCTTGGTGGGCTTGGGCAGCCCAACCGTTGTTGAAATGCTGGCGCACGCCGGCTTCGACTGGCTCGTCATCGAGTCTGAGCATAATGCTCTGGACTCGGCTGAGATTCAAAACATGCTCATGGCGATGAATGGGACGGAAGCAATCCCGCTGGTCCGCATCCCATCATCAAACCCCGTCTTTATTCAGCGAGCTCTGGATATGGGTGCGTTGGGCATCTTGGCCCCGTTGGTTAAGAACGCGGCGGAAGCAGCAGCGATTGTTAGTGCAACGCGCTTTCCGCCTGTGGGCGTCCGAAGCCTGGGCGCGCTGCGTGCGTCAAAGTACACACTCGATAACGAGGACTATTTCAATCGCGCGAATGACAACATCCTGGTTGCTCTTATTCTCGAGCGTAAAGAGGCTGTGGAAAATCTCGAAGAGATTTGTCGCGTCCCCGGAATTGACGCGCTGTTCTTCGGTTCCTGGGACTTGTGTCTTTCGTATGGTCTCAATCCATTGAAACAGCCATATCCCGAAATTGAAGCCGTAATAGATCGAATGCTTGAGGTAGGAAAGAAGACGGGGGTGGCAATGGGGATCGGCGCCATCACTCCGGAGCAGCTACGGATGCGCCAGGCGCAGGGTTTTACATTCTTGGTGTATGGCCCTGAGTACAAACTTTTCGTGGATGCGGTTTCCGCAGGCTTGAAAGCTTTTGTGCGGTAACCTGGCAGGACGAACATCACCTGGAGAGGGCTCATGAATGTCAAAGTTGGTACAGGCCCAGATTCGTGGGGTGTCTGGTTCGCGAACGACCCGAAACAAATCCCCTGGCGTCGGTTTTTGGATGAGGTCGTCGAGGCCGGCTACAAATGGATCGAGCTGGGCCCATACGGCTATCTACCTACTGACCTGCCTACACTCCGTGGCGAACTCGAAAAGCGAGATCTGAGAGTATCGGGAACGTTTGCCCTAGCCAACCTTGAGGAGCCGTCCGCATGGCCCGAGGTAGAAAAGCAGGTGCTGGGCGGGGGAGCGTTAGTGGCAGCGCTGGGAGGAGAATACCTGCTGCTGATCGACGACCTACACACAGACTGGTTTACAGGTGAGCGCCTAGCGCCAGCCCGCCTGGACGCAGCGGCGTGGCAACGCTTAATAGACACAACGCACAAAGTGGCAGACATTGTGCGCGAACAGTTTGGTCTGAGGCTGGCCTTCCATTCCAGCCCCGACACCCATGTGGCCTACGAGGACCAAATCGAGGCACTTCTGGAGCAGACTGATCCCGAACGTGTGTCTCTCGGCTTGGATATTGGTCATTTTGCGTATCGTGGTATCGACCCTGTCAGCTTCATACGTCGCCATCACAAGCGGATTCCATATCTGCATCTGAAGAGTGTTGACCTCAGCGTTCAGAAGCGAGTCGAGGCCGAAGACATTCCGTTTGCCAAAGCCGTGCAAATGGGTATTTTCTGTGAGCCGTCGAAGGGCAACGTGGATTACCTCGCCTTGCGCGATGTGCTGCATGAGGTTGACTTCAGTGGCTACGCTATCGTTGAACAGGACATGTATCCCGCGGCGTTCGACAAACCTTTGCCGATCGCCAAACGGACCCGTGCTTATCTGCGCGAGATCGGGATTGGATAACTATCACTGAGTCTCAGCAAGCGGATGTGCAGACTGAACCACGAAGCGCAACGCGATTAAGTAATTGTTGAATTGAATAATCCCATAAGCCGTCCTAACCCCGAGTCGTTTTCGGGGGCGGTGGTTCAAGCGCTTCCCGATCATTTGCGTCCCCCCTCGGCTGCACTTGACAGTGGACGCTGTTCGGGAACGTACTGGAGATGAGACCCTTTACGTTTCTGCTTGCCCGCTGCCAGCTGGTAAAGGGCTCAGTGGATCGGCTGTGAACTCCCAAGACGTGATCGATGCAGGCATGACCTGCAAACTCTTGTAACCCAAATTATGCACCGAATCAGCCTTTTGGTTTGGTGCTTGGTGCATAAAATTGTATGCACCAAGACTGGGCAGATACTTTTGGTCGGCGCTGAGTCGTGAAAACGGGCATTGGATGAAGCTTTTCGGAGACTTAGAGACAGATTCGGGGCGAGCGTCCGCACACTTCTACGCGGTCCCACTGAAAGGG
>Ga0194132_10004309_pt1 | contig 24294 bp, 25 predicted proteins | sample TA2KigOf80mmetaG_FD_148612 | JGI IMG/M metagenome (GOLD analysis project Ga0194132, IMG submission 148612) | Freshwater microbial communities from Lake Tanganyika, Tanzania - TA2015054 Kigoma Offshore 80m | ecosystem: Environmental > Aquatic > Freshwater > Lake | place: Tanzania: Lake... | reverse complement strand
ACTCAGAAATGGGCTCCTGCAGCACCATTGGCAACGCCGGTCTTAGCTTGTCGGGGCCGTGCCGCCAAGCATAGCACTGTCTCGTTTCTGCCTCCACGCTCCGCGCCGCGCGCTGTGGAGGACTCAGAATGACACGCACGATAGGCTGCGGCACAAAATGTACGAATGTTCTCGAGTCCGATTGAGTTTTATCTTCAGCTTTTTACAGCATCTCCGCTCCGCCCCACAAAAATGCCAACGCCGTGGCACCGTTTTTACTGGTCACTGTATGTGTGCAACCATTCGGTCGGTAGCTCAGGTTCCCAGTTGCCACCTCTCCCGCTTCGTCCGCGTTTGATCCCTCGATCAGAAAGATCAGCTCGTCACCGTTATGGCGATGTAATGGCAGTAATGCGCCTGGTTCAAAGCGCCCGAGTGTCACCCGACGTTTCCCAACGGTATCTTCCCAAACCAGCTTTTGCTTGATTCCAGGCCGCGCTTCTTCCCAAGCGATATCACTGAGCATGAAAATTTGCGACCCCGGAGCGCTGCCGCGGGACTGAATAGGTTCGATGCCACCGGTAATGACGGCAAGCACTGTTGCACCGGTCTTGGTTGATACCGTATGTGCGCAGCCGTCGGGTCGATAGCCCATGTTGCCAGGGGTCACTGTGCCAGACTCATCCGACAGCGTCCCTTCAATCACATAGACGAACTCGTCGCCAATATGCTTATGCAACGGCAATTGCGCTCCCGGTTCGACCTTACTGATCAGAGCCCGACGTTTGGTCGCTTCATCGGCCCAGAGCTGTTTCATACGGACACCAGGTTGCATCTCCTGCCATTCCCGCTCATGGACCTTGATGAGTTGTGATAGTGGACTCGTCGCCATAGTGCGTCCCTCCTTTTGTAATGGCCCGTGTTCGGTGGCATGATTGTCTTGTCGGTATGCAATTGCAAGTGCTGTATTCGGTACCTTTGTTACTCGGGTACTGCTCAGGAACCGCCCGGCAACATGAAGGTTGAGAGCTCGTTATGGTTCTCGCGTTCGTCGCCGATCTCTGTAGGAAGATCAGAAAGCGCAAAGCACGATATGTACGGTCGCCTCAAATGGCAATATAGGCCAACTTTGTCACGCTTGGGCGGTATCATTGCTATGACATCGCTCATGATGATCATTGTCCCGCAATTTGCTCTCGGATTTGGGCCGAGGTCTGGCGGTGTAACACCCCAGATAGACCTCCTAGACCTCGCCATAGCTTTGCTCGTTTTTGTCTTATGCACAATTGCCGGGGCAACGCTTTTCACCATGGTGGTGCTTTCTTGGCGACAGCGGAGTTCGATTGTCGCAGCGCTGCTCGGCGCACTGGGCGGGCTGTATCTTTCGGCCTCGTGGGCTGCAGACCTGATTGCCAATCCGACGACTCCTGCATCATTAGTGTTTAACCGCTGGCTGTTATTTTTATCTATTCCTGCCGTGATCCTCGGGGCAATGGTGTGGACCGTCGGATGGCTCTTTGAGAAACGGGACGAAGCCTTCCGGAAACAGAAAGAGCAACAGCGAAAACCTCTCCGGCCTCAATCGGACCACAGAACATTCGTACAGTTGGGGTAGCGTGCGCTGTGCGTACGATGCGCTCCTCTGCGTGAATTCCCGTGCGCATGGCACACGCCACAGTCTCTCCGGTGACAACCCGAAGTGTGCCAAGCTCGCGTGGTTCGATTTAGGAGAGTTTAGGCCCCTCCCCAAACCAGACAACTTGCGGTATCGTAGCCCCCTGTCAGCAATAGGAACCTACAGTTCCCCATGCGAAAGGGAGGCTAGCTATGAAGATCTCAATGTTCCACTTGATGCCGTATCGGGATCTCCCGGCGGACTTCGAGCAACGGTATCACTCCGTGTGGGTCGATCCACCGTGGAACGAACTTGGTGACGCAAAGAAAGTCGGACAGTATTACAACTGGACGCTCGACGAACTGATCTACGCCGCCAAATGTGGCATGGATGGTATCTGCGTCAACGAACATCATCAAAATGCCTATGGCTTCATGCCCAATCCTAATCTTATGGGTTCGGTTCTCGCTCGGGCGACCAACGGAATGGACGTCGCCGTCGTGCAAATGGGCGCGACGCTACCGACGACGAACCCGCCAACGCGTGTCGCAGAAGAGTATGGCATGATCGATACCATCAGTGGTGGGCGGCTGGTCGCCGGCATGCCACTCGGCACGGCGATGGACGCCACGCTGTGTGCGGGTATCACCCCAATCGAACAACGCGAACGTTATTACGAAGCGCATGATTTGATTCTCAAAGCGTGGACCGCACCAGATATCTTTGCCTGGAACGGCAAATACTACCAGTTACCAATGGTTAATGTCTGGCCACGTCCGATTCAGAAACCGCATCCACCAGTGTGGGTGCCTGGCCTCGGTAGCCTCAGCACCTGGGAATTCGCCGCGCAACATAACCATTGCTATTGCTTCCTCAGCTACTATGGCCCGGTGGTTGGTCGTGGCGTTATGGATGGTTTCTGGCAGTTCATCGCCCAGAAAGGCATTGAACCGAATCCGTACCGTGCTGGATTTCTGCAGCTCGTCGCGGTTGCCGAAACCGATGCGCTCGCCGAGAAACTCTACGAAGAGCATATTCGCTACTTCTACAGTAAGTCCTTGCATATTCCTGTCGAATACTTCTTCCCGCCGGGACACCAGGATTATCGCAGCTTAGAGAACAGTATCCGCAAAGGACTGTTGAAGAGCACGTTCGACCAACTGCAAGCGATCCCGAACTATAAGTTCAAAGACTTCATAGACAAACAGTTAGTGTTGTCAGGAAGTCCATCGACGGTACGCGACCTCCTCAAGAAAGCCGTGCAAGACCTGCGCGTCGGCAATCTGATGGTGCTGCTCCACATCGGTTCGATGCCACATGAACTCACCTTGAAGAACATTGATCTCTTCACCAGAGAGGTGATGCCGCATCTGCATGACATGTGGGATGACAAGTGGGAGAACAAATGGTGGCCAGAAAGCTTGCGTGGTAAACGGCAAGTGCCACTGGCAGCGCTATAAAGATACGCTATCAGCTTTCGGCGGTCAGCTTTCAGCAAAAACAGAAAAGACTCAACCCGGAGGCTCTGTTTCATAGCAAAACTCACAGAAATTTCCGGGTTTCTTTGTCTGGCTGACTGCTAAGAGCTGATAGCTGACTGCTTATCGATCAAGGAGACAATGAATGGCAGCAGTACAAGAACGCACAGTCAGTGTGTGGGAAAACAAAATCAAACCAAAAATCCAAGTCGCTGGCAGCGGGCCACCGGTCGTGTTTCTGCACGGCGCCTATGGGCTCACGTGGGACCCGTTTCTTGATGAATTAGCCAAGAACTTCACGGTCTATGCCCCCGAGCATCCTGGCACCACCTGGGGTGATCCTGATGGCATCAAGCCGTTGGATAATCTGTGGGATCTGGTGTTGTTCTACGACGAGTTGTTCGACCAGCTCAAGTTAGATTCACCAGCAGTGATTGGTCATTCGTTTGGCGGCATGGTCGCCGCGGAAATTGCCGCCTCCTATCCACGTCGAGTCGGCAAGCTCGTATTGTTGTGCCCAATCGGTTTGTGGCGTGATGATACGCCGGTGAAAAACTGGATGATCTATCCAATGGAAGAAGTCGCCAAGATGGCCTTCTATGATCCGAATGGACCGATTGCCAAGCAAATGCTGGCATTGCCCGAAGACGAACAAGCGCAACAGGACGCGATGATTCGTACCACATGGTCGTTAGCGTGTACTGGAAAGTTCGTTTGGCCAATTCCGGACAAAGGACTCAAGAAACGCATTCACCGCATCAAATCGCCAACACTCATTGTGTGGGGCAAAGGCGACAAGCTCGTTCCGCCAGTCTACGCCCAAGAGTTTGCCAATCGCATCGCCGGCTCACGTGTTGAGATGTTCGACCAAGCCGCGCACGTGCCACAGCTTGAGCAGCTCAGTAAAGTTTCGACTGCGATCCGTGATTTTATCAAGGCGTAAACAACCGTTGACGCTCGTGCAGAAAATCCCCTCTCCCTGCCAGGGCAATGGTGTTAAGTTAAGCCACGACCTTGCGGATGTGGGTTCCTTCTCCCACCAGGAGAAGGACAGGATGAGGGGATCGAAAAGCCAGCAGCTTTGTATTTCATCCCCTCACCCTAGCCCTCCTTTTAGGGGTAGGCTTTTACGCTGAGAAAAGACGAGACGTCATGCCCGCGAATGCGGGAATCCAGGGAGAATACGCAATCGTTCAGGGGTGAAGCTCCTGGATGCCCGCCTGCGCGGGCATAACGAACACGCGGCTCCTCACGACGGGAAATCCGCGCCAATTGAGGCTTGGATAAAAAACCTACCCTTATGAGCCCTAGCCCTCTCCCTGAGGGAGAAGGAATCAGAGAGCTGCTAACTTAACGCCATTGCCCTCGAAGGGAGAGGGCTAGTACCGTGTCTCATAACTTCGTGAGCAGTTGTAGGGCGTGCGAAGCGCGCCAACCGACTGGCGCGTGGTACGCGCCCTACGATTTCACCGCTCATGAACTTGCGAGACACGGTACTAGGATGCACGTTACAGATAGAGTTACTGGAGGCAAGACAATAAGGGCTGCCCCACGCCCCTACCCTTTTGTTTGCGCTTTGCTCTCCCGTTTCAACTTTTGCCCACCATGCCTGCTTCGCAGGCATTTTAATTTTTCAGAGTTTCAGAGTGCAGAGGGTTCAGAGTTCAGAGTTTTTTGGGGAGCACCACAACTCGCATGCCGAGGTTGACGATGGCGTCGGCTGGGTTGTAGTTGGCGCGACAGGCACCACGCGCGAGCCTCTGATTGGCGAAGAACGAGCCGCCCCGCAGCACACGGGTTTCCCTATCTCGTGCGTTGAGATTTTCTCGTTTCTCCCTCCCTTTTGGGTCATCTGGGTATGGATACTCAGCATAAATACTCCGCGTCCACTCCCACACATTTCCGGCCATATCCAAGCACCCATAAAAGCTCTTTCCTAACGGAAAACTGCCCACAGCACTCGGCCTGCCAATCCCTGCTTCCCTCGTGTTCGCATGGTCGTCTTTCCAGCCATCTTCCCACGGATATGTACGCCCATCATTTCCCCGCGCTGCTTTCTCCCACTCCGCTTCGCTCGGCAACGTCACTTCCCACCCTTCACGACGGGCACGTTCACGGACGGCGGCTGGAATACCTTCCCCATTGTGCAATCGCTCCGTCAGCCACCGACAGTAGGCAAGCGCATCATGCCACGTCACATACACAACCGGATGGTTCGCTACGCCTTGCCAGCGGTCGCCTGCTTGCCGTTTATAGCCACTTGCTTCAATAAACGCCGCGAATTGCGCTACGGTCACTGGATATCTAGCCAGGTAATAGCGCGGTAAGGTCACTTCATGTTGAGGTCGTTCTCGCTCCTCAGAATAGTCGTCTTTCGCTCGATCACTTCCCATCACAAACGGTCCTGCTGGGATCTCGACGAATCCCAACAACGGCTCGTCCGGCAGGTAATACGTATCAGTGCGAAAGCGTGGATCACCAATCACTGCCAGTGCATCACCAGCGAGCGCACGATCAACCGGCGACAGAGCACCGTGCGTGAGGATACCTGTCAGCCACCGACGAATACGTGCGACCACTTTGTTATTGCGTTCGCTCACCCGCTCAAGACTGTTATTTTCGATGAGGACCTGCGCAGCTAACAGGGCACCCCAGTACCCGCTCTCGTTGGCAGTTTTTTGCGCCAGTGGCTCATCGTTGCACAGGGCATCCGCTAGCGTCCAGACGTTGGCAGGTACCCCACGCATTGCTTTTGCACCGGCTAATAATGTCGCCTCGCGCCAGCGATTCGGCTCGGCTCGCAAGAGGTCCGCAACGTTATCGGGAAACTCCTCTTGCTCAGTCAGATGACACGCTGCCAGATATTCCTGAAAGGTACGGTGAGGAAAGGCATACACACCAACACCACGCGGTTCGAGAATGCCAGCGCGGTCGCGAAGATATGCGATTAACTGTCCAGGGTTCGCATCCAGTGTTGGGTTAAGCTGTAGTAGCCCATCTACTAATGGCGCTTGCGCAATATCTGCCGTGCCAACCAGCGTCGGTTGGTTCTGATGCGCAGCGAAGGCAAGCCGATTAAGCAATTGACGTATCTTCTTGTGATCAACGCGCAACCATTCAACCAGGCTGGGCTCTGCGACCTCATCGGTGCCATCCGGCAAACGTTTGAACTTCTGACTCTCCCATTGGTCAAGCAACAATTCGACGGCATCGGCATAGAGCTCTTCGCGTTGCTCTGGCAGCGTCCCTCCACGCCAGGCATGTAAAGAAGCCATCAAGGTCAGCAGCAATGGACGCTCGGCTAACTCTAAGAGACGCGGGTTTCTCATAATAGCGCTATTGAGTTGCACCGCCCGCCCTTTGGCCTCATCTTCCGCAAGTTTCCTCGCCTGCCCCACAAAGGCGTACCAGCGCTGTACAAAGCGTTCGATCTGCGCTTGACTAAACGGCGCGAGCACGGCCTCACGAAAGCCGTCGAGCTTCCAATTCTGCTTTTGATAGGCATAGGTACGACTCGTCACCAGGATACGCACCTTCGGAAACGTCGCGGCAAACTGCTCCACCACTGCTTTAACTTGGATGCGTCGTGTATCCGCTTCTGGTACTTCATCTAATCCGTCAAGTAGGAGTAATCCACCCTTGGTTAACAGTTCCGTGCGCAGCGGTCCGGCAATCACTCGTAGTTCTTCTGGCAGTTCCCTCACCACGAAATTCAACAATGGATCACCATGAAATTCAACAATGGATCACCATTCTCTGATGCCTGTGCAGCGGTACTGTTCAAGCCTCGCGCCACAAACTCACGTAAGATGACACGCAACGGCAGCAACGCTCCATGCTTCCACGGCTGGGGCTGCGGCTTTTTCTTTTCACCAAATCGGTCCTCTTCTTCTGGCAATGGAGTACGCAAAACTTTGAGATTGGCGTCCTGCTCGTGCAGTAGTTCTCCTGCCATGCAAAGAGTAAGGAAATTGACGAAAGTGCTCTTGCCAGTGCCAGGATCACCGAGCAGCGCTAAACGCACTTCAGTATTCAGCACTGCCAGTGCTGAGAGTCGCCGCTGCTCATGCTCAGGACGCAGCATCCGCTCTTCCGTTGCTTCTGGACGCTGCGTCATTAGCGCGGTGTAGACAGCAGCAAGATCAAGATCACGCCGGTCTTTCTCGTCGATACTCTTGCGATCCACACCAGACAGCGGCACAGCACGGACCTGTTTCATCAGCCAGGTTAGGTATGACCTACGCAAGCCGTCTTCTAAAGCGGCAGGAAGAGAAACGGTGGGTAATAGAAGTTCCTCCTTCTTGGTATGAGTTTTTGACTCAGGAATAGGCATAGCGTATTGCTGGCGCAACCAATTTGTCAGGTGCCTACGAACCAGCTTCTCAAACTGCGCTTTCCCTTTGTACGGCCACCATAGGCCCTCTTTAGGAAACTGTTGCTGGAACTGGAGCACCTGTTTCCATTGATCAGCCTCCTCAGGTGTTTTTGGGGTCGCCGCTTTCTGATTGAAGTACACCATGATGTGAGGACGTTGAGTCTTCTGCCAGGTCTCGAGCGCCAGATTGAATTCATGTTCTGAGCCGGTCGTTCCGTCTTTGGTTGGCGTACCAAAGCGCTTCCAGAAGACACCAACAAAAATGTCACACTCTGGGATACGTAGGATGGCATCGATCAATCCCTGAGGACCATCGACATGAAATCCAGCGTAGGCATCGTCTTCCCAACGCGACACCTCCAGTCGTAAGCGACGATCTTTGGCAGTGTTACTGTTGATATCCTCGATGACATCTTTCAACACATCACGTTCTGGTTTCACATCACTCGGAGATGCAACCGCCACACGAAGAATCTTGACCTCTTCCCCCATCGGTCTTCCTTTCACATAACGGCCAGTTCTCTACACAAGACCATGAAAAGAGGGAAAGAGGCAAGAGAAAGAACCGACAGAAAATCGGTGAGAATGAAGTGCGCCGTAAGAGATTCGAACTCCTGACCTACAGGTTCGTAGCCTGCCGCTCTATCCAACTGAGCTAACGGCGCATAAGGAAATGCTGAGGCGGGTCGGCGGTGAGCAACTTCATGCGTGCACCATGTGAGAAAGTCGCTCAGCGAGAGGTTGTGTGTAGCATACCTGGAAGGGAGGTGGCAACCACCTAAAGCAACGTGCAATTGTATTTACCCTAATTCCTAGCTTTCGACCCTCACCCTAGCCCTCTCCCTGCCAGGGAGAGGGAAGACCAAGCATAGCGAGAACAAGTGAACGTAACGACTCGGGTACAGTGAACTGAAAACCACGCTCATTAAACGATTTGACTTTTTCGCCATACGGTCAATGATGGATAGCAAGATGAGTGCGGGTGCAAATCCTGATATCCGTTGGCAGCAACGGTTCGACAACTTTGACCGTGCCTTTGTCTTGTTACGTGAGGTCTGCGATCGCGGGGTCGATTCTCTCTCGCAATTAGAAAAAGAGGGAGCTATTCAACGTTTCGAAGTTGCGTTCGAGTTGGCATGGAGAACGTTGAAGGATTACCTGGAGGAAAGTGGGGTAATCGTGGACCCAGTCACCCCTCGCAATGTGATTAAAGAGGCTTTTGCCGCGAAGTTCCTCGATGATGCGCAGGTGTGGATCGATATGATGCTCCACCGTAATCTCCTCTCGCATACGTATGATAGTGCGGTCTTCGAATCTGTCCTCCGCACCGTAGCGGCGCGCTACTTCGCTGCTTTTGATCGCCTCCATGAGTTTTTCTTGCTCAAGAAAATAGAGACATGAAAGACATCGGCCTTACCCCACACGAGATCAATCTTATCTGTGACGTATTACGTCGATTTCCAACAGTCAGCGAAGCCGTACTCTATGGCTCGCGCGCAAAGGGAACGCATCGACCAGAGTCAGACATCGATCTTACCCTCGTTGGAGTTACTGACGATCTTGAGGCCGAAGCCGTGGCTGATGAACTGGAAGAACTGCCCCTTCCCTATCGGTTCGATGTGAAAGCGTACGACCGTATTACGTATGGCCTCTTGCGGGAACACATCGATCGCGTCGGAATTACGCTTTATCGTCGCAATGTTTCAGGTAAAGATACCGCAGCGACTAAGCCAATCACCGCACCGAACATTACGTAGTACGCCGGCGCAATCGGTGAGCCGGTTGTCTCCACCAGCCACGTCACGATAAATTGCGCAAACCCGCCAAACAACATCACTGCCATGTTGTACGCGACAGCAAGTCCGGTCGAACGCACCGCGACAGGAAATTGCTCAGCTACTGCCGTTGAAATCGGCCCGGAAAAAGCGCCTGCCACGCAGCACAACACGCTCTGCATCAGCGCAAGATGAAGGAAGCTCGGGTTGGCGTGAATCCAGGTAAAGAACGGATAGAGCAACAGCAAATACGCAATCGGTGCGGCGATTAACACTGGCTTGCGGCCAATACGGTCAGACAGCGCGCCACAGAGCGGAATCACAATGGTCATGCAGATGAGACCAATCACTTGGGCAATGAACGCTTCGTTCAATGGGATATTCAATTGCTTATTGGCAAAGGTCGGCATGTAGACCAGAATCACGTAATAGGAAATCGTACCACAAATTGTGAGGCCAAAGGTGACAAGGATGCTGTGCAGATGATCGCTGATGAGTGCACCGACGGCTTGCGTTTGCCGTTTACTCCGCGCTTCAAGAAAAGCGTCGGTCTCTTCGAGATGACGGCGAATGTACAACCCCACCGGTCCAATCAACAAGCCGAATATGAACGGAAGACGCCAACCCCAGGAGTCGAGTTGTTCTGGGGTAAACCCACGGGTTACCAATACACCCGACAACGCGCCCCCAAGTGCCGCTAAACTTTGCCCCACCATCTGTAACGAGCCATAGAACCCGCGTTGATGAGCTGGTGCAGCTTCAACTAAGAACGAGGTCGCACTAGCAAACTCACCACCCGTAGCAAGTCCTTGCAGTAACCGCGCCAGCACCATGAGCAGCGGCGCAGCGATGCCGATCGCGGAGTACGGTGGCGCAAAAGCGATAATCGCCATCGAGACTGTCATCAGGCCGATGATGAGTTGCAGCGCGGCTTTACGGCCCTTGCGATCTGCATACATGCCAAGCAGAATGCCGCCGACTGGGCGCATGAAAAACCCGACCCCAAAGGTTGCGGTGGTCAGTAACAGTGATGCATACTCGCTCTCTGCCGGAAAGAAGAGCCGCGAGATAATGACCGTGAGAAAGCCATAGACAACAAAGTCATACCACTCCAACGCATTACCAATCACTGCCGCAGCAATTTGCTTGGTGCGCGGCACTGCGGCTGGCCGCAACGTCTCGTTTTGCATCGCATCGCGTTACCATAGCTTTGCCTCGTCGGCTATGAGGGGGACGTGCGAAGGAAATTTGTCCTGCCTAATCTTTGGCGCCGCTCACAAATACGATACAATGGCTAAGAGCTTGGCCGAACCATGATTGTCAGCATGTCATGTTGAGCGCAGCGAAACATCCCTCCTCACCGTTACAAGAGAGATTCTTCGCTTCGCTCAGAATGATACTGTCACAGCCTGGTGGTCATTCGGATAGACACTAAATGGTGACACAAAGGAGCCGTACGTTGAAAACACTAGCAACACTGCAAGTTCTTTTTCTAACGATCTGCTCTCTGTCCGCAAGCACGGCACGGGCAACCAGTGTCATTGAAGTCTCTTTTACCGATCTCATCACCCAGGCCGAAGTCATTGCCGTCGGGACCGTAACCGACATCCGCGAGCACTGGGACGCTGAGAAAAGGGCGCCGTTTACCTTGGTCACCTTTTCTAATCTCACCGTTGTGAAAGGGTCGCCTGGCAATAGCTTCACGTTAGAATTCCTCGGCGGCAAAATGCCGAATGGTTTGGTCATGACCATCCCTGGAGTGCCACAATTTGTTGTAGGCGAGAAAGCCGTGGTGTTCTGTGCCGGTAATCGGCGCGACTTTTGCCCCCTGGTCGGCATCTGGCAAGGGGTCCTGCGCGTGATGGACGACCCGCAACGCAAGATCGAAACTGTCAGTGACAACTTTCGCGTGCCGATCATTGGCATCGAGGGTGGGAAGTTGGTGAAACGCTCGCCTGCTACCGTTACCCAACCGCCATTGTCGTTATCGGCCCTGCTGCAAACGATTCAACAGACGCTCTCGTCTTCAAGCCACTGACCGCCTGCCAGCGAGACCCTCATTATGCGAACTTTTTCTTTTGTTGTACTGGCCGGTTTGCTCAACCTGCTCGTCACCTGCGCAGACAGCTTCGCGTTTGCGCGCGAAGTGAGTCGCGGCGTGTTGGCGATCTGGCCGGAAAGCGAAGCTACCATCAACCTGCGCGTCGGCTGTCCAGACACACCCCTGACGTTCTGGGGTCCGTGCTGGACCGATGCCGTTATTGACGCGGCGAACCGCTGGCACGTCCCAGACGCAACTTTTCGTTTCCGCATTCAATCGCCGACTGTTGACGCCGACCCGTGTGACACCGATGGGCATCGTACGATCGCGTTTCGTCCAACCTTATGTGGCCCGAACGGGCCTGGCTTTGGCAGCTCACTGGCTGTCACATACTTTCTGCTCAACCCCTCGACTGGCGCATTCGTCGATGCCGATACCGTCTTTGACGGCAAACGCACCTGGGTCACCTATGATGGCCCACTACGAACCAATGCATCCGGAGCGATCGAATATGACTTTCATCGTGTCGCGATACACGAACTCGGCCACATTCTTGGTCTTGACCATCCTGATGATGTTGGACAGACCGTGACAGCAATTATGAACCGGCGGGTCAGCAATATCGATACAACCCAGCCCGATGATCTCGCCGGAGTCCGCACCATTTATCCAGCCGCCGGCACCACGGTCCAAGGCAGGTTGGAGAATCCACAGCCAAACAGCGCAGTCAGTGGGATCAGTACCATCTCTGGTTGGGTATGTGCAGCAACCCAGGTCACGGTACTCATCAATGGCAACATCTCTATTCCAGCGGCGTATGGCACTCCACGTGGGGACACTCGAACAACGTGCGGAGACGATGACAACGGCTTTGGCGTGCTTGTCAATTGGAATGACCTTGGTCCCGGCACTCATCAGATGGTTGCGCTTGCCGACGGTGTCGAGTTTGGTCGGGCAACGGTCACTGTCGCAAGCTTCGGAGTCCCTTTTGTCACCGGTGCAGGCGGTGCCTATACTGTCCAGTTCAATGGACGCAACGTCACGTTACGATGGGAAGAAAAGCTACAGAACTTTGTGATTAGTGGCGTGCAATAAAAAGAGCGGAGAGGGCGGGATTTGAACCCGCGGTACGGTTTTATCCGTACACTCGCTTAGCAGGCGAGCGCCTTCGACCACTCGGCCACCTCTCCACGATGCCTCTATAGGCAAGAAACAGATTTTCTGGTTAGCAGGGGTCTCACCTTTTGCCAAGGGCTCCTGTTGCTCACTTTACTGTTCATCAACTGAAGAGGCAAGGGCAACGCGCCTTCGCTCCTTGCTTGACACCTTCCCTGACATCCGTCATCCACTGAAGGGATGGAGAAAGGGGAAGGAATGGCAGAACGAGGCTTTACCGGACGCAGTTTTCTCTGGCGTCTACTCTTCGCACTCTTATTGGTCGGCGCAACATACAACCCCGAGGGATATTCCTATTATCATTGGGCGCTGACGGACTTTTCGCTCTTTGGCCCGGAGCAGACAGTTGTCGGTGTCCTGTTACTGATTGGCTGGGTCATTTATCTCCGAGCTACCCTGCGCTCGCTTGGCTTGCTCGGCTTGGTGTTAGTCGTGGCGTTGTGTGCTTCACTGGTATGGTTACTCACCAGTTGGGGATGGATTGCTGCGGACAGTCCGCGGGCAATTACCTACGTGAGCCTCGTCATTGTCGCACTCATTCTCGCGACAGGGATGAGCTGGTCACATGTTCGTCGGCGCATCAGTGGTCAGGCGGATGTCGATGCTGTGGATGGAGTGAGTTGAGTTCAAAGGGGCGACCGACTGGTCGCCCCTCCCCTTGAGTGACGCCTAAATCAGGCCACAGAAGGTTGGGACGACAGGAGTGTCACCCTGAGTGCAACGCAGGGTCTCACAGAGAGATTCTTCGCTACGATCAGAATGACAGAGCCGAAGTGTCTGGAGATACAGTGTACGCATGTTCTCGGGTCCGATTGAGATTAGTAGTTCACTGCGAATGAGGTCAGGCTGCTCCCAGGAACTGCGTAGTAGGGAGCGGTCTGGTGCAGAAACGCTTTGGTATCTTGTTCGAACATCAACACATCAGACACAGAGAGTGAGACGGGGCCGGGGGTCACGCTATCGTAATGCGAATAGATCTCAATTTTGGTGGGATGGATGCCTGGCCCTTCTGTCCAGCCTGGCGTTTCAACCCACTGCGAGATCCGTTTGTCATTCCATTCCCAGGTTGCGAGTACGCCTTCATGCCCATCTTCACGCTGCACCGTCACGACCACTTCGGTCCCCTTACGCACGCAACCGACGTTCACACCACTGGGTTTTTGCGGGGAGGCCCACCACAACTTTACTGGTGTATTCGTCGGACATGCCCGTGGCGAATACCCAATCCCAGCTTCCACATATTGATTGCTGCGGCCCTTGCCTGGGTCCCATAAGACCGTCCAGGCGATCGCATGACATTTGCCTCTCAAACATTTCGGATGTGCATCCATACGGAGGCGCGCCTGGGAGGCGTAGGCGACCTTAGCCGTTTCACTTACCCCAGTGTAGTAGTAGGTATAGGCATGAACAGAGGCAGCGCTCATCAGCACGAGCACCACCAACAGTGCCTGGAGCCAGTGTCGAGCGTGGAGTTTACGGAAGACGGAAGAAAAATCACTTTTAGTGTTGAGGTTCGTGTTGCCCAGGGAAACATTTGCCGCTTTCGCCGTTGGTTGGAAATATAAGTCACCCATAGTGAGAATAAAAGCAAAGCCAATACCAACGCCGCTCAGCCGTGCGCATCGTCGTACGAGTGACCAGAACCTCCTGCAAACACTCAGCTTTCTGTCGCGCAAGCGTTTCTCCTGCTCCATGCGGCGTTTCCTGATCGTAAAGGTTCCCTACGGTTCGCAGCGCCGAAGCGTTCTTCACTTGGAAAAAATACAACAAAAACGAACCCTGATGTTCCGCGGCGACCGTTAAGTTTTCCTACGCTCTGCGGTGAGGAGCCTCACCAGCGCCCGCAGCAACAATAGCACAAAGAACCGTCCGAGCTGCACGGGCAAGAGAAAATTAACTTTCTGTTATCTCGTCCACGCCAGTGCACTGTAAACCTTTCCGACGGTTAGGCGATCCCGCCCCTCGCTGCGCTGAAATTCTGCTAGAGGGAGGACCCTTGACAAATGAAATTGAAAATGATTTTCAATTTCAGCTAATGAACAGTTGCGCTTCAAATCACCGCCCTCACGCATCACGCGATAGTCGCTGTCTGTGCGGCAACCTGCTCGCCCGGCTACGACCCGAAGGTGTGGAGTTGAAGTGTCGACGCTGTAAACGGGCCCTCGTTATTCCTTGGGGCGACCCGACAACATGGCATGGAATCTCAGTCCAATGGCAGCAGGTCCCACAAGAGGAAACAGCGTCATGACGGTTCACGGGCGTTTCGCAAGAAAAGCATTAGAGGCCAGCGGTCCAGCCACCCAGAGCCCTCACCATCAAGATTCTCACTTGAAAGGAGAGAGGGTATGAAACGATCGCTGGTCACAACCGTTGCCATCCTTATTGCCGTTCTGAGCGGTCCGCGGCTTTCTCACGCAGTCGATGAACGTCGCATTCAAGAATTGGAGCGACAAGTCACGGAAATGCAGAAAGAGCTGCAGTCGCTCCGGCAAGAACGCAAACAAGAAGAGGAGCGAACGCAGAAACAGAAAATTGAGAGCGAACGCAAAACCAGTATCCTGGCCGAAGAGTTTGAAAAGCTGAAAACGAATCTGACCGTGCCAGAAGACACGGCGTATAAAAGCGCATACGGTCTCGGTCCTGCCGCTTCGAAGATTTATGGTACCCGGCGCGGCCTTTCCATTGGTGGCTACGTGGAAGGCTTTTACAGCAAGTTTGTCTCCGACAAAACCCGAGCCAATCGCGACAATGCGGATTTCCTCCGCTTGGTTACCTACATCGGGTACAAATTCAACGATTGGATCTTGTTCAATTCCGAAATTGAGCTTGAGCATGGGTCAACTTCAACGACCAAGACCAGCGGGAGCGGTGAGGTGTCGGTCGAATTTGCCTATCTCGATTTCTTGCTCTCTGAATATGCCAATGTCCGTGCCGGCATGCTGCTCATACCGATGGGGTTCCTCAATGAAATGCACGAGCCCAACACCTTTCATGGCGTGTTTCGGCCAGAGGTCGAGACGCGCATTATTCCTTCCACATGGCGGGAGAATGGTGTCGGGTTGTTCGGTAAGATTGGTGAATCGTTACAGTACCGGCTCTATGCAGTGAATGGTCTCAATGCGCGAGGATTTTCGGTAGCTGGGTTACGCGGTGGCCGTCAGAAAGGCAATCGTGCCCTGGCGGAAGACATTTCGATCACTGGTCGTCTCGACTACACACCGATCACTAGCCTCTTACTCGGCGGTTCGTTTTACCTCGGCGATCAGGGCAATAATCAGGATGTCAGCGGCACCCGTATTCCCGATAGCCACCTTGCCTTGTGGGAAGTGCATGGGCAGTACCGTGCATATGGACTTGAGCTACGCGGTCTGTTCACCATGGCCCACCTCGGAGACGCCCGTGCTTTGACTTCCGCCCTGCGGAAAACCAAGGACGTCGGCACGAACGACACTATCGCTAACACGATGTTAGGTACGTATGCTGAGGTCGCGTACGATATTCTTCCGCACTTGTACGCCAACACCGATCACTATCTCGCCCCGTTTGTTCGGTTTGAATACTACAACACGCAAGATAACGTTCCTGCTGGATTCAGTCGCAACGGCAATGCCGCACAACGGCTGTGGACCTCTGGTCTGTCCTATAAACCCCATCCTAACGTGGTGCTGAAAGTCGATTACCGCCGCTTCTCGGCAGTAAAAGGCGTGCGCCCTCATGAGGTAAACTTTGGCATCGGCTTGGCATTTTAATCTCGTAATCGTCGGGCTCAGTGTGCTCGTCACCTGGGCCCTGCCCACAATTGCAGCAGCCAAGGCTTTCTATTCTAAACAAGAGGCCTTAGCCCTCGCCTTTCCTGAGGCAGAACACGTTGAGACAAAGACAGTCTTTCTCACTGACGATCAAGTCCACCATGTCTCAACGCTCGCCTCAGCACCAGTCGATTCGAAGCTGGCGACGATCTATGTCGGACGAAAAGCTGGCCAGGTGTTGGGCTATGCGTTTATCGAAACCAACGTTGTTCGGACGTTACCGGAGACGTTCTTGATCGTTGTGTCCCCCACCGGCACGGTGCAGAAGTTATTCGTTCTGGCGTTCTATGAACCAGAAGAATATACGCCATCGACTCGGTGGCTGCAGCAGTTTGATCAAAAAGCCCTCACTCCGACATTACAGGTACGCCAGGATATTCACGGTATTGTCGGCGCGACGCTGAGCTCGCGGGCGATTACCAATGGCGTACGAAAAGTCCTGTCGCTCTTTCAAGTCGTTGTCCGAGAGGGGCACCAGCAAGTCGCCGAAGCGGCCAAGCAGTAAGCCGACAACGTCACATTTCCGTAGTCTCAGGAAGGCGAATATCCTGTCATGCGTTTTGTCGTCACTGGCGAGTGGTCGAAGAACGGTCTCCTGCAACTCATCATTGTCCTTTTCATTATTTATGTTGGAGCCCTGTGGCTCACGAATGCCCTGCTCTATTTCCAAAAGATGAGCCTCACGTACACGTCTGTCACTGAGTATTACCTCGGCTCTGAAGAGAAGTTCATGCAGCCACGCAGTTATCAGGGAATGCTCGAGATCTCGCATTTTCATTTTTTCGCTATGGGCATGCTGCTGCTGACGCTCACGCATCTCATGCTCTTCGTTCCGTTACCGGTCGAACGCAAGCCGTGGTTCATCATCATCCCCTTTTTCTCGGCCCTGGTCGATGAAGGCAGCGGCTGGCTCGTGCGCTTTGTTCATCCGTTGTTTGCCTATCTGAAGATCGTAGGATTTCTCGCGCTGGAGATCAGCCTTGCGGTCCTCATGGTCTGTAGCCTGTGGGCGGTCTTTGTCGGTTCACAAAAGAATTACCGTGCACAAGTTTCATCAGGGTCCTCACCGAGTTATCCCGATGACCCACTGGCATAAATATCGCGCCCCTCAGAGGAAGTGGCTCTGGCGCATCTCCCTCGGGATGATGAGCCTCGCCTGTCTCACTGCGCAGCGTTCCTACGCCAATGCCTCCTGCAGAAGCGATGGTCGCTACGTCATGGGCACGGTGCTGGAAATCACTCTTTGTCATGGTCAGCAAGCCGCGGCGCAGTTCGACGCTCTCTTCGCTCAGGTCAGTAACCTGGAAGCACAGTTAACGACGTTCTCCCCTACCAGTACCGTGAGTCAATTGAATGCGCGCGCGGGACAGGGTCCGATGGCAGTTCCCCCAGCCGTGCATGAACTCCTCACCTTATCGTTGCGCTATTGGCAACAGACCCGCGGCACCTTTGATGTCACGGTCGGACCGATCGTCACAGCCTGGCGCCAGGCGACTGACACAAATACGTTCCCCAGCAAAGATGCGCTCCGACAGGCACGGGGACGCACCGGCGCGCGCTTCCTCTCTCTCTCAAAAGATGGGCATGCTGCACTCCAACGGACCGGTATGCGCCTTGATCTCGGTGGAATCGGCAAAGGCTACGCCATCGATAAGCTCAAAGAGGTCCTCCACCAGCAGAATGCGTTGTTGAATTTTGGTCAGAGCAGTATCTGGGCGTTGGGCACCCCTACGGATGCTCCAGGGTGGCGTCTTATCGTACAGCGACCGAACGGTGAACCCGCCGGCGTTGTCACTCTGCGAGATCAAGCCTTGTCGATTTCCGGCACCATGGGGCAGCCTTTCGTCATCAATGGCCAATCGTATGGCCATATTATTGACCCCCGGAGTGGCCAGCCGCTGCAACGCAATCTGCAAGCCTGTGTTCTCGCACCAACAGCGACACAAGCGGAAGCCCTTAGTAAAGCGCTGCTCGTACTCGGTGAAAAACAAGGCATCGCCTTGTTACACGAAACACCGAACGTCGAAGGATTGTTATTGGATACGGACGGACACCATTGGATGACGAAAGGTTGGCAAACGGCGACGCAGTTCGTGCTGCTTTGAACTGTGCAGGAGGGTATATGTCGAAAGCTATTCTCACGACCATTCCCAACAATCAGGACACCGACTCACTTCTTGAACTCGCAGTTGAGCAAAGTCCCGAGGGGGCGCCTTGTGTAACGTTGCGACATCTCTCGTGGGCCGAGGGGCTGGGATGGTATCCGCAACAACCGCTTCGGCTTTCAGTCGATGAAGCCGAAGCGTTGCTGCATGCATTGCGTACCACTCGACACTTATGGCAAGAACAGCGACAGCAGAAGCCAGGGAAAATTATTCCGCTCCCGGCTATTTCACCCGGCGAATGCTAACTTCGCGTTCCACCCCTTGGGTCTTGATCGTACCAAGATACATTTCCAGTTCTTCGATGTCGTGCTGCTCAGATTCAATCTGCCCTTCTAGCATCGTCCGGAGCGCGATATCGCCTTCGGTGAGTGCATGGGCATCGAGATAGGCCTTCATCGTAGACTTCTCTAAATCAAGGGCGAGACGCAGCATTTCTTCGAGATCAGTCGATTGGTGAACCGTACCGACTTCGACGGTCGGCACTCCACCCAGTACGACAACTTTCTGACCGAACTTCGCCGCATGGTCCATCGAGCTTTTGGCCTGAGCGGCAAAAAAATCTGCGTAGACTTTGCGCCAGAGTCCATTCACTAATAACGCATTTTGCTTGTATTGAAGGGTGGCGGTGTGCTCAAAGGCAATGACTTTATTTAAGGCGGTAATGAGCGCTTTCGTATCCATAACGTGACATCCTTTCTGGTGAACGCATTCACCGCTGCCGTTCTTGAACCATAGTCATCGGCACGATCGGAGTCAAGTTAAGTATTTGATTTTATTGAATAAATTGAAACTGAAAATCATTCTCATTTTCAATTTCGCAGCCACACGTGAGTACAGATCCACCCAACATTACCGTTTGCCATACACGCGTTCTTGCCTTTCCACTGAGTTATTTTAATAAATCACTTCATGTGATATTTGATGTCACCAGTGATGGCCGCCTCGCTTCTTCCGGACTGGTGGGTGCCTGACCTCAATCAGATTGAGAATCGGTAGCGTGGCCTGCTCTTCCAGTGAGGATGCACGGCCATCAAGGAACATGGTCTCAATCAAAACGGTGTCGAGAGGTGCTGTGCGCAGCCCCTTTTTCCTTCCATTGTAAATGACCAGACCACTGTGCTAGTGGGGGAATATCATTCAGCGTCTGACCTGATGGGCCTAAGCGTGTTGTATTAATCGCTAACCTGCTCGCTAGAGCAAAAGGAGGGGTCTCATGGCGGATTATGATCTCATCATTAAAAACGGCACGATCGTTGACGGTCTGCGCATGCCCGCGTTCCGAGGGGACATAGGGATTCGCAACGGCAAGATTGTCGCCATGGGCAATGTCCAAGGCAGCGCCACGCGCGAGATTGATGCCACCGGGCAAGTCGTCGCGCCGGGCTTTATCGATATCCACACCCACTACGATGCGGCGCTGAGTGGCGGTACCAAATGGGACCCGTATGCGTCGCTGTCTGGGTGGCATGGTGTCACTACCGTCGCCATTGGTAACTGCGGGTTTGGTTTTGCGCCGGTGAAGCCAGAGGATCGTGAACGCGCCATGCGTCGTATGGAACGCACGGAGTCGATCCCACTCTCCTGTATGCAGGCTGGCATGCGCTGGGATTGGGTAACGTTTCCTGAGTATCTCGATAGTCTCGACCGAGGCGGGCTGGGCGTGAATGCTGCCTCGTTAGTCCCATACTCGCCACTACGCGCATACGTGTTGGGCAATGAAGCCGCCCGTGACCCAAACTACAAAACCAAGCCTGAACAAGTCGAGCAGATGAAAAACATCTTGCGCGAAGGACTTCAGGCTGGTGGCTTCGGCTTCTCGGCGTCCTTTAGTATGGCCAATCGTGATTATGATGGTGGCTATCTGCCAACCCACGTCGCCCCACGCGAAGAATTCTTAGAAATGGCGAAAGTGATGCGCGAGTTCAATCGTGGTTCGATCGAGTGGACCATGGGGCATGCGCTGCAAGGCTTGGGCATGGACTTCCTGCTTGAGTTGGCCAAAGTCAGTGGTCGCCCAGTGAACTGGAATGCGGTGATCTATGATCCAACCTCGCCCAATACCTGGAAAGAACAACTAGCGTGGATGGAGAAGGCCTACCGCGAAGCGCCAGTATTGGCGGTCAATATCTGCACACCGATCGAATTCGAATTCACAATGGAAACTATCGGTTTGTTTGATCAACTGCCAGCGTGGAATGAAGCAACCATCGGTTCGTTGGCTGAACGCAAAGCCAAGTTAGCTGATCCCGCGCGTCGTCCAGCCATGAAGCGTGATATGGAAAAAGCACCGACGGTCATGCCGGGCACCAGCCCCGACTCTGAGCAAGGTGCGATTCGCATGTTCCGTTGGGACACGACGTTTGTCGATGATGTGCACCTGGCAAAGAATAAGGACCTCAAAGGTCGCACGATTGCCGAGATTGCCAAAGCGCAAAACAAGCATCCGATCGATACACTGCTTGATATCGCGGTCGAAGAAGATCTCAAAGCCGAATTCGCGATGCAGGACTTCATCAACAACAATGACGAAGCGCTCACCGCGATTCTCAAACATCCACTCACGCTGGTTGGCTCGTCCGATGGTGGGGCACACACCAAGTTCCTCACCCTTGGTCGTTACCCGACCCATTTCCTGGCCCACTGGGTACGCGACAAACAGATCATGAGCCTCGAAGAAGCCCACTGGCGCTTATCGACCATGGTCGGCTGGGCGATTGGTATTCGCGATCGCGGCTGGTTGCGTGAAGGCATGCCAGCGGACATCGTCGTGTACGATCTCAACAAACTGGCAGTGAAGCCGATGGAAACCATCCAAGACCTGCCGGATGGCGACTGGCGGCGCGTACAGAAGGCGAACGGCTATAGCCACATTATCGTCAATGGTCAGGTTACCTTCGAGCACGGCACGTGCAGCGGCAAATTGCCGGGCAAGATGCTGCGCAGTTCGGAGATGGCAGCGTAACTGCACGCTATCTCATTCTTGAGAACAATACCCCTTTCCCTAGCTTCACCTTGGGCTGGGGGAAAAAGGAAAGCGGCGAAGAGGCAACAAGGAAGAAGCAGAAATCTCAAGGCTGCAGGCCGGAGAGAAAGACGAAACATCCTCACAAGGGTTTCGACCTGCAGCCTTTCTTCATACTCCACTTCTTGCTCTCTCCTCCTGAGGCGGCTAGGGTGAACGGTGCATAACGAAAGGGGAGAACGTTGCTATGGCGGTCAATTTGAGTGGCACCGGAGTCCCGACCGGTACGGATGTAGAAGTGGACATTAAAATCCATACCCGCTTGAACATTTCTGCCTACGTCGCCAAACAGAAGGCTAACGTGAGCCTTGCGCTTCATTGCGGACAGAGCTTCTCTGTGGATGAACCTATCTTGCAAGTTGGGCAGCGAACCTGCTGGCTTGTTCCCGTATGGCTCTCCCCACCGCGGGACGGACGCCAGACCAAGATCGGAGAGTTAGTGATTGATGCGCAGACTGGAGAGGTCTTGGAAGTTGGCGAACGCTGCCGAGTTCTCAAGCAGATTGCCAATGCCCTTCTACTAGCCGCTACTCCTGCTGCGTAACCGTGCTATAGATTCCGCATCTACCACAAACGAACCCGCAGGGGTGCAACTCCTGTGTCCCTGCTACTGTGCGAATGGTACTAGCATTTCAGGGTGTCGCCTTAGGGGAAGAAGAACTGTGCCGTTGGTTGGAAACTCAGCCAGTAGGCACGTCGGTACTAAACGTTCTTCTCCTTACTCAGCATGTTTCTGCGTGTCACGTTGAAGTGATCAGTGCCTCGCTTGATGATCTGGCGCAATGGTTACAGGAAAACATTCCAGCTATCGTCTTCGTCTCTACGACTCCGTTGCATTACTGGCAGGAAAAGTGTCTGCATGCGCTGGTCGTGGTAGGAGTTGAAGAACAGACTGTGTTAGTCCATGATCCAGCTCTCACGACGGCACCCACGGCTATTCCACGCGACGAATTTCTCGCAGCCTGGGGAGAACTGGCTCAATTGGCCACACTGGTCAAAGTCTCCTCCTAGCACCGGCGTCACTTCAGCTTCTGCAACAACACTCAGGTACTCTCTTCGATTTCGCCGCGCTTCAGCGGGACTCCCACCGCTCTTGCCCCTCCATCCCTCGACCGTGTTTGTCAAACCCTAGGTCTCTGTGGTAGAGGGCAGAGAAAGTGAGGGAACAAAAGGGGCCTATCCTATGTCCGAACAACCGACGTCTACTCGGTGGATCATTGTTGCTGTCGTCTTTTGCATGGGCGTGTTGATGTTCATCGACCGGGTGAACATCTCCATCGCTGGCAAATACATCATGCCCGAATACGGGCTGACCAACGTGCAAATGGGCTCGATCTTCAGTGCCTTTGTCTTGGGCTATGCGCTACTACAAATTCCTGGCGGATGGCTAGGTGATCGTTTCGGTCCACGCCCCGTGTTAGCCGCCGCAATCTGTTGGTGGTCGGCGTTTACTGCGGTAACGGCGATTGCTGGCGATTTCTTTCTCACCTCACTGTTTGGTATCGTCGGTTCATTCATGATCGTGCGTGCATTGATTGGTATCGGTGAAGCTGCTGGACCACCAAACTACAATCGTCTCGTTGCCAACTGGGTCGCGCCTGAAGAACGAGGCTTAGCGATGGGCCTTGCCACTAGTGGCAGCGCGCTCGGTGCCGCGCTTACACCGCCACTGATTGTGTGGATCATGGTCACCTGGGGTTGGCGAGCCGCGTTCTATATTGCCGGTGCTGCGGGTATTCTGCTTGCACTGTTTGTCTATTGGTTCATCACTGATCGACCGGCAGAGCATTCGTGGGTGAATGCCACCGAGCTCCAGCGTATTACCAAGAATGCGCCAGCTGCACCAAGCAAAGCCCAACCAGCCGGGCCAATACCGTGGCGCGCGTTACTCGGACGCGCGGATTTGTGGTTCCTTACCGCTGCCTATTTCACTCTTGGTTACATCATGTACATCTATTTTTCCTGGTTTTACTTGTACCTCACCGACGTGCGGGGATTCTCTGTTCTGAAGGGTGGTTGGTACAGCACTGCACCGTTTCTCGCTGGAGCGATAACTTCACCGATTGGTGGTTGGCTCTCTGATTTCCTCAGTCAACGCTATGGAAAACGTATCGGTCGATGTGGTGTCGGGTGTGGCGCCTTGGTACTCACTGCGGGTTTTATCTATCTCGGAGCATCAACCGCCGACCCATACATGGCCATTCTTTTTCTCTCGTTAGGGTCAGGATCGCTGTTCCTCAGCACGGCCGCTTTTTGGGCAACAACGATGGACCTCGCCAGCAAGTATGCGGGCACCGTCTCCGGCTTCATGAACATGGGTGGCAATATTGGTGGCACCCTCTCCCCTACCCTCACGCCGTATATCGCAGAACGCTATGGCTGGGAGACAGCGCTGTATGTTGCCGCGGCATTAGCAATTCTGGGTATCTTTTGTTGGCTCGGAGTTCACCCTGAACGCGCGATTGATTTGGAAGAACAAGACGCCGCGCAGCCACTTGCATCTGCGGTCATTGCAGGACAGAAATGACTCAGGCAAATGGTATAAGAACGACACACCGGATCTGTCACCCTGAACGAAGTGAAGGGTCCCTCAGAGAGACCTGTCCTGAGCCTGTCGAAGGGTTCTTCGCTATCGCTGCTCAGAAACACACTCTCAGGCCGAGACGGGCTGGGGGAGGAGCGTGAACCCCAACCGGGCGGCGGTCCGTTTGAGGTGGCGAAGGGTGCGTTGACGCAGGTGTTCATCATAGGCTTCCCAGCTCTGCGGTTGATACGGAGTGCGATGTTTAAGGACATGATACACAATCCGAGCGAGCTTATGCGCGGTCGCCGTGATGGCGGCAGCTGGGCCTTTGCGGG
>Ga0194132_10004305_pt1 | contig 24316 bp, 23 predicted proteins | sample TA2KigOf80mmetaG_FD_148612 | JGI IMG/M metagenome (GOLD analysis project Ga0194132, IMG submission 148612) | Freshwater microbial communities from Lake Tanganyika, Tanzania - TA2015054 Kigoma Offshore 80m | ecosystem: Environmental > Aquatic > Freshwater > Lake | place: Tanzania: Lake... | reverse complement strand
GCGCGCATCATCACGGCCCGGTCGAGAGCGTCATCTACGTGGTGAGTGGCAAGGCGCGCATGCGCTGGGGTGAGCAGCTGGAATTCACCGCCGAGGCCGGGCCAGGCGATTTCATCCATGTGCCGCCTTTCGTGCCACATCAGGAAATCAACGCCAGCGATGATGAACCGCTGTCCTGCGTGCTGTGCCGCAGTGGACAGGACCCGGTGGTGGTGAATCTGGACATCCCGGTGGTGGAACAACCCGAAACCGTACTGTGGACCGATGACATCCACAAGGCTCCGCCGGAGCAATGCGGATGAGTGACGTGGCGCAGTTCGACGGTGCCGCGCTGGTCGACGAGCTCAACTCGCTCCTGCGCTTGAAGACCACACCTATCGGCATGAAGTTGTTCGAACGGTTCGAGGACATGGAGGCCATCCCCAAGATCCGTCGGCCCGCCAGCATTCACACCACCGACCAGATCGTCGCCCAAGCTTCGCGTCTTGGCTGGACCGTGGGCATTACCGCCGCAGACCTGGTCGGCCCACAGTGCGGCGCGGTGATCGGTCTGCACCCGCAGAACGACGAATGGCTCTCGGGCCAACGCATGGCCGGCGTGTGGTTCGCCACCCAGGCGGATGCCGCCGCCCACCAGGCCGCCATGAGCGTGGTCCCGCATGGCCGCTATCACGCCATGGCGGTGTCGCCGCTTGCCGCCGGGCGCTTGAATCCACCTGATATCTGCCTGATCTACGCCACGCCCGGGCAGATGATTCTGCTCATTAACGGTCTGCAGTGGAGTGGCTACAAAAAGCTGAATTTCACCTGCGTGGGCGAATCCGCCTGTGCCGATTCTTGGGGCCGCGCGCTGGTCACCGGTGAGCCCAGCGTGTCATTGCCGTGCTACGCCGAACGCCGCTATGGCGGCGTGCCGGATGATGAACTGCTGATGGCCATGCCGCCGCGCTTTCTACCGGTGGCCATCGCGGGCATGAAGGCGCTCAGCAAGAATGGTTTGCGCTATCCGATTCCACCCTATGGCATCCAGTCGGATGCACGCGCGGGGCTGGGTGTGAGTTATCCGGCGAAGGGTTAATTCGCAGACGCCGTCATCGGGTGTCGCTCTCTTGCCAGTAGCGTGGATCTTGGAACGTTTGCGCGCAAAGGATATGTGCCCGCGGCATACAGCGCGCCGGCACGCAGTTCCTTGGCCATCCACGCTTGCGCATACCGCGCTGAGAGCGGCTTGGGCACGGCAAGCCCTCGTGGGCCGGCGGCGGAGATCCCGAAGCGTCTGTTGTACAAGTGGTTTCCGAAAACGAAGACGAGTTTCACACCCGCTCTGGCCAGCTGGTCGAATTCCTCGGCAATCAGGTGGCTCCCGACTCTGCGTGCCTGCCAATCCAGATGCACTGCCAATGGCGCAAGCAACGCTGTCAAAGCGTCCGGGCGCTTTTCGCCGTGCCCCGCCCGATCCCTGATCGCGTCTTCACGTGCCGGACCGCACGCCGCGATGCTGCACAACATCTACGCCGATTCCGTTCGGATCCACCACGACGAAGTGACGATCGCCCCATGGCTCATCGCGCAGATCCAATTCCATGGGCATGCCCAGTGCCTGGATGCGTCGATAAACCGCGTCGACGTCGTCGACATCCACCGAAACCCACATCCCCTGCCCTTGAAACGCGCCGCGGAATCGAGGCGCCTGCGACGGCTGCCCCGGTTTCATGAAGCCGAGCTCGCTCCCCCCCAGTTGCAGCAGGACGAACCAACCGTCCTCTCCCTCGTATATCACGTCGCACGCAAACAGCTTCACGTAAAACGCCTTGGACTCCTGCACTTTCTCCGTTACCACTCCGCACCAGAACTTCATGTGTCGCACCTCGTCTGTTGAGTCAAGAGCGCGCATTGTCTCCAGACAAGTATCAGGTGTCTTGTAAGAATGCGACATGCCCGCGGGCCTGCGAGGGTGGACTGCCATAGAACCGCGAGAAGGCGTGGGAGAGGTGGCTCTGGTCCGCGTAGCCGAGCTCCGCGGCCAATTGCGCGAGCGGTAGAGTGGAAGTCGACAGCAAAGCGAGAGACTGCTGGAAGCGCACGATCTGCGCAAACAGCTTGGGTGAAACCCCCACGGTTTCGAGAAATCTCCGTTCGAACTGCCGGAGGCTTTTGCCGTAGTCACCTGCCAAAGACCCCATACACACGTTTCCGCCCGCGAACTCGATACGTTGGATCGCCACGTCGATGACGGAATGATGAGGCGGACGCCTCTCGAGCGTGCGCATCAGCCAGGCATCCAGACGCGCATGGACGTCTACCTGGGCGACAGCGGTCGCCAGTTCGTCGACGCTCTGCATATCCAGCACTTCCACCGGTACACAGGAGTCCGTCAATTCCGTCGCATCACGGCGGAAGAAGTGTCGGCTTTGTCCGGCTCGAAAACAAATGCCAAGGTAGTGGCTACCCAGCACCAGCGGGACGTCTACACGCGTAGTAGTGGTGCCGAAGAGTTCCGCGCGACAATCCATCTGCTTCGAGGACAGCACTAAGTCCACCGTACCATCGGGCAATACCGTATGAGTCTCTTCCTGGTTGCTCAGAGCGATCCAGTAGTGATCGACATAGCGCCGCAACGCAGCGGCCGGCTGGACAATATGCAGGCTCGGGGGACGACTATCCCTTAACGCAATCGCCCGTCGACCTGCGCTCATTGCCGCAATCAGGGTTACTTGAACATCACCCGCGCGTGGGGCTCAACGGTGTACCAAAGGGCACCCCCTGATTCCACGCATCAGCGAACTCCTGGATTGAAAGCTGATGGGTGCTGCGCAGGTTTTCATCGAGGTACTCGAACAGCACGCCATCCGGCGCGGACATGGAGAGCAACACCGTGCCGCCCTGCTCCCCGCCGTGCTCCAGATGCGGCAGTGCGTCCGCTGGTGCCAGGGCATAGTCCCCTTGCTTGCGAGAAACCGTGTGGCGCGTGCCGTCTGGATGGACGTCGGTGACGTGTTGTTCTCCCTCCAGCACCAAGGTCGTGGTCAGGGCGACATGGCGGTGTCGCCGGCAATGTCCGTACCCTTGGCCATAACGCAGCAACATGTCCAGCCGCCCCGCCGCGAGATCGTAGCCCAGCAGGCTGTATTCGAAGTCCACCTTGAACTCGCTGCAGGCGGGATCCGTCACGCGGCGCCAGATGACGGTATTCGGGTCAACGCTTGTTCCGATGCGGGGCATGTCTGACTTTCCCTAAGTCTGAGAGATCTCGCGGAATCGTGCAGCCTCCGCGAGGTCGGCTGCGCTACAGAAATGCATTTCTAATTTGCAAGAACGCGACGAGCAGTCTTTGTGGCCATGGTGTCACCAGCGAGCCCGCATGTCCGTCCCGCGCTACGCCAAGTACCGCACTGGTGGCGTACCGGATGGCGTTCCTGGGCGAAGTCGCGCCAGTATAGCGGCGCGAGTCAACGCAGCCGTGGCGAGCCGTTCAATGCCAGCCAGGCACGCAGCGGCTCCGAATCGGGCCAGCCGATCACTTCGTCCCAACTGGATTCCATTTCACGACGGGCTGTCTTCAGCATGCCGACGATGGCCTCCTTCGCGGCGGCATCAGAGGGCTGTCGGGCGGCGAATGCGGGGTCGAGCTGGATTACTGCACGCACCCGGTTGTACTGGTAGTAGTAGCCCTCGCTCACTCGATCGCCGCGCAACTCGATGGCGCGGTCGAGGTACTCCTTCGCGCGCTGCCAGTCTGGCACCACTTTCTCAACGTAGGCGTAGCCGAGCTGGCCGTGCGGCGCATGCCAGTTGGGGTCGCTGCGCGTCAGCGCCTCAAGTACCGGGATCACGCGTTCCATCAGCCGCTTGTCGGCAAACCAGTGCTCGCGGCGCATCTGGCTCGCCATTTCGTAGGCGGTGTTGCGTACCTGACGGCCGGCGCGCTCGATGGCCGCGGCCAGGCGTGTGATCTCCACCATGCCGCCGCCGTAGAGATGGCGGTAGGTGAGCAGCAGCGCGATCTCGCCCACCTTCACCGGCGGCGTGTTGTCGGCGATGTCCATGGCATCGGCACCGCCGTCGCCGTACAGCCGCTCGAGCTGGCGCGAGAACTGGTATTGCAGATCCTCGGTGTTGCGGTAAAGGGTCACGTAGTGCTTCAGCTCGCGCAAGCGCGCCTTGAAGTCCAGCAGGCTCTTGATGCTCTCGTTGATTTCGCCGGTGAGGATGAAGTCGTTGCGGAAGTAGGTGTAGATTCGCGGCGCGTCGTTGGCCTTCAGGCGTGCGAACACGGTTTCGAACTCTTCCTGCGTGAAGCGGCCGACCTTGGTGAAGAACAGCATCACGAAGATGTCGCAATCGGCGGCGGCCTTGTTGTATTCGACCTGCAAGCCCTCCTTCGACATCGCGTCGATGAAGTCCTCCCACACCACAAGGTCGAATACGATGTCGCGCGCGCGCCACTGCTGGTTCAGCCGGTTGAGCATCAGCTCGAAGGCGCGGCGGTCCTCCTTCAACTCTTCGGAGGAGGCGAGAAAAATCTTCTTCACTTGCATCGCGTCGCTCCCGTCATCGGCGCAAAGGCCCTTCGGCCTCCCAGCCTATCGTCACCTTGGCGCGCTCGCGTTCGGCGGTGCCGGTTAGGGCACTGGACGTGCCGCGCGTCACCTTGCACTCGAGCGCCCGCTTGCTGACATAACCGGACAGGTAGTCAGCGTTGGCCACCACAATGGGCTGCTGTCATTCCAAACTGCGCAGAAAACGCCTGAGGACACGCACCACCAGTGCGTGATCTTCAGCTTGCGGCAGCCCCGAAACCGCAATACAGCCGACCACCCCTACCCCACTCACGATGAGCGGAAAGCCACCACCCGAGGCCGCGTAAAGATCGCGATCAAGGCGACTTTTCTCTTCGAAGGTACTACCTTGAGCCAAACAGCGCTGACCGACGTAGTAGGAGCTGTGATGAAACCGCATGACAACCCGCACCTTGCGCTGGATCCAGGCGTCGTTGTCGGGCGAACTACCCGGCATTGCACAGTGGAACAGCTGCTGACCACTGCGACTGATATCGATGGCAATGGGCAACTGCGCAGCTTTGGCCGCTTCCACGAAGCTCAGACCAAGCGCCAATGCCATTTCGTGCGTGAAGCGGGAGAACTGAAGTTCCTGTTCTTCACGAACTAAGGCCTCGAGTTCTGCTTGGGGGTCTTTCACGTCCTCTATTTCGCCTTATCCGGTATCGCATGACCGTAGATTACGATCAGCGATGACAATCGTTTCACCCGCGTGCGAATCGCTCCCTACAGGCTGGTGATCGCATAGTGAGAGATCTCATGACATGCATTGTAGACGCTCGCTACGGCCCTCTTTGTCTCCTCCGTCAAGCGCTGTCAACAGTTGCAGCCGGAAAGAATTGTTGTTGCGTAAGACTGCCGAGGTTGCGGTAATGCCAATACCGTTTTGGGTAATTTGCCTCCGGCCAGGTCTGGGCCGTGTCGATCACCATAGGCTTGCAATCCTTCATCAAGACATATCGACCGAAGTTAAGGCGAATCTGATCGAATTCGTCCTCCGCACGGAAGTGTGCCGGTGTTGCTCGCGAACATTTCCTGGACCAAGGCCTGCGTTGCACGCCCGCGCTGATGGGGGATAGGCCGATTCAACAGCGGGCGGCCGAGGCCCATTCCTTGGAGATTGCTGCGCAGGATGATGGCGAGTCTGAACAGCAGCCCTGGGCCAAACACGCAATCATCCCTACAGCCCAGATTCAGTTCATGCGCGGGATACGCGCGGCTGCCGCGCTTCACCCTCTGGAGCGCGTAGCCGTCGATCCTCGCGCGTGACAATCGCTCCCGCACCTACGCCAGCATCCCGCGACGTTTGCCTGCATCCTCAGCGGCAGCTTCCAGCACCACCCTGGTCCCCACGTAAGGCGCGAAGCGGAGCAGCTCGATTCGGCTGCTGGGACTCGCTCGACCTCATAGGCTGGCTTGTAGACGGCGAAACTGAACGGCCCATGGGCTGCGGGCACAAACAAGATCGGGAATCTGCGCATTGGCGAGATCCAGAGCGGAATGAAAGTAGGGAAGTCAGGATGGGCCGTCAGGGACGGTCACAGCCGGACGCCGCCGGACGACGGCGGCAGCACGAGACCCTCATGCATCGCGACGTTGTCCAATGCGGTTTCGAACTGGATACGTGAAGCTTGTGCAACCTGCTTCAGGTAGGCGTGCAGGTCAGCATCCGCCGCATTGCGGTTCTCGCACTCGGCGCTGTAGGTCTCGAAGCGCGCAAGCTGAATCAGCAACTCGGCTACGTGGCGTGGGCAATCGCAGGCAACCTTCGTGGACATAAATGCGAATTCACCCAGCGCTGCTTCGTCCCATCGACGCGATCGCAATTCCTCCGGCGAAGTCGCGGGCGCCACAGGTCGTGAGGCCCCCGCAGAACTCCACAGTCCCCGCAGCCATTGCGCGACGACTGCGTCCGGTTGCGGTTCGCGCAATAGGGCGATGCCGGCGTCCGCGAGGCTATTGCATTCCGCATCGGCGGCGAAGCCATAAAGCACGGCCTTGGGAAGTCGTGCAAGCGCGGGTGTGGCGGCAGTCAAGAACGTGATCGAGTTGTCGCGCAGGTGAGTTTCGTGAATCAACAGCGCATCGACGTGCTCCGTTTCCAGGGCCGCACCGACCTGCGCCGCGTCCTCGAACGGCCCCAGCAGATCCAGCGGCCGACCGAGTTGGCGCAATAGTGCAGGCCGCTGAAGACGTTTGCGCAGGCCAGCGCCGATCACCGCAAGTCGCCATGGACGCAAGTGCTTGGCGGGCGGCGCGTCCGCACTTACCCGCGCCGCTTCCGCGCGGCTCTCTACATCGGTTGATGCCACCTGCTGCAACTGCGACATGTCCAAAGGTGCAAGGCTGCCAATAGCATGCCCTCTATCCGACAGTTGCTTGATCAAGGACAGACGGCGGAGATCGGCAGCAGAGTAGAGGCGTTGGCCACCCGTTGACAGCTTCGTCTGGGTCAGACCGTAGCGGCGCTCCCAAACGCGCAGCGTCGCCACTGGCATGCCCAGCATCTTTGCAACCGCGCCGCTGCGGCGAAAGGACAGCTCGGCCTCTGTCTCAGAGGCGGGACTTGAAGTGTTGACTGACTTGATTCGGTTCATCGCTTTCGTCGGTGACTCGTAAATGACCCGAAGTATATGCTATTAATCGGAGTATGGAGCATATTGAATCCATAATGACTCAGTTATTTGGTCTAATATCGCGTCACTATTAGTCAACGCTCTAGGAAATTCATGCCCAAACCTCTACCCCGCCGTGCTTTCCTTATAACCCTGGCCGCTGCCGGCACAGGGCTGGCCACCAGAGTTCACGCCCGAGTCATGGTCGAAGAAAAGGATCCCCAGGCGATTTCACTGGGGTACGTGGCGGACGCGAAGCGCGTTAACGCCAAGAAGTACCCCAAGTACGTCGCCGGTCAGGTCTGCACGAACTGCGTCCTGTTTAAAGGCAAAGCCGCGGACAAGGTCGGCGGCTGCCCACTTTTTGGCGCCAAGCAGGTGGCGGGGCGCGGCTGGTGCAACGCCTGGGCGAAGAAACCGTGATGACGTCAGGCGGCGCATTCCGCGGTAACAAGACTGCGCTGCCGAGCAAGCTGTGCGTGGCTTGTCGCCTGCCGATGACGTGGCGTCGTCGTTGGACTAGAAACTGGGCGACCGTAAAGTACTGCTCCGATGCCTGCCGGCGCAGGAATCCGATAGGTGCCTGAACTTCGTTGTCTGCACGTCGTGCTGGGCGACCAGCTCGACCTTGGCGCCGCAGCGTTCGACAGCTTCGATTCGGCGCGGGACGCCGTGTGGATGGCCGAGGTGGCCGAAGAGGCCACGCATGTCTGGTCGAGCAAGCCGCGTACGGTGATGTTCCTGGCTGCGATGCGTCACTTTGCGCGCGCCGTACAAGCGGCAGGGCGCCCTCTGCACTACACGCGGCTTGATGATCTGGGCAACGCGGGCAGTCTCGCGGCGCAATTGCAGCTCGACATCCATCGGCTGAAGCCCGCACGGCTCGCGATGACCGCGCCGGGAGATTGGCGTGTCCTGACTGCACTGAAGGCCGTGGCCCAAACCAGTGGCTTGCCCCTCGACATTTACGAAGACCGCCACTTCTTCTGCACTGTGAGCGAGTTTGCCGCGCATGCCAAACGCCGCAAGACTCTGCGCATGGAATACTTCTATCGCGAGCAGCGACAGCGGCACGGTGTGATGATGGACAACGGAATGCCGATCGGCGACCAATGGAATTTCGACGCCGATAACCGCGACGCTTTTGATGCCGCAGGGCCGGGGCGAGTGCCGCCACGCACGGCCTTTGTGCCCGATGCCATCACGCGCGAAGTGATCGCTCTCGTCGATACCCGTTTCGCCACGCACCCGGGCCAGCTCGACAGCTTCAGCTGGCCCGTCACGCGTGCGCAGGCTCTCGAGGCCTTGCAGGCATTCATCCGCGAGCGACTGCCGCTGTTCGGCCGATACCAGGATGCGATGTGGCCGCACGACCCTTGGCTGTACCACTCGCACCTGTCGGCAGCTCTCAACCTCAAGCTGCTGAATCCGCGCGAAGTGGTGGCGGCGGCCGAGGCCGCGTATCGCGACGGCCGCGCACCGCTCGCCAGCGTTGAAGGCTTCGTGCGCCAAATCCTAGGCTGGCGCGAATACGTGCGCGGCGTCTACTGGACTCGTATGCCGCAGTACCTTGAGTGCAACGCGCTAGGCGCCGAGGAAGACCTTCCGCCGTGGTTCTGGACCGGCGCCACCGATATGGCCTGTCTGCGCGACTCTCTGACACAGACGCTCACGCACGGCTATGCCAACCACATCCAGCGCCTGATGGTTACTGGCCTGTACGCGATGTTGCTGGGCGTTCATCCTAGGCTGATTCACGCCTGGTACTTGGCGGTGTATATCGATGCGGTGGAGTGGGTCGAGCTACCCAACACGCTCGGAATGAGCCAGTACGCCGACGGCGGCGTGATGGGCAGTAAGCCCTACGTCGCCACCGGAAAGTACATCCAGCGTATGAGCCCGTACTGCAAGCGCTGCCGCTACGACCCAACGCAGCGCAGCGGTGACAACGCCTGCCCATACACCACCCTGTACTGGGATTTCCTAATGCGTCACGAAAAGACGCTGGCCCGAAACCCACGCATGGCGCTTCAGGTGAAGAACGTGGCTCGGCTGTCTGAGGCGCAGAAGCAGGCCGTCGTCGAGCGAGCGGCCTCGATCCGCCGGGGCGAGGTTGGGGTTGATGCGGGGGGACAGCAGCATGGCTGAGCCCTTATGGCCGCACGAACAACTCACGCATGGCGTCGCGGCGGAGAACTCCGCGGGCGAGCCCTGCAGTCCCACCCTCGCCGAGGCGCTGATCCGAATCGCTCGCGTGCGGCCCACCGCCTATGGGCGGACGCGGAACGAACTCGACGGCGCTGTCAGCGGCCTATCGCCCTACATCACGCATGGCTTCGTCACACTCACCGAGGTGCTGGCTGGTGTGGTCGCGCGTCACGCGATTGGTATGCAGCACAAATTCGTCTACGAACTTGGCTGGCGCGCCTACTTCCGTCATGTATGGCGACAACGCGGCGATGGCATTCTTCGCTCTCTTCACGAAGGGCCGTTGCCCGACGACGCCTACGCGTGTGAGCTGCCCGCCGACATCCGCGAGGGCCGCACCGGGGTGCCAGTCGTTGACGAGGCGGTTCGAACGCTGTACGCCACGGGCCTGCTGCACAATCATGCGCGCATGTGGCTGGCGAGCTACGTAGTGCATTTGCGCAAGGTGCACTGGCGTGCCGGCGCCGACTGGCTGTATGGGCACCTGCTCGATGGCGACCTCGCTAGTAACCACCTCAACTGGCAATGGGTGGCCGGCACGGGCAGCGCAAGGCCTTATCTCTTCAACGCCGAAAACGTGACGCGCTATGCCCCCAAGTCCTGGCACAGTCCGGGCAGCGTGGTCGATACGTCATACCAGGCGCTCGACCACATCGCACGCCAGCCTACCGCGCATCCGACAGGTAAGCGTGAGGCCGCGGGCGCCAGCCTCGGGCTGGTCGAGCCGCCATTGAGCGCACATCCGCCATCCGGCCTCGGACTTACAGCGCCCGACGCCGCCGCCGTCAACGGCCGCGACGTCTGGCTGGTGCACCCATGGAACCTGGGACGGTTGCCTGCTGGCTTACCGGCTGACACGCGGGTCATCGGCGTCTTCTCTTGCGACTTCCACCAAGCTTGGCTGTGGAGCGAGCGGCGCTGGCAATTCGCCGGCCGCCGTATGGCCGAACTCGCCAGCATCCGCTGGTATGGTGACGCGACCGCCGTCGGCATGGCATTGCAGGGTGCGCGCCGCGTGCGCAGCATCGACGAGCCTCACCTCGCGCCGTGGCTGGCGCGCTGGGCCGAATGTGATGCCGCGCCAGGGTTGTTTCCTGCCGTTGACCAGCGTTGCGACTCGTTCTCGCAATGGTGGACCCGCGCCTCGCGCGGTCTGGATTCGGCCGCCAGTCTGCTTGCCGTCAACGAGGTGCCTGCATGGTGACTGACAGCATGATGAATGGCAGCGTGTGTGAACCGCCGCCCCTGACCGTGTTGTACGACGGCGCCTGTCCCTTGTGCCGCCGCGAGATCGGTATCTACCGCGGCCTGCGGCCAAACTCGCCAGTGTGCTTTGCCGACGTCAGTGATGGTGCATCTTCGTTGCCCTCAACACTCCCGCCCGAGACTACCAGAGAGCAACTGATGGCGCGATTTCATGTGTGCTCGAGCGACGGTCAATTGCTCATCGGTGCACAGGCCTTCCTCGCGCTGTGGGCCGTGCTGCCTGGCTGGCGTTGGCTGGCTCGGATAGGGCGACTGCCCGGTGCGGTGTGGGTGATGGAGCACGCCTACCGCTTGTTTCTGCACATGCGGCCAACTTTGCAGCGCTGGGTCACGCGCCTGGAGCGGGCCGGGCCAAGGCGTTTCGACACCCCGCGTTGATGTCACCCTCTCTAATACTGGAACACAAGCATCATGATTTCGACCGCTCTTATCACTGGCGCTAGCGGTGGCATCGGCCGTGCGCTGGCGAAGCAGTTGCACTCCCTGGATTGTCGCGTTGTCGCGGTGGGGCGCGACCCAGACCGCCTTGCCGACGTGCCTGCCGCCGTTCGCATCGCGGCGGACACCACCACACCCGAAGGCGCGGCGCTCGCCATCAGTGCCTGCCACGATGCGCTCGGCGCGGCTCCAGGAATGCTCGCGCACTGCGTGGGCAGCACGCTGATTGCTCCGCTGCATCGCACACGGCTGGAGACTTTTCGTGAAGTCGTGCGCATCAACCTCGACAGTGCGGTCTTCATGTTGCAGGCCTGGATCACGGCGCTGCAAGGCGGCCCCGGTGCGGCGGTATTTGTAAGTTCGGTAGTGTCGCGCATTGGTGTGGCCAACCACGAAGCCATCGCTGCAGCCAAGGGCGGCGTCGAAGCGCTGGTACGCAGCGCCGCGGCAACCTATGCGCCGCAGGGCATGCGCATCAACGCGGTCGCACCGGGCATGACCGAAACACCGATGACTGCAGGGATGTTGAAAATGCCCGCGATGCGTGAGGGTGCCGCGCGTCAGTATCCACTGGGCGGCATTCAGACGGCGGATCAGGTGGCCGAGGTGATGGCCTGGTTGCTCGGGGATGGCGCGGCGCGCGTCACGGGGCAAGTGATCGCGGTCGATGGCGGCTTCACCACTGTGCGGCCGCTGGTCAAGTAGCGCACGGAGAGGGCCGATGGCGACCTCGAACAACGGTACCAGTCTCCTGTCACGCTGCCTGAACTTCGCTGACCTCATTCGCCTCGTTGCACTCGCGGCGGTGATGTACCCGGGCCCGCCGCTGCTGGACTACGGCGCGACCGTCGTCAGCTTCATTGGGGCAATTCATTGAGACCGTTCGGCACGAACCGCAGCCACCCATCTGGCACACCTATTCGAGTGCTTGCTACTGACCTGCCTGCACGACAACAGCCCCATGCGGATCCTTTCTTTCATCACCGAACCCATTCCCCTCCAAACCATCCTCGCCCACCTCGACCTGCCCAACAGCACCCCACGTCCTTCCCCCGCAAGCGGCACGCCTGAAATCTCCCTTCCAGGCTCGACCGCAAATCTGGATCCCAAGAAAAATCCTTTGACCCGAACGCTCTACCCGCTGCACCTTTCCAGTTCGATCAGCGCATCGCGTGGTGAGTACCCCCCGGCTCAACCGCCTCTTCCCAAGCACCTCGCACCGACTGCTTGCTCTCGCGCTTGAACTCATCTGACCTCCAGGGACGTTCCTCCGACAAGAGCGCCCCGAGTAACCACCTCGGCCGAAGCAGTTTCACCACCCATAGTCGCCATGGCCACTTGACAGTCCATGTCTCCACCTTTGGCAACACCATCCCAGAGAGTTGAAATTCCTAGCCTTTGGCCTCCAGCAGCGAAGAGGTCTGGTTCCTGTTCCCGAACCGGCGACGTATGGAAATTCACGGCGCCGACGGTCCGAGCCGCGGGTCGGTGTTCAATGTTGTTCTCAAGGCTTTCTGTTAGTCATACTGACGGCATCACCAGCTGCGCGCCGGTTCATGGTGGATTGACGCCAGGAGGGCGGGTTCGATTCGCGCCCGCTACGCCCCGGCCAGCGCCAGCGACAACCTCAGCACTTCAGATTCCCGGGTTCCCTCCACTTTGAATCCCAGCTCCCGGGCGAGGCGGAGCATACTGGTGTTGCTGGCGAGCACATCACCCACCAGGTCTTCCGTTCCACGACCGCGCTGATAGGCGATGAGCCGGTTCATTAACAGGCGGCCTAGGCCCTTGCCCTTGAGGTCGCTGCGTACGACGATCGCAAACTCCGCCTGGGTGTTGTCCGGATTGGCGATGGCCCTGGCCACGCCTAACGTTTCGATAGGCGCCTGCGCGGTGGTGGCGACAAAGGCCATTTCGCGGTCGTAGTCGATCTGGGTGAAGCGGGCCAGTTGGTGATGGGTCCACGAACGCAGGCTGTGGAAGAACCGCAGGTGTACATCTTCGGGAGAGAGCTGCTCGAGGAATGTGCGATTCAGTGCCTCATCCTCGGCGCGGATGGGGCGCACGATCAGATCGCGGTCGAGCCAACGCGTGGTGGCTACCAGATGATCCGGATAGGGCAGGATGGCCAAACGCGCGGTGGGCGCACGCGCGTCCTCCGCGACCCTGATACGTGCATTTGACTCCACATGGATGCGAGCATCCAGGGCGATCACCCCAGTGTGATCTGCCAGCAATGGATTGATGTCGAGTTCCTTGATGCGATGATGCTCACAGAGCAGTCGCGACAGTCGCAGGATGACGTCGATGAGAGCCTGTTCGTGGATGGCAGGCCGGTCGCGATAGCCGGCCAGCAAGCGCGCCACGCGTGTGCGGCCGATGAGATCGCGTGCCAGCACGGCATTGAGCGGCGGCAACGCAAAGGCGCGGTCGCGCACCACCTCGACGCCGGTACCGCCTTGCCCGAACAGCAGTACCGGGCCAAACACCGCATCATCGGTGCAGCCCAGAATCAGTTCGTGCGCGGAGTACGCACCACTGCCGCGCTTGACCATGCTCTGGACCGTGAAGCCTTTGATCCGAGCGCGGGGCAGACGCTCTTGCACCTGGGCCAGCATCCGGGTGGCGGCTTGTCGTACTTCGCTGGCCTGGGTCAGATCGAGCGCCACACCTCCCACGTCGCTCTTGTGAGTGATGTCGGGCGAGAGGATCTTGAGTACGACGGGATAGCCGATCTGATCCGCATGAACAACAGCCTGTTCGACATCATTGGCGATGCAGGTCTGAACCACGGGCACGCCGTAGGCCCGCAGCACGGACTTGGCTTCGATCTCGGTCAGTACCTTGCGACCTTCTCGCAGGGCGTGATCGATCACTCGCGCCACTTCGGTGTCGTCCACTGTCACGTCGCGCACGGGCGGTGGTGTCTGCATCAACAGTTCCTGATTCTGTCGATAGTCCCGCAACTGCAGAAAGGCGCGCACGGCTTCCTCCGGCGTGGCATAGCCTGGTACGCCTTCGCTCTCGAATAGATCGCGGGCCGCCTTGACGCCATCCTCACCCAACCATGAGGTGAGTACCGTCCGGCTGCTGGCCTGAATCTCCGGGAGACAAGCACGCGCGATGTCCAGACTGGCGACGATGCCGGTAGGCGCATGCATCAAGAGCACGGCACCGGCCTCGGGCGCGTCACGCACGGCCTTCAATGCATCCACATAGCGTGTGGTCGGGGCGTCGCCGATGATGTCTATGGGGTTGGCATGCGACCAGGTCCCCGGCAACACGGCATCGAGTCGCGACAGAGTGGGCGGGGACAGTTCTGCGGGTTCGCCACCGCCTTGCGTCAGGGCATCGATGGCCAGTACCCCGGCACCACCGCCATTGGTCACGATGACCAGCCCATCCCCTGCAAGGGGCTTGGCGCGCGCGAGGGTTTCGGCGGCGGCAAACAGATCCTGCAGCGTGTCCACGCGCAGGATTCCAGCGCGGCGCAAGGCGGTATCGACCACCGCATCGCTGCCGGCCAGCGCACCAGTATGCGAAACCACCGCACGGGCAGCGGCTTGCGCGCGCCCAGACTTGACCGCAATCACCGGCTTGCCCCGGGCGGCCGCACGCGCTGCCGACATGAACTTGCGAGCGTGTTTGACGGACTCGATGTACAGCAGGATGGCGCTGGTGCCCGCGTCACTGGCGAAGTAGTCGAGCAGGTCACCCATGTCGACATCAGCCGCATCACCGATGGTGACGAACGCGGAGAAGCCGATCCCGCGCGACCTGCTCCAGTCCAGAACCGCCGTGGCCAACGCGCCTGACTGCGACACAAAGGCCAGTTTTCCGGGCAGGCCGTGGGTGTGCGCGAAGCTGGCGTTCAGCCCCACGCCAGGCACCAAAATGCCAAGACAGTTCGGGCCGATGATCCTCAGGTTGTGCGGCCGGGCGGCATTCAGCATTTGCTGGGTGAGGGTTTCCGACGCGGCATCCACCAGGCCGTTCATCCCGCCTGTAATGACGACCACGGCCTTGCATCCCTTCTCTCCAAGTTCTTGAATGATGCGCGGCACCGTCTTCGGTGGCGTACACACCACGGCCAGATCAGGTGCGCTGGGAAGATCGTCGACCTGTCCAAGGCAGGCCTGGTCGTGGATGTGCCGATGACGCGGATTCACCGCGTGAAGATCTCCCTTGAACGTCGCGCACAGGTTGTCGAACACCAGGGCACCAACCGAGCCGGTCTTGGGAGAAGCGCCAATCACGGCGACCGAACGCGGTGCGAAGTAGTTTTCCAGGTGACGAATGGTCATGGAGAAGATGAATGGCGACGGGTGTAACCGCAGGATACTTGCTATGTCGTGGCATTCGTTTGACGGTGCACAAAGCAGTCCTCAAATCGCTAAGGTCAAGACACCAAGCTGTTGCGCATCCAGGTCCCGCGGGGCTGCGTCAGGTATTGCCACCCTCACCGGGTGCGATGACTGAAGCCGAGATGACTGAGTAGGTGCGCCGGGCCACACCGACCAGCGACCAGCCGATCTTTCTCAACATTTACGACGCCCGCAATAACTGTCAGCGACCTACCGCGTAACGCAACACGTGGAACGCAATAGCCTGCGTCAACGCATGAAGGCGGTAATCCGGACGAAGACGATCTCGAGTATCTCTACTTTCGGCAGCCCGAGGTCAATGCGCAATTCCCTACTGCGTTCTCTCGGAAGTTCCGGCGTATATGTCCGGAGGTCGCCCCCTACTTCGCCGAGTTCGGCGATGCGCAATGGGTAAAGCAGCGTCGCATACTGAAGGACGCCCTCTTGCTGGTGTTCGCCTTCCACTAGTAGAACGAAAGCAGTCATGAGTACAACCTGCTGACCCGGCTGACATAGGTGCACAAGAGCATTTCCCCTACATCTACGACCTGCCTTTCGACGCCCTGATTCACTTGGTGTGCGGCTACGCTGGGGCTGGGCTGGCGGCTTTTGACCCTGCGCGCGTGGATCAACCGGCACAGGCTGACCTGTTCGAGTAGCGCCGGCGCGCTGCCATCAGTTGCCTTCACCCCGATGCAGGGCCGCGGTGGGTAGGCGTGCACGACCGAACCGGGACCTGCGAGAAGGGGCCAAGCGAGGGACCTTACTGACGTCCGTGAACGGCGTCATCCGCCTTTCGCCGCGCCTGTCGTCGCCACGTCGACGCGCTGGGTCTGTTGCCGTTCTTCACGCTGATCGTCGTCCTTCTTGGAAACCAGGCTCCGTAGACGGATAAGGTTCTTCAAGGTGTTGTACCAAAACGGCGCACCCAGGCTGAGCAAGAGCGCAGTCAACAACACCCCCATGAGGCTGACCTCTGCCCAGCGGCTTTTCCACTGCGAGAAATCACTCGGTATGTGCACCAGACCGGCATCGGTCCACTCGTTGATCACGGCGCGATGCTGGGCGCTGATGGGTGCATCACCTGGCGCCGCTTGATCGGCGAAGTGGGCGGCCTGCACCACTAGCTGCTGGCGCAACGCGTCGTCCCTTGACAGACGGTTGATCAGTCCGAGACTATCTAATTGCACCGCGAACGCCACCACCAGTGCACAGATCGTCGTGATGATGTGAGAGGAGCGCGTAAACCGTTCCGATACCCGGTCGATGGTCACATCGAACCAGGTGTTGACCTTTGCCACCAGGTGGCTGTTGGCCTCCTGCATGAGCGCCACCGCCTGGCGCTCGTGCGCAGCCTGGGCTGGATGGTTCATCTCCATCTGCAGTGCCCGCGCGCGGACTTTGTCCAGCACTTGCGCGGGATTCACGATGCCGTTCTTGCCGAGAACCTCGCTGATTTTCTGTTTCGCGGATTCGCCCAGTTTGTCGAGCACCTCTTTGGGCGCATTGCCGGCGGCGAGGTCCATCAGCAGCTTGGTGAACTCTTCGCGGTGAATGGTCACGCCCAGGCGCTTGAACTTGCCCGAGGCTGCCATCATCGGATGGGTGAGCACTGCTGTGGAAATGCGGGTGGCGATGTCACGCTGTAGCGCGGGGTCGATCTGCTGCAAGAGGTTGGCAAGTCCTTCCCTGAGGTTGCGTCCACGGCTCTGCAGCAACCCGAGGATGAACTGGGTCAGCACGGTCACTCCCATGCTCACGATCAGCATCACGACACTGACACCCAGAAGAATATCGATGGTTTTCAGCATGTGTCCTCCGGTTGATTGGCGGGGTCAGTCGCTGCGAATACAGCAGTTTGCCACGGCAGCCAACGATCTGATCTTCTCTCTCCCACTGGGAGAGGGACAGAGGATGAGGGAGACTTGGTGCACCCCATCACGCTTCCCTCACCCCAACCTCTCCCGGAGGGAGAGGGGCTCTGTCGACGTGATCGCTGTCTATCTGGTGAACATCCCTACTCAGCCGCGATGGCCCGACGCAATGCCGCCAGCGGCGCGCTGTCGTCAAACTCTACGCGATTGCCTTGTGTGCTCACGCCAAGCCGGAGCCACAGGTTCGACAGTTCAATGCCCTGTGGCGTAGCGCGCATGCGTTCATACAGAGGGACAAGTACATCCACTCCGATGGCTGCATCTCCCTGCCGCAGCGCATCTCGCAACGGCCAGGCTATCTGATTGGTTCCGCCCTTGGAGACGATTGCTCGCAGCGCATCCTGCAGCCCATGTCGGGCGCGGGTTCGCTCGCGAATCTCCAGATCAGCCAACAGCCAGAAGACCGCTCCTCCCCAATAGGTGCTCCCCCAGCTACTGTTCTCATCGAGACCGGCGTGCGCCAGTTCGCGCGTTCCCTTGGGTAGCCCTTCGACCAGGTCACCCCAGACCTGGCGCGCGGAAAGTTGTCCGGCCTGATATCTGGCCAGCGGTTCGATGTACGTGGCAAGACCTTCGTGTGCCCACAGATGGGTCTCGGGCATTTCCGGAAAAGTCAGGTGCACCATCTCATGCACCAGTACCCAGTCTCGGCGAAATTGCTCCGGCGAGGTGTCCACGCCCACGGTGACTTGGATAAGCGGAATCTGGAAACCGAACGTTCGACCACCCTGTACGCCAGGGCGCGAATCAGCGCTGACCTGGATCGCCAGGCGATCGACGGGGAATTGTCCGTAAAAGGCGGTCATCGCCTTCACCCCGTCATCGAGCCACCTTCGGATGCGAGTGTGATCATCACGCAAGGCCTCATCCAGTTCGACCTGAATGCGAGTGTCGCCCGCTACGATGGTGAAGTCGCCGGACCGTGCCGAATTCGCCGCCGGAGCGCCGCACCCCGCCATGAGGGCAATGCATCCCCATATCAGCCAGCGCGTGTTCATGTGCCCACTGCTACGGATTCTTGAACGTCAAGCGCGTGAACTTGCCCTTCACCAGCTTCGAGTAGACGTAACTCGAGAGGGTGATGCCGGTCATGTCTGCGGCGGCGAAATCGTAAGCTGCCATCACGCCCTGGTAAGGCGCCCGGATGGCACTGGCGAGGGTGGCGGGTGCGGCATTCGCGCCGGTCTTGCGCAAAGCATTGGCGAGCACATGTAAGGCATCCCAGCCGGCGGCGTCAAAGGCCTTGGGACTGGTGTTGTAGTGCTTGCGAAACAACTCCACAAATTCCTTCTGATGCGGCAGGGGGTCTTCTGCAACAAGAAATTCCGCGAAGGTGATGTCGTCGGCGAACTCGCCCATACCCTTGGCGTACTCATAGGACGCCGATCCGATGGCGCCAATGATGGGCGCCCTAATATTGAGCTGCTTGGCGTTGCGGAACGGAATGGGTGAGGTGGCGATGATGAACACCACATCGGGATTCGCCGCCTTCACCTTGGCGGCCTGGGTGGTGACATCATTGGCGCCCACTTCGAACTTTTCCATGATGACGAACTCGGCGTTGTAGCGATCGGCCACACCCTTGAGCGCGGACATCACCACGCTGCCATAGCCACTGTCGTGCAGCACGCCGATGCGCTTGGCACCGTGGGCCTTGGTGGCGTACTCCATGAGGGCCCGGGCATTCAGAGCATGGGAGGGCAACATATGAAACATGTGCTTGTAGGTCAGTTCGATGGGCGGCCCCAGTCCGGTGAAAACCAGGTGCACCAGCGGCAGGGCATTGGTTACGGCACCCACCGCACCCGTGCTGGCGGTCAGCGAGGGGCCTAGTAACGCGACGACCTTTTCGTCGTGAATCAGACGCTCGGCCTTGCTCTTGGCGATATCGGGTTTCGACGAGTCATCCTCGATCAGCAACTTGATCGGACGGCCGTTGATGCCACCGCGCTCATTGATGGCACGCTCGGCGAGCAACATGCCGTTGCGCTCTGGATTGCCTAAGCCTGCGCCAGGGCCCGTGAGCGCGATCACCGCGCCGATCTTGATGGGCGGTCCGGACTGCGCGTGTACTCCGGTGGCGAACAGCACCATCATCGACACGGCGGCGGCGCCAAGCCGCCAGGGTTTATTCAAAAGACGCAAGGCCAGAACATTGAACCGCATGATTTCTCCTCAGGCTGTTTGATTGATTTTGCTGGCACTATACCCTTGATCCTTCTCACTCCTTATCGCCATGGAAACGTCGCACGCTCGAATACAAGTCTTCTGGCAACCTGGTTGTACGTCCTGCCTTCGCACCAAAGAGTTCCTGACCGCCCAGGGTGTCGACTATGAGTCCATCGATGTACACAACAATCCTGAGGGCTTGGCGGCGCTGCGCGCGCTGGGTGCCCGCAGCGTGCCCGTGGTGGCACTGGCGGGGAAGTACACCCTGGCGCAATCCATTCGCGATGTGGTCAAGTTCCTCGACCTGAAGACCAAGGTGACGGATCCGCTGCCGCCCGCTGAACTGGTCGGAAAGCTGCAGATCGTGTTGAGCGCCGCGGCACGCTACACCGTGCAATTAGACGAGGCGCAGCTCGGCAGCGTTTTTCGCAATCGCAATCGCACGGTCGGCGCGCTGGCGTATCACGTGTTTCGCGTCGCTCAGATGGGTCTGGAGGCGGCGCGGCAGGTGCCGTTGAGATTCGAGAGCTTTGATGACCTGCCACCCGCCGAATGGCGAGGTCCGGACATCGCGCGGTGGGGCTTGAGTATCCGCGACGAGATCCTCGAGTGGTGGAAAGCTGAATCACAGCGTGATCTGGACTACACCGTACCCACCTACTACGGCTCGAGACCGATGCACGAAGTATTGGAGCGCACCGCGTGGCATGCCGCGCAACACACGCGGCAGTTGATGCTGATTCAGGAAATCTATGGCATTACACCAAACGGACCACTGACCGCAGAGGATCTTGCTGGATTGCCGGTACCAGATGAGGTTTGGGACCGGTAGGCTGCTTGGCGTGGACAATCCGAGCAGGCCGGTCTCACCGCCGCATTCGCGGCGTTAGTTTATTCAAATGCAGCCGGCGCGCTGCGCGCTGTGCTAGATCCGGCGGTGCCTGATATCTCCAGCACGATGTCACGCGCATTCAGCATATCAATAGTTCTTTCGGACTAGTCATCTTTCTGTCATATCAAGTCGCCACAATCCGCCGCAGTCGAGTAATCAGAGCGCAACAAAACTGAAACAGTTGCGCTGGACGTACGTTTTTACCTTTTCTGCGGAGATCTTTGTATGCGGCGAAATGCTTCCAGTGTTGTTCCCTCCAGTTTGAAAGCGCTGTCAATGGCGCTTGCGGGTATTGCCATGGTCACCGGGGTGTCCACTGCCGCGGCGATGGATGATTCCGTTGATGGCCTGCTCGAGAAGCTCAAGAGCCGTGGCGTGCTGACTGAGCAAGAGTACGAAGAGATGAAGACGGAGCGCGACGCACAGAAAATGGAGGCGCGTGCGGAACGTCGCAAGCGCGCCATGCGTGAAGCGATAGAAGTCGAGAAGGAAGAGAAAGCCAAAGAGGACGCCAAGACCACGCTGGTCGGCAGGTTCCGCGACGGCTTCTCTTTCGAATCAGGGGATAAGAAGAATTCCATCGCCCTTTCAGGTCGTGTCCACGGCGACTATCGCCACTTCAGCGTCAATTCGACGAACGCCAACACCGCCAACACCTTTGATGTCCGTCGCGCCTATATCGGAGTGAGCGGCAAGATCGCCAACGACTTCACGTTCGACGTGACTGCAGACGTCGCACAAACTGCCGCGCCGCAATTGGATGTCGCGTGGGCGAATATTCAGATCAGTCCAGCGGCACAGTTTCGCATCGGACAGTTCAAGATGCCGATGAGTATTGAAGAGCTGACGAGCTCCAGGTTCATTGATTTCCAGGAACGCTCTTTTGTCAATGCACAGGTGCCGGCCAAAGAACGTGGTGCCATGATCCATGGAACCCCGTATCCAGGCGTGTTTTACGGTCTAGCGGTGTCCAACGGCGCGGGCAAGAACAATAACGAAAGCAGCTCTACGGTAGACAACAAAGATGTCATCGGTCGTGTGGGGTTGAATCTCGCAGAGATCACAGGCAATAAGGATTTGGTTCTACACGCGGCAATCGCCTACTCCGATGGCGAGATTCCGAGCACCTCGAGCGTTTCGCTCCGGACGGAAGGTCGTGGCCTGACATTCTTCAACCCCACGATCACTTCTTCTTCTGGAAGCATCGACCGAACTCGCAAGCATTGGGAGGCGTCCCTGGCATTCGGTCGTTTCAAGTTTCAGACTGAACAGATGTATGCGTCGTATAGCGGAGTTGCCTCGGGTACGCATTTCGAGCGTGAAGTTGATCTTCGGTACCTTGAAGCGCTATGGATGATCACCGGTGAGCAGTACGCTGATGCATATCGAGGAGGTGCTTACGGCGCCATCAAACCTCTGCGACCCTTCGCAATGGGAAGCGGAAATCCCGGCGCCTGGGAATTGGGTGTGCGCCTGTCGGAAGCCGACGCGACGGAGTTCGCCGCTGTGTCCGGCCAAACCCGCGAAGCAAGGGGCGTGACGGTGGGTGTGAAGTGGATACCTGTCACCAATGTACGCATGTATCTGAATGTGACCAGGACCTCGTTCGATACGCCAGTTACTGTCGTGGGGGGTACCACCACGGGCGAGACGGCCGTGACGTTTCGTACCGGGCTCTACTTCTGATGGCGCGCGGCCGCGGCGAACGAATGCCTCGGCCGCGTAGTGTGTCGCACAGTCCCCTGAGCGATCTAGCGGAGTGCTCGGCTAGCTTGCAATCTTGAACAGCACGATTCCCATCAGAACCGCCAGCAACGCCGTGACAATCAAAAGGATGTTGGTCTGGCGACGCTGTTCCATCAGCAATTGTGCCCACACCTCGTTGGTCTTCTGCGCCTGCAGATCAACGAGTGCGCGGTGCGTCAGACGCGGCAGTTGGGGAAAAACGGTGGCCCATTGCGGCGCCTCCTCCTTCAAACGCCGCACCAGCCCGCGCCAGCCAATCTGTTCCGACATCCAGCGCTCTAGGTAGGGTTTGGCGGTACGCCACAGGTCGAGGTCAGGGTCCAGATCGCGGCCCAGGCCCTCTATGTTGAGCAGCGTCTTCTGCAGCAGCACCAACTGGGGTTGAATCTCGACGTTGAATCGCCGCGACGTCTGAAACAGGCGCAACAATAGCCGGCCGAAGGAGATCTCCTTGAGCGGCTTGTCGAAGATCGGCTCGCATACGCTGCGAATGGCTGCCTCGAACTCATCAACCCGAGTTTCCTTGGGCACCCAACCGGCGTCCACATGCGCCAGTGCTACCCCGCGATAGTCACGGCGGAAAAAGGCCAGGAAGTTGCGCGCCAGATAGGCCTTGTCCACATCGGTCAGCGTGCCCATGATGCCGAAATCGAGTGCGATGTACCCACCCTTTTCGTCCACCAGGATATTGCCGGGGTGCATGTCGGCATGAAAGAAGCCGTCGCGGAATACCTGCGTGAAGAAGATCTCGACGCCATTGCGCGCAAGCAATGCGATGTCCACACCCTGCGCCCGCAACGTTGCCACCTGGTTGATCTGGGTGCCACGCATGCGCTCCATCACCAGCGCCTGGGCGTTGCAGTAGTCCCAGTACATCTCCGGGATGCGGAGCAGTGGCGAGCCTTGGAAGTTGCGGCGCAGCTGACTGGCGTTGGCGGCTTCGCGCATGAGGTCGAGTTCGTCGAACAGATGCTTCTCGATCTCGTCGATGACTTCGTGCGGCTTTAGTCGGTGCGCTTCGCTCCACAAGCGCTGAAACAGCGACGCGGCACTATGCATGAGACTGACATCGTGACGAATCACGCGATCGATGCCGGGCCGTAGTACCTTGACGGCGGCTTCACGTCCGTCTGGCAGCACCGCCAGATGCACTTGCGCCACCGAAGCGCTGGCGATGGGTGTTTCGTCGAATTCGCGAAACACCTCTTTCAGCGATCGCCCGTAGACCCCTTCCAACGTGGCAACCACCTGATGCGACGGAAACGGCGGTACCCGATCCTGCAGCCGTGCCAGCTCGTCGGCGATGTCGGGCGGCAACAGATCGCGCCGGGTGGACAGCACCTGGCCGAACTTGACGAAGATCGGGCCGAGCGATTCCAGGGCCATGCGCAGGCGTTCGCCCCGTGGGCGTGACAGGTCGCGCCAGAACCACAACCGGAGCGACAGCGCCCGTACGCCTTGCAGGCGTTCGCGGCTGAGGATGATTTCATCCAACCCATAGCGCAGCGCGACTCGAATGATCTTCAGGAGTCGCAACAGGCGCATCATGACGACAGTCGCCTAGGCGCGATAGCCACGATGCAAAGCCACCACGCCCGCGGTCAGATTGAAGTACTGCACGCGCTGCAGGCCGGCGGCTTCCATCGTGCCTTTCAGCGTGTCCTGATCCGGGTGCATGCGGATGGACTCTGCCAGGTAGCGATAGCTGTCGGCATCGTCCGTTACGATCTTGCCCAGCCGTGGCAGGACTTGAAAGGAGTACAGATCGTAGGCGGGCTGCAACGGCTTCCAGACGCGAGAAAACTCCAGCACCAGTAGCCGCCCACTGGGCCTCAGCACGCGATGCATCTCCCGCAGGGCCACCTCCTTGCGGGTGACGTTGCGCAGACCAAAGGCGATGCTCACGCAATCGAAACTGGCGTCGTTGAAGGGCAGCTTCTCTGCATCGCACAAGACGTTGGGTGTGATTAAGCCCTGGTTCAGCGTGCGGTCGCGGCCGCGGCGCAACATGGCTTCGTTGATATCCGTCATCACCACGCGGCCCAGGGGGCCGACGCGTTGGGCAAACAGCCGCGCCAGATCGCCGGTGCCGGAGGCGACGTCAAGCACGTGATCGCCTTCACGG
>Ga0194132_10004304_pt1 | contig 24319 bp, 23 predicted proteins | sample TA2KigOf80mmetaG_FD_148612 | JGI IMG/M metagenome (GOLD analysis project Ga0194132, IMG submission 148612) | Freshwater microbial communities from Lake Tanganyika, Tanzania - TA2015054 Kigoma Offshore 80m | ecosystem: Environmental > Aquatic > Freshwater > Lake | place: Tanzania: Lake... | reverse complement strand
GATGAAATCAGCATTCATTTCGCATAATCGGCATCATCGCTTTCCTCGGGCGCACCTTTTACCTACTTGATCAGCGTATCCCTAGATGTAGCAATTATTCTAAGTATTTGATTTATATACATATTTTATTTTGGCAATTTGAGCTCGTAACGCAGCCTGCGGCCGCCCTCCAGCGTCGATTGCAGTGCAAGCCATTGCTGATCGGCGCCGTACCACAGATCGATCGGGTTCTTGGGCCCGATGATGCGATAGCGTTTGGCTTGCACCGGCGCGCCGCGCACGGTGATGGTTTCGTCACCCATCGCGGCAATCGACACCGTTTCGTGTTCGCCGGTTTGCGAATTCAACAATCGCGTCTGGCGCAGGATTTGCGGATTCCAGTAGGCGAAGCTCATCACGCAACCGTCCACCGTTTCGCGCCCGCGCGGGCTGCTGATGATCACGCGTTGCGCGTGCTGCTCGGCATTGACGTTGCTGAATTTGCCGTTGTCGTCGGTTTGGGCAATGAGATTCGTCAGGCAATTGCCGCGCCAACGCTCGCTCGCCTTGTGCGCGTAGCGATACGCAGTAACGAACAACAGCTTCACGGCGAAGCGCGCATCGGTGCTCAACTCGCGCTCGGCGCCGTTGTCGCGCAACACAAAATGATGATGACCGATGGCCGTGTCGTCGAGAAACACCTGGAAATCCCAACGCTGCGCTTTGGCAAGCGCCGCCGCACTGCATAGTGCGAACGACAACGTCAGCCCGATGAGTAAAACACGCATCATGATTTCGGCGCCCACGGAAAAAACGCGTTGGTACGCGCGATGTAGTCGCGGTACGTCGGGCGGCGCTCGGCAATATCCTTTTCCAACAACGTCACGCCCGACACCTTAAGCAACAGTATCGACATCAGCAGCGGCGATACGACGGTCCACCAGCCGCCTGCCGACAGCGCGATCACGTAAAACCCCCACCACACGCAAAACTCGCCGAAATAATTCGGGTGGCGTGTGTAACGCCATAGACCACGATCCATCACGCGTCCGCGATTTTGTGGCTCGGCTTTAAATGCGGCCAACTGAAAATCGCCAATGGTTTCAAACACAATACCGAACAAAATGATGGCCACGCCCAGCGTATCGAGCCAGCCCCATGGCCGCGCACTGCTCAACGCGGCGAGCAACGACAGCGACACGACCCACGCCAGCACCGCTTGTACGCCAAACACCAGGTAAAGGGTTTTCCATTCAAATCGCGGCTGGTTGCGTGCGCGTATGTCTTGATAACGCCGGTCTTCGGGCTCGCCCCAGTTGCGCCAGGTGATGTACGCGCAAAGCCTCAACGCCCATACCACGGCGAGTGCCATCACCAACACGGTGCGCGGCGCATCAGCCGGCAGCGCCCAAGCATAAACCACCGCGCCCAGCAGAATGAGCATCGACCACACGCTGTCGACGATGCTGACATCGCGTTTGATCACACTCAGCACCCACGTCACCACGCCGAGTGCCAACAACGCCGCTAAGCCATTCAACGCCGTCGTGAACGCTGGATAAGCGGCTATGCCTTCAATCATGAAGCCAACTCTTTTGCTACCACGGTGCCATCATAATGTTGCGATAACAACATCAATGCCGGCATGAGGACCGACCAACCCACCGCCAGTGCAACGAGTGCGTGGCCAGGCTGCGTAAACACCACGGCACCCAAGCGCGCCGCTGCCCAATACGACAGCGGACCGCACATCGCGCCCAGCGCTGCAGCGAGCCAAAGGCGCCCCTTCAACCAACGCATGGAAACATTTAGCGCGGTGGCGAACAGCGCCCACAACGCGACGATCCAATACGGCGCGGCGCCCGCAAGCAACGTGCCCGTGGGATAGCTTATCCAACCCAGCCACACTAGCAGGCTGTCCCAAACCGTGCCGATCAGCACGACTTGCGCCATCAAACTGCCCTCCACCGCGGGGTGCGGCACCGACCAAAGATGCCAAGCCACGACCGCCGTGACGATAAGCGTACCAGCCCACGGATAGCCATGAGCAGCACCCAACACGCAAGCGAACCAGCCCAACTGAAATAAAGCGACGTTCAGAAAAAGCTGGCCTTTGCTTTGAGAAATCATGAGCGCGGCTCGAACAGATAATGACTCACCCACCACTGTTGACCGCGCTCGTAGCCAAACAGCTCGGCGCAGGACATGAAAAAAATACGCCAGCGTGACCACCACAACGCGGCATGCGCCTTGCCGTAAGTCTTGCGGAGTATCGGATAAACTTGCGCGCGATGCCGATCCATGTTGGCAAGCCAGGCATTGGCGGTGCGCTGGTAGTGCGTGCCACCCCAACGCCAGCGGTTGAGCAGCTGCAAGTGCTGCTGAAAATGCAGCGCCAGATCGTCCGACGGCATCATGCCGCCGGAGAAGAAAAAACGGCTCATCCAGTCGCTCTCGTCGCGCACCTCGAATGCATAAGGTGTTGTACGGTGAGCAAACACATGCATGAAAAAGCGGCCGCCGGGTTTTAGCCAACCGCTCACGCGATGAAATGCCGCGGGCCAGTTGCGCAGATGTTCGAACATTTCGACCGACACCACGCGGTCAAAACGCGCATCCAGCCGCAAGTGGTTCATGTCCGCCGTAATCACCCGAACATTGCGCAGGCTGCGCCGCGCGAGTTCGCCCTCGATAAAGCGGCGCTGCGAAGCAGAGTTCGACACGGCGGTGATCTGGCTCTGCGGGTAGTGCCCGGCCATCCACAGCGTGAGCGAGCCCCAGCCGCAGCCCAGCTCCAGGATCGATTGCCCGTCCATCAGTTGCGCGCGCGCGCAGGTCGCCTCCAGCGCGGCGGCCTCCGCCTGGTCCAGATTATTGACGCCGGCGGGCCACCAGCACGAGCTGTACTTGCGATGCCTGCCCAACACCAGAGCGAAGAACGCCGCCGGCACTTCGTAGTGCTGCGCGTTCGCCAGTTCCGGCACCAGTGCGAGGGGGGCATTTTGCACGCCGGCGACAAAACGGTTGGCCGATTCGGCGGCCAGCTCCGGACGCGTGGCGTGGATCTCCGACAGCCGGCCTTTCAGCAATCGACGGATCCCGGCGCGCACCCCCGCATCGGGGGCATAGCCTTTTTCCGCCATGGTTAGGGCAAGGTTGGAGAAGCTCATGAGGTAACGATCACTGGAGAAGTTGAAATGGCGGGCAAACGTTAGCAATGGCTGGTGTGAGGCGACCGATGGGTCGAGGGGTCGAGCCACGAGGCATTCAGTGGTTGCTTTGGATGATCAACAAGGCGCGGCAATTTACGATTATACGCGGCCGCATTGAGGATGGATCACCGCAACCGGACACATTTATCGACATCGCCCATGATCCAGATACAAAACCAATGCGTATAAGTGCGCATGAGCCGCTACAATCGACGGGCAGAGGTCAATGCCGGGCACGCGCGCGCACAAGGCGTCACGCGTTACTATGCCGTGACGTACAGGCCCGGCGGGGCAACCATGCCGACGAACGAAGAATTTCAACAATGGATGGATGCCGTCGCTTGCCACGGTGATAAGCAAGCCTTCGCGGCGCTGTTTAAGTACTTCGCGCCGCGAATCAAGGGGTTTTTGATGCGTTCGGGGTCCGACGCGGCCCTGGCCGAGGAGTTGGCGCAAGAAACCATGGTTGCGGTGTGGCGTAAGGCGGCCAGTTTCAATGCCGAGCATGCCGGCGTTTCCACTTGGATTTTCACCATCGCACGCAATCTGCGGATCAGCCACTTTCGGCGCCTGCCCGCGTCGAACAGTCTTGACGAACCGGGCATGTGGAGCGCGGACGAACAGGCCGCCGATGCGCCCGATGCCCCCGACGAGCGGATGTTCATCGAGCAGCGCGAGCACAGTGTGCGGCAAGCCTTAGCCGCGCTGCCCAGCGCTCAGGCTCAAATACTGCGCCTGTCGTTCTTCGACGGGCAGGCTCACCCCAAAATCGCACAAGAACTTGGCATCCCCTTGGGCACCGTCAAATCGCGCATACGCTTGGCGGTCAATCAATTGCGCCGCGCCCTGGACGAATTTAACCCAAAATCATGATTCAACATCACCCTGGCGAAGAACTTTTGCTGACGCTCGCGGCGGGGCACCTGGACAGCGGGCCTGCCGTGCTGGTCGACGCGCATGTTGAACGCTGCGCATCGTGCCGCGCGCAGTGGCGGCAGTTGCAGGCGATTGGTGGCGCGCTGATCGATGACGCCGAGCCGGCTTTACTCGAAACCCATGCGCTGGCACGCACCCTTGAGCGCATCGATGCACGCGACGGCACAAGCAACGCAAACGGGAGTATTCAGCGCACCATTACCACCCCGCGCCCGCCGTTGCCCAATGGCGCAATATGGCCGCGCAGCCTGCACGGCAGCACGATTTCGCGCTGGCGTTGGATGGGGCCGGGCATGCGCTGGAGCCGCATCGAACTTCCACACGAACCGAATGCATCGCTTCATTTGCTGCGTATCGCACCGGGGCGAAGTTTGCCAATCCACTCGCATGACGGGATCGAGTTTACCCAGGTGCTGTGCGGCTCGTTTGACGACGGCCGCGCGGTCTTCGGACCGGGGGATTTCGATGCCGCAGACGGCAATGTGCACCATCAGCCCATTGTGCGCGACAGCGGCGAATGCGTTTGCCTCGCCTACGTCAGCGCGCCGTTAAAGTTCGACAGCAAGCTCGCCGCCGTCATCGGCCGCTGGATCGGCATGTGATCGCACGGATGAAGCGGCGGGCTTAAACATTTGATCGCCGCCGGTTGGTCTTGAAAACGCGCCGCACCATGCACGAATACACCCACGCTTTGTTTTGGTTCCGTCGGGATCTAAGGCTCACCGACAACGCGGGCTTGTATCACGCGCTCAAACAGTCGCAACGCGTGAGCTGCGTGTTTGTTTTTGACCGGGAGATACTCGATGCCCTGCCCGACAAGGCCAACCGCCGCGTCGAATTCATCCGCGAGAGTCTGGTCGAGATTGAACGCATGCTGCGCCGTCACGGCAGCGCCCTCACCGTGCTGCAGGGCCGGCCAGTGGTGGAAATCCCGGCACTGGCCACGCGGCTAAAAGCAACTGCGGTCTTTGCCAACCACGACTATGGGCCCGACGCGGCACGCCGCGATCAGGCCGTTTCCGCCGAGTTGACCCAAATCGGCGTCACATTCAGCACCTTCAAGGATCAGGTAGTTTTCGAACGGGACGAAGTGCTGACACAGAACGGTGCGCCGTTTTCGGTGTTCACGCCCTATAAGAATGCCTGGCTAAAACGCCTGACAGCCGGGGACTTGCAGGGGTATGCGTCGGAGAAACACCTCGACAAGCTCGCCCCGATGGCAGCGGCTGAAGTGCCCGGTCTTCACCACATCGGCTTTAAGCCCACCGGCCTCAAGGCATTGGGGATCGTTGCCGGCGCCACCGCTGCAGCACGCTTGTTCGACGATTTTTTGACCCGTATCGAGCGCTATCGCGAAACACGAAATTTTCCCGCGGTAAAAGGGCCATCCTACCTGTCGGTGCATTTACGCTTTGGCACCATTTCGATTCGCACCTTGGCGCGGGCGGCCTGGGAACGCGGCGGATATGGCGCGCAAACGTGGCTCAACGAACTGGTGTGGCGCGACTTTTATTTCATGATCTTGCATCATCATCCGCGCGTGGTTACCGAGGCGTTCCGGCCGGCGTTTAATGATCTGCCTTTTACCAATGACCCCTCGCGCTTCGCGGCCTGGTGCGAGGCACGCACCGGCTACCCGCTGGTGGATGCGGCGATGCGCCAGCTCAATCAAACCGGCTACATGCACAACCGGCTGCGCATGATCACCGCGTCGTTTCTGGTGAAGGACCTGCACATCGACTGGCGCTGGGGCGAACGCTACTTCGCGCGGCATTTGAACGATTACGATCTCGCCGCCAACAACGGCGGCTGGCAGTGGGCAGCCTCCACCGGCTGCGACGCGCAACCCTACTTCCGCATTTTTAACCCGGTCACGCAATCGGAAAAGTTCGACCCCGGCGGCAAGTTCATCCGCCGCTACGTGCCGGAACTCGCGGCCGTCTCGGACAAATTCATTCACGCGCCATGGCTGATGAGCGCGGCGGAACAAAAGCGCACCGGCGTGGTGGCCGGCCGCGATTACCCGAAGCCGATAGTCGATCACGCGCAAGCAAGGCAGGTGGCTTTAGACCTGTATGGGGCGGCCAAGGCGGCGCGCGTGACGTGACCGCCGCGACAGCACGCCCTCGCTAAAAGGTATCGGATCATGACGCATGCATTGTTCACGCGCATACCCTTGTGGGTGAACGCAGCCATGCTCTTGGCATTGTTGTTGGGTCTGGCCGCATGCTCGACAACCGCACCCGAAGGCATGACCGCCGTCACGCCGTTCGACATCAACCGCTATCAGGGCAGATGGTATGAAATTGCACGCATGGACCACTCGTTCGAACGCGGCCTGAGTGATGTTACCGCCAACTATCGTCTTAAGCCGGATGGCCGTATTGAAGTGCTCAACCGCGGCTACAATACCCGGCGAAATGCCTGGCGCCAGGTGGTAGGCCACGCAGTATTTTCAGGCGCCGCCGATCGCGCGTCACTAAAGGTTTCGTTCTTTGGGCCGTTCCATGGCGGATACCACGTGGTGGCACTGGACCAGCAAGACTATCGCTGGGCCATGGTGGTCGGCCCTTCTCGCAGCTATTTCTGGATACTGGCACGAGAAAAACAGTTGCCCTCAAAAATACGAGAGCGGTTGCTGGAAAAAGCGCGAAGGCTGGGAATAGACACCACGGCGCTGATCTGGGTTGCCCAAACTCGCACCGAGAATTAGCAGCCGCGCTTTGCGGCATGACGCGGCGCCAGCGCCCTCAATAACTCGTCGGCCAATTGCGCAACAGGTGCTCCCCCACGCCGTTCTTCAAGCGCAGCCGATGCACTTGCAGTGTGCGGATCAAATACTCGCGCGTATCACGCGGGTCGAGCACGGTTTGCGCTTCGTATAGTTCGGCCAAGCCCCACGCCGAGGTGTCGCGCTCGACTTCGGCTTTGAGTTTTTTGAAGCGCTCGGGATCGTCTTCGAATTTCACGCCGTAGAGCACGTTGACCGACACCGCCGGGTCCATGAAGCCCAGATCCGCGGTGGGCCAGCAGGCGATTTCGTCGGCATTTTTGCCGCCGGCCATGTTGATGAAAGCCTGGCCGTAGTTCTTGCGCATCATCACGGTGATTTTGGGCACGGTGACCAGCGTCATCGCGTTCATCCAGTTGATCACCTTGCCGGGCATGCCGCGCAGCTCGCCTTCAAGCCCGATCAAAAAGCCCGGCACGTCGACCAAGAACACCAGCGGGATGTTGAACGAATCGCACAGCACCATGAAGCTGGTGACTTTTTGGCAGGCGTCGGCGTCAAGCGCGCCGCCCTTGAACATGGGGTTGTTGGCGATAAAGCCCACGCTCTTGCCGTCAAGCCGCGCCAGCACCGTGGCCAGCGATTTGCCGTAACGCTCTTTTAATTCGAAGGTCGAACCTTTATCGGCGATCGCGGCGATGATTTTGCGAGCGTCGTAAACCTGATTGCGCGACTCGGGCAGGATGTCCAGAATTTTTTTGCTGGCCTCATCCGAGCCCGGCGGCACCGGCGCTTCCGGCGGCGGCTCGTTGATGTGGCCCGGCATGTAGGACAAGAATTTTTTGATCGCGTCGATGGCCTGTTCATCGGTGTCCACCGCCATGTCGGCCAGGCCCGAAACACCGGTGAGGATTTTCCAGCCGCCCAACTCTTCCGCGCTGATCGATTTGCCTATCGCAATCGAGGTAACATTGGGGCTGGCGATCGCCATGATCGCGCCTTTACGCATCACCACAAAATCCGACATCGCCGAGTACCAGGTCGAGGAGCCGTAACACTGCCCCAGCAGCGCCGAGCACCACGGCGACTCGCGCAGACGTTGATATTCGGTGGGGTCTTGCGCGATGATCGCGCGCCCCGCCGCGCCCATGCGGTCGGGCATGCGCGCGCCGGAGGATTCACCCAGCAACACCAGTGGCATGCCGCGTTTGCACGCGATTTGCTTCACGTGCTTGATCTTTTTCATGTTGATCACCGCGCTGGACGCGCCCATCACGGTGAAATCGTTCGACACCAGCGCCACTTCGCGGCCGTTGATTTTGCCGAAGCCCGCGACTTTGCCGTCGGCCGGCGTTTTGGCTTTCACCTCCGGCCGATTGCTGCGCGCGAACCTTCCCGACTCGATGAAGGAATCTTTGTCGAGCAAATAATCGATGCGCTCGCGCGCGTTAAGATGCCCCTCGGCTTTGCGCTTGGCGAGTTTTTCCGCGCCGCCCATCGCCAACACTTCGGCGGTTCTTTGTTGGAACTCCTCGATCAGTTTCTCAAAAGCCACAACTGTTACTCCAAAAAATTATCAATCAAGTCAATAACTTACGTAAAACTATTCCACTCGCGCGCCAGTGGCCTTGACCACTTTCGCCCATTTGTCGCGCTCCGAGTTCATCAACTCGTCGGCTTGCGCGGGGGTACCGAACGTGATCGTCGCACCGTGCGACAACAAGCGCTTTTTCACCGTGGCGTCATCCAACGCTTTATTGAGCTCGGCATTCAAGCGCGCGATCACCGCCGCCGGTGTGCGCGAGGCCACGAGGATACCCCACCACGAGCTGGCTTCAAATCCGAGATAACCCGATTCGGCAAACGTCGCCAGATTCGGCGCGCCTTCGGAGCGTTGCGCGCTGCCGATGGCGATGCCGCGCAGCTTGCCCGCGTCCAAATGCGGCTTCATCGAGGTGATGGCATCCGCCACCAACGGAATAAAACCGGCCATTGCGTCGATCGTCGCCGGCCCCGCGCCTTTATAGGGCACATGGGTGAGATCGGCCTTGGACATGAGCTTGAACAATTCCACCGCAAAGTGCGAAGTGGTGCCGATGCCAGCGGTGCCGAAGTTTAGCGTGCCCGGCTGCGAACGCGACAATGCCACCAACTCTTTCGGCGTGCGCGCCGGCAGCGACGGGTGCGCGCCCAGCACAATCGGCACCACGCCGATCAGCCCCACCGAGGCGAAATCCTTGCGCGTGTTGTAGGAAAGTCTGGCATAGAGGCTGTCGTTGATCGCCTGCGTGGTGTAGGTCTGAATGAACACGGTGTAGCCATCGGCGGGCGCGGTGGCCACCAGCCCCGCGGCGAGCGTGGTGCCCGCGCCGCCGCGAAAATCGATGATGAACTGCTGGCCAAGCAACTCGCCCATGCGCGGCGCGATGCTGCGCGATAAAAAATCGCCGGTGCCGCCGGGCGCGAAGGGCACGACCATGCGGATGGGTTTGTTGGGGTAGGGTTGGGCAACTGCAGCACCTGCGGACATCGCCAGCCATAAACACGCAATGAATCTAAAGAAATTCGCCGTTTGAGTCATTGTGCTCTCCTCCAAATCGTCGTTCTGGCGGACGCCAGAACCTAGGTTGTTCACTTATGCTTAGCATCAGGATTATGCGCCTTCGGCGCTTGGTACGGCCTGGATTCCAGCTTTCGCTGGAATGACGGACAGGATTTACGCCTCGCGCAGCATATGCCGGGCGATCACCAGTTGCTGTATCTGCGTCGTCCCCTCGAAGATGCGAAACAACCGCACGTCACGATACAGCCGCTCGATTGCATACTCCTGCATGTAGCCAGCGCCGCCGTGGATTTGCACCGCGCGATCGGCCACACGGCCCACCATCTCGGAAGCAAACAACTTGCAGCAAGACGCCTCCATCGTGATGTTGGCGCCGGTATCGCGTTTGCGCGCGGCCTCCAACACCATGCTGCGCGCGGCGTAAATTTCCGTTTTGGAATCGGCCAACATCGCCTGCACCAACTGAAAATCCGCGATCGCCTTGCCGAATTGCTTGCGTTCCTTCGCGTACGCCAGCGCTTCGTTCAGGCAGCGCTGCGCGACACCCGTGCACACCGAGGCGATATTTAACCGGGCACGATCCAACACTTTCATGGCGGTTTTAAAACCCATGCCTTCGACGCCACCGATGACGTTCTCCGCCGGCACGCGCACGTTCTCGAAAATGACATCGGCGGTATGCGAGCCGCGTTGGCCCATTTTGCGGTCGGGCTTGCCCACCGTGAGTCCCGGTGAATCGCGCTCGACGATGAACGCCGACACGCCGCTGGCGTCTTTCGACTGAACATCGGTGCGCGCCATCAGCGTAAAAATGCTCGCCTCCGGCGCATTGGTGATGTAGCGCTTCGCGCCATTGACGATGTAGTGATCGCCCTTTTTCTCGGCACGAGTAGTGAGCGCGCCCGCATCCGAACCTGAACTCGGTTCGGTCAGCGCGAACGAACCAATGATCTCCCCGGTAGCGAGCCGCGGCAGATATTTCTTTTTCTGCGCCTCCGTGCCGTCAATCACAATGCCCATACCGCCGATGCCGTTGTTGGTGCCCATGATCGATCGAAACACCGGTGACGCTTCACACAGCGCCATGCTGGTGAGCGCCTCTTCCTCGGTGGTCAGGCCGAGGCCGCCGTACGCTTCAGGTATGGTCAGGCCGAACAATCCCATGCGCCGCATCTCGGCCATGATGTCGGCGGGAATTTCGTCGACTTCGCGCTCGCGTGGGATGAGTTTCTCGCGCACCAAGCGGGCGATGGTGTCGAGGAGGATTTGGAAGGAGGCGGGGTCGCGGATCATTGGGATTTGGTCTCTGCCGGTCGTAGAACTCAAGCCAATCCAGATGATAACTCGCCGTCAGAATCTAAATCGTTTGAATTCGCGTTTGGTATGTGGCGAAGCAAACAATCCAACTTTAATGCGCTGGAGAACCTCAACCGATACCGCCACGTGCGGCTTAAAAACCCCTTGCTGCACCAACCGCACAACGTGACTTTCGGGTTCGATTCGCGCATTGCGGTAGAACACAAAACTGGGGTGTCTTATGAACTCATGATCACCGGCGTTAAGCACACAAGTGGCGTCGTACGGCACACCTTCCCGTACTGAACTCAGATTGACCAGCAGGACACAGGGATTAGGACCGTAACCCTCGAATCGGCACGGATCATTCAACGCTACGAAAAGATGGTCGCCTGCGTTTCCCGGCGGAATCAACGGGGTGGCGCCGGCCCCCAAGTGCCATTGCGCCATCGACGAGTGCTACCCTTTTACCGACGCAAAAGCCGCGTTGACTTTGCTTTCCGCCTGCAAGCGCGCCAGTGCTTCGCGCTTCTGTTCTGGCGTGAACCCCAATGCTGCGAACAGATCGTCTGGTGTCATGGGTATCATCGACCCGTCCGGATCGTGCCATTCCGGACAATTCTTGTGGGTCCAATTGCGCAGCGCCGAGGCTGACATTTGCCCGAACTTCTGCCACACATCATCGAGCACAGCCAGATCAGCGTCACTCAATTCCAGCAGATTATCCTCTGCCGACTGCAGCGCGCCACGATCACGCAGATCCAGATTATGTTCGGCACGGTCAGCAATCCACGAGTCCCAACCATCGGGCGCGGATTCCAACTCACCGCTCATGTGGTTGTAGGTGATCGACAACACCGGCCCATGCGGCATCGACACCAATCTGTCGCCGATCATCGGCGCGCCGTAGCGTTCAAACGAACCGCGTTCGGCGAGGTACAACAGCTTCATCAGTTTCAGCACGGTCAGCGGACCGCCCGCGCGAAGCAGAAAGTAGGCCGCCGCCTGCGCTGCCTTTTTTTCGTTGAACAGATTCTGGATCATGGTGTGCCTCGTTCGCCGGAACGCTGTAACGATGATAGTGCGTAATGGATTGCCGGGCAGTGACGGTGTGGCTTGCTTAACGTAAGCGGCATCAATGGCGAATACTGATATTATATACAGTTAATTTCCACGAACTCAAGACGGTCTTCGCATTAAATCAGTGTATCATAAAATATATTTAAAATCAAATACTTAAAACATTCCTCGCGTCACCACAATCTGCCCGTCCGACCCGGACGATGGGCCACGAAGCTACGCATCAGCGAACTCATCTTGAAGGCTTTGATGTAGGTCCTGGATATTTGCGTAGTTCGGATTCGCCGCAAATGGTGTCAGGTCATAGCCCAGGCAAAACACGATGTCTTTCTGCGACACATAGCTGCGGTGGATGAAGTTGGCTTCAATCTCTTCCCGTGCCGTACCGTATTCGCGTTCTTCGGGATTTGCACTTTCCTTAAGGAAGCTGCCATACACGTCCAGAATAATCGGGCGCATATGTGTTTGAATATTACTGACTTCCCTCATCATGTCGGCGATCTCGTCGTCGATCGTGCGCTGATCATTGAAGAATACCGTTCCACTCGGATGAGCAATTTTGTTCCTGCGCCGCACGAATTTCGAAAATTCACCAACCTGTTCGTTTCCGCACCCGATGACCTTCAGGAAACGAAAAATTTGAGCTTCCCTTAGCCGTTCATAAAACTTAAACGGCGTGTCAGCCGCAAGCAAATTCATTTCAGTTTCGCTTTGGAATCCGATCAGCGCATTCTGAAAATCCTTTTCCCTCGCCAAACGGATTTGCCATATCGAAAAGCTGACAAAGCTCATATAGAGCAGGTGGAAGGCGAGGCTGGCGAACTCGTATTTGCCACTGGTGTAGTTGCTGTCAAATGCACTCCATAGAAACTCGACATAGTCGCTTTCAGATTGTGCCTTGTATGAAACGGGCAGATAAGTCGATAGATCAAGTGCTTCGTCCATCGGTCAACCGCTTTCAGTAGCTGCATCTTCTTCGCCCCAAACGCGCGAAAGCGTAGCCTGGATTTTTTTCTCGAAGCGGGCGATCAGTTCGCGGATAGCGTTGACCAGCGCTTGCTCGGCTTCGATCTCGGCGACGATGGCTTGTTGTGTGGCGAGGGGTGGGAGCGGTACCTTTAGCTCATTCAGAATGCCTTGCGAGAGATTTCTGATGTTGGCGCCTTGGCCAACCGTTTTGATCATCTCGGCGAAGTCGCGGGATTTGAAGAAGTGGGCAAAGAAGATCGGCATGGCCCGCGCGTCTTGGATACGGCCTCGAATTGTAAAGCCGGAGAAAGTCGTTGGTTTGCGTGGCGTTGGCACGAACAATGAACGACCGACAAGATCAGGATTGCCGTTGGATCGGACGAAAAGAATATCTCCCGCTTTGACAAGGTAATCGTCACCAAGCGGCGCTGCCAGCTGCACTTCGTCGAGGCGGTCGAGTGGTGCATAGAGATTCGCCTGAAAGTCACTGACGCCAATAATCTTGACGGTGTGTCCCGATGAGGTCTTGTCGAAGTTCAGGCCGTTCTTAAAGGTGCAGATTTCGCCCAACTGAATGATCGGCCAGTCGGGGTGGATGGGGATGTGGGGGCGGTAGTGGTCGAGGACGGCGCGGGCGCCGTTGATGACTTTCTGGTAGCCCTCGATCTCCGCCACGATTTCCTTCTGCACTTCCAGCGACGGCAGGGGAATTTCAAGTTCTGCGAATGAAGACCATCCGATACGTGGTAGCTGCGCGCCCTTGAGTTGCCCCATCACTGCATCGTTGAATTTTTTGCTTCGAAACAAGTAGGCGTAGAGAGCCGGATCAACTGTGCCGTTGAGGGCTTCGATAACAAAGACATCGGTTGAGCAAATACCATCGCGGTCTGCCAACCAAACCTTGTTCAAATTTGGCCGCAGCTTGCCTTAGAGAATGTCACGCGGTTTGAATACATTCTTCAAGCTCTTAATATCAGCGGGGTTCTCCGTGACGACTTGCCCTTCTATTTCGCCGGTAATTTGCGTGATGTTTTCAAGCCCAAGATAGGTGACCGGTCCGACGAGGTTTTCTGGCAGGACAGTGCGATCTGATTTGCGGAAAACGTCACTCACGGAAACAATTGGCCACGAGGAAGCGGACGCGTCGCCTTCGCGATACCGCTCCCCACTCAAGTTGTAATCACCATTCAATGCAATTTTTTCCTTGGGCACGATCAAACCGAACGCCGGCTTGAGATCATCGACCGGCTGCCGCGCGCGCAGCGCGTGCAGGTAGGCGCTGAGTTCCTCGTAGACCTGCGGTAAATCGTCCTTGTCGATAGGCCGCCGCTGCGCGCCAAGACCAAAGCCGTCATTCTCGACCTTAAAAAAGGCTATGGTGTTCGCCTGCTTCGCCAGCGTCTTGTCGAGGATGAGGATTGAGGTTTTGACGCCAGAGTAGGGATTGAAACAGCCCGCAGGCAATGACACCACAGCGACCAGCGCGTTATCCACCAGCATTTTGCGCAGGTCTTTGTAGGCGGTCTGGCTCTGGAAGATGATGCCTTCGGGCACGATGATGCCGGCGCGCCCATTGGGCGTGAGGTGCTCGGCCATGTAATCGACGAACAGCACTTCGCTGCGTTTGGCCTGTATGGAAAAGCGCTTGTGCGGTTTGATGCCGCCCTTGGGTGACATGAAGGGCGGGTTGGCGAGGATCACATCGGCGTATTCGTTCCAGCGCTCCTCCGAGGTGAGGGTGTCGTACTCGTGGATGTGCGGGTCGGTGAAGCCGTGCAGGTACAGGTTCACCAGCGACAGGCGCACCATGTCGGGGGAGATGTCGTAGCCCTTGAAGTTTTGCGCGAGGTAGGTTTTGTCGTCGGGGGTTAGGAGGTCGCCTGCCCTTTCGTTGGCCCTCTCCCCCGCCCCTTTCCCGCTCGCGGGAGAGGGGAGAGAAGTGTTCGCCTTGAGGATGTGTTTGTACGCGGAGATCAAAAAGCCGGCAGTGCCGCAGGCCGGGTCGAGCACTACGTCGCCCTTTTTCGGATTGACGATTTCTACGATGAAATCAATGATGTGGCGGGGGGTACGGAACTGCCCTGCATCACCCTGACTGCCCAATACGGAAAGCAGGTATTCGAAGGCGTCGACGAGCCGCTCCGAGTGATCATAGGTGAATTCGTCGATGATCTTGAGAAAAGCTTTGAGCGTTTCCGGATCGCGGTAGGGCAGAAAGGCATTTTTGAAAATGTCGCGGAACAGCGGCGGGATGCCGGGGTTCTCCGGCATTTTGGCGATGCCTTCGCCGTAGAGGCCGAGCATTTCGTGTCCGCCAAGGCCGGGGCTCATAAGTTTGGCCCAGCCGTAGCGCGCATAGTCGCCGGTGAAAAATTTGCGCTTGCCGCCCAACTCCTCGGCCTCGGCGTCCATGTCGTCCATGAACTTGTAGATGAGCGCGATGGTGATCTGCTCGACCTGCGATTTGGGGTCGGGCACCTTGCCGACGAGAATGTCGCGGGCGGTGTCGATGCGGCGTTTGGTGTCGGTGTCGAGCATGGTCGATTTCGGCGTCTTTTACGGCGCGAACTGGTTCAGGGATACGTAATCCTTGATGTACTCGGGAACGATGGCGCGGTATTTCATCGGTACGGCGCGAAAGTCGCGCGTGGAAAACGCCGGGTTGGTGGCGAGGTCGGTGAAATCCTTGCTGTCGATGATGTCGCGCACACGGCCGCTAGTCACGTAGGCTTTGAAGTAGGTCTTGATCGCGGGAATAGCCGTTGCCTCGTCGGGCTTGTAGTCGGCGACGAACTTGGCGAATTCTTCTTCCAGCAGTTCGTCCTTGGATTTGAAGCGCGGTATGAGGCCAAATATTTTCTCCAAAATCTCGCGTAGCGTAAGCCGCCGGTCCACTGCCGCTGCACGGCGCAGCTTGTCGAGATTGTAGTACTCATCGGGCTTGTCGAAAACCTCGCGGTTGATGTAATCGATGACCTGATCCCACTGGCCTGATTCCACGGCCTTGGCGATGGTTTCGTTGTCGCGCACGGTGTCCTCAAACCGCTCGAAGAACATGCGGTCGATGCGCATGCCGTCGATGCCGATTTGCTCGACCCGCATGGAGGCGATGATGTCGCCGCCCAGATGCTCGTGGGTGTCGTACACCACTGGCGGATCGACGATTGTGCCTCCGCCGCCGTTGCTGGACGGCTTGGGCAGCTTTAGCACCTCGTCGTAGTTGTAGTCTTCCTCGAAGTATTCGCAGTTGGCGAAGAAATCGAACAGCTTGAACGTGGCTTTTTGCGGCTGGGTAACGTCCGCTTTCAGGTTGCCGTCGAGCAGTTGTTCGCGAAAATCATGCCTGCGCGTGCCGCGGCCTTTGATCTGGATGAAATCCGTGGGCGAGAAAATGGGGCGAAACAGCCCAAGGTTAAGCACGTCGGGGCAGTCGTAGCCGGTGGTCATCATGCCGACCGTCACGCATATGCGTGCCTTGCTGGTCTTGTAAGCCGGGACAAAATTCGCCGAGCCCAGCAGGTTGTTGTTGGTGAAGTTGATGGTCAACTGCTGCGCGCCGGGCACGAGTGATGTGACTTGCACGGCAAAATCGGATTGGTACCTGCCGGGAAACATGCGGTCGGCCATTTCATTGAGTATCTGCGCCAGCTTCGCCGCGTGGTTCTGGCTCACCGCAAACACGATGGATTTGCCGATTTCGCCACTCACCGGGTCACGCAGGGCGTTTTCAAGAAACGTCTTGCAAAACAACTGGTTGGTTGCCTCGGAGAAAAACCGTTTTTCAAATTCGGTTTGTTTGTAGGCTTCCTCTTGATCGTCGCCGTTATCATCGATGTAATTGACGACAAAGCCCGCCTCCGACAACAACTCGGTCGTGACATCGCTGCGGGCATCGACGACGGTGGGGTTGATCAGGAAGCCGTCCTTGACACCATCCAGCAGCGAATAACGAAACGTCGGCTGGCTGTTTTCGCATCCAAATGTGCGATAGGTATCGAGCAGCAACCGCCGCTCGGCTTCGCGCGGATCACGCGTGGTGGGCTTGTTTTTGTCGAAGCGCTTCAGATAATCGCGCGGCGTGGCGGTGAGGCCCAGTTTGTAGCCCACGAAGTAATCAAACACCGCACGTGCATTGCCGCCGATCGAGCGGTGCGCTTCGTCGGAAATCACCAAGTCGAAGTCAGTCGGCGAAAACAGGCGTTGATACTTGTTGTTGAATAACAGGGACTGCACCGTGGTGACGACGATCTCCGCGCGGCGCCAGTCGTCGCGGTTTTCCTTATAGATGACCGAGCGGTAATCGGCGGAAAGCGCCGCGACGAATGCTTTGTGCGCTTGGTCTTCGAGTTCAAGGCGGTCCACCAGAAACAGCACACGCGATGCGTTGCCGGAGCGCAGAAACAACTTGATTACGGCTGCGGCGACCAGGGTCTTACCGGTTCCCGTGGCCATCTCGAACAAAAAGCGGTCTTTGCCTTCCTTGACCGCGAGTTGTAGCGCCTGTATGGCGCGCAGTTGATATGGCCGCAGGAAACGCAGCTTGTTGCTTTGAACGTACGCCGGGCGTTACGTTTCGTTTCGCCAGCCCGCTTCGGTCTGATAGCCGGGTCGCTGGGTCAGCACGATGTAATCGTCGCCCACCAGCTCGTCAATCAGGCGCTGCGGGTTAGGCTGAATCCGTTGGTAACCCGTTACTGAATCCGGTGTCGGGAACGAAGTAATGAGGTAGGGGTTGCCGCGCTCCAAGTCCCAGAAGTAATGCAGATTGCCGTTCGAGAGAATCACAAAACGGCAATTCTTGCCGCGTGCGTATTTGCGCGCTTGTTCTTTGCCAACCAGCGGATTTTTTTCTTCGGACTTGGCTTCCAGCACCAGCAGCGGGAAGCCTTTGGCATCGAGCAACAGGAAATCAACAAAGCCCTTGCTGGTTTTCTCAAAATCCGCGCCCAGCGCATCAAGATCGACCGCCTTGATGGTGACGTTGGATTCGAGAGAAATATTCGCTGGCTTGTTGCCATCGGAAAAAAGCGCCAGCCCGCGGCTTCGAGCAGTTTGTTTATTTTGACGCGGGCGGTGGCTTCTTTATTCGGCATTCTTCGAGAACGCGATTTGTGTTCCTGTCTCGCCAAGGTATCTGGCCGCAAACCGAACCAGAATTTCCGAGACGCTGTCTCGGAAATTCACGCTATTAGCACCGCATTATGTTACTGCAACTCCACATTCGCATCCCGAATCACCTTGGCCCACTTCGCAATCTCCGCCTTGATATGGGCGGCGAATTGTTCCGGCCGGTCGCCCACCGGCTCCGCGCCCAGCGTGGACATGCGTTCGCGCACATCCGGCAGTTTTAAGATGCGTTGTGTCTCGTCAGCCAGTTTGTCGACGACGGCTTTGGGCGCGCCGGCGGGCGCCAGCAGGCCAAACCAGGCGCTGGCGTCGTAGCCGGGCACGCCGGACTCGGCGATGGTGGGAATATCCGGCGCGGCGGGCGAGCGCTTGGCGGTACTCACCGCGAGCGCGCGTATTTTGCCGGCCTTGATGTGCGGCAAGTACACCGGCATATTATCGATGGTGACGCTGATTTGCCCGCCCGTCACATCCGTCAACACGCCGGCGCTGCCTTTGTACGGGATGTGCTGCATGGTGGTGCCGGTCATGGTTTTAAACAGTTCCTGCGACAAATGCCCGGTGCTGCCGTTGCCGGGCGAGCCGTAGTTGACCTTGTTGGGGTTGGCTTTGAGATAGGCGATGAATTCCTTGACGCTTTTCGCCGGCACACTGACGTTGACCACCATGATGTTGGGCACCTTGGCCACCAGGCTTATCGGCGCGAAATCCTTGACTGCGTCCCACGGCAGCTTGCGATACAGGCTCGGGTTGATGCCATGCGTGCCCGCGGTCGCCATCAACACGGTGTGGCCATCCGCGGTGGCCTTGGCCGCGACATCGGTGCCGATGTTGCCGTTGGCGCCGGCGCGGTTATCGGTAATCACCGGCTGACCGAAGGTCTCGCTCATTTTTTGGCCCACCATGCGTGCGAGGATGTCGGTGGTACCGGCCGGTGTGTAGGCAACGATGATGCGAATCGGCCGGTGCGGAAACTGGGTTTGCGCGGCGGCCACTGCGGGCAGTGCCGCCAATAAACATAAGTATTTGATTTTATTCAACTTTTTCTCCAAGAACCCGCATACACAGCGGCGCTGTTTTTCCGTGCGCACCGCATCGCGCACACTGCTTGCGCACACGCTTTGCGCTTTACTCGCCCTTGATCCCCGCCGCCTTGATCACCTTGGCCCACTTGGCGATTTCGCTTTGCACATAGGCGGTGGCCTGCTCCGGCGAGTTGCCGACAGGATCGGCACCCTGGTCTTTCAAGCGCGTGGCGAAGTCGGGCGACTTTAATGCCTTAATGATCTCGCTGTGCAGCCGGTCAACGATCGGGCGCGGCGTTTTCGCGGGGGCGGAGACACCGTACCACGTCGTCACCTCGTAGCCGGGCACGCCGCTTTCCGCGATGGTGGGCATCTCGGGCGCCGCGGATGAACGCCGGCTGCCGGAGACGGCAATCGCGCGTAACCGGTTCTGGCGTACATGGCCGATGACCGTGGGCACATTGCCGAAATACAGTGAGAACTGCCCCGCCAGCAGATCGATCAGCGCGGGCCCGCCGCCTTTGTACGGAATGTGCGTCCATTTCACGCCGGTCATAAATTCGAACAGCGCAGCCGATAAATGCACCGTGGTGCCCACGCCCGATGAGCCGTAGTTGATCTCGCCCGGCGGGCGCGATTTGGTCAGCGCAATCAACTCTTTCACCGTGCGCGGCGGAAACGACGGATGCACGACCAACAGGTTTTGGGACTCCGCCGCGACGGTAATAAAAGCGAAATCACGGATGGAATCGAAATTCAGTTTCATCATCGACGGGTTGGTGGCGTGCCCCGGCGCATTCAACATGATGGTGTAGCCGTCGGGCGCGGCGGTTCTCGCGAACATTTCGCTCGCGATCGCGGTATTGGCGCCGCCGCGATTTTCGATGATGAATTGCTGGCCCATCTGCTCGGCGAGTTTGTGCCCCAACGAGCGCGCCAGGATGTCGTTGGTGCCGCCCGGCGGAAAGCCCACCATGAAACGGATCGGCTTCGCGGGATAGGTTTGCGCTTGGGCGGTTGCGAAGGCCGCTAACAACAAAATCGGCAAGCATTTGAATTTATTAAACATTTTTAAATTCACTTAACAACAGCGTTTATCAAGAGCGAAATCCGATACACACCACCGTGTCGTTCCCGCGCAGAGCCTGTCCTCGAATGCTCTAGTCGGGGACAGGCTCTGCGCGGGAACGACCGCGTTGGTCTTTACGCGTCTTTTTGAAAAAAATTTCCCCGGCTGCCGTCAAGCAAACCGGGGCACGCAGTATAGCTTGATGCGGCGGCTTACCGTACCCGCGCGCCGCTCTTGCCCAGACGCTTGACGATTTTCGCCTGGCCCTTGGTTTTGTCGAAGCCCTTGAGATACAGCGGCCCGCTCATGGTGCCGTCCACCGCCATGCCGACGATGCCTTGCGACATGTCCTTGATCGCCAGAAAAATCACATCCTCGCCCTTTGGGTCGGCCACCAGCGAGTGCGGCGCCTTGGCGGGGATGTAGACCAGCGAGCCCGCGGGCGCACGCACTTTGACGCCGTTCACCGAACCGATCAGCGTGCCGCGCACCACGTAATTCAGTTGCTCGTTGTTATGCCAGTGCAAGCGCGCGCCGGTACCGCGCGGCTTGTGGATGTAGCCCACTTGAATGCGATCGCCTTCGACCAGCCCGCCATGCGAAGTCGAATAGCCGGTGCCGGCATCGACCACTTTGAGCGCGGCCATTTTGAATTGATACTTGTCATTGGCGCCGCCTTTGACGGCGCCGGGGGTTATGGTTTTGGTGGACTTCTTTTTCGCAACAGCCATGCTGATTCTCCTCACGTTTCACGTTTCACTGCTCACTTTTCACGCCTCACGCCTCACGCCTTACAAATAATCAATCATCTTCCACTCGCCCGGATTCACATTCACCACATTCATGTTGTGCCCAGCCCGGCGGTCGGCGTAGACGCGGCCTTCTTTCATCACGATTTGAATGTTCTTTTTCTCTTGCAGCACGCGGATATCTTTTAACGGATCACCCTTCACCGCGATGATGTCGGCGAACTTGCCCGCTTCCACCGTGCCCAGGTCGCGCTCCATTTTCAGCAAGTGCGCGGCGTTTTTGGTGGCGGTTTGAATCGCTTCCATCGGCTTCATGCCGAGCTTCACATAAATCTCCAGCTCGCACGCATTCGCCCCCATTTCCGGGTCGAAGCCCATGTCGGTGCCCATGGCGATTTTCACGCCCGCCTTGTGCATTTTCTGGAAGGTGTCAAAGCAATACGGCTGCAGCGCCTTCATTTTGTTGATGACGAACATCGACGTGCCCTGCTCTTTACGCGTGTTGATGGCGCGGTCGGTGCGATGCAGCAGCGTGGGCGTCATCCACACGTGCGAATCGGCGATCATGTCGATCACTTCCTCGTCGTGAAACACCATGTGCTCGATGGTGTCCGCGCCCGCCTCCAGCGCCATGCGGTGGCCGTTGGGCGTGAAGCAATGCACCGCCGCGACCTTGTGAAACGCGTGTGCTTCATCGACGATGGCGTTGATTTCCTCCTGCGTCATGTTGCGGATATCGGGCTCTTCCTTATCCGTGCCGCCGCCGCCGGTGGCGCAGGTTTTCACCACGTCGCAACCCGCCAGCAGATTGGTGCGCGCGAGTTTGCGCAGCTCCCACGGCCCATCAGCGGTTTGAAAACCCAGGCGCTGCGCCGCGCGCGGCTGGATCAAATCCAGATGCGAACCGGTAATGGTGGTAAAGCCGCCGATAAACATGCGCGGGCCTTCGACCACGCCGGCGTTGATCGAATCGCGTACCGCGCACAAATGCGGCGTGAGCAGCCCGCGATAGGTGTTTAACCCCAGATCGCGCAGCGTGGTAAAGCCCATGTCGAAACACAGTTGCGCGTGAAACAGCCCATACATCTGCTGCAGCTCCGGCGTGATTTCCCACTGCGCGACGCGGTAGTTGTGAAACGTCAGGCAGTTGAACATCATGGTATGCAAGTGGCAATCCATCATGCCAGGCATCAGCGTCAAGCCCTTGCAGTCGATGACTTCGGCGCGCGGCGGGATCTTGACTTTGCCTTTTTGACCGACCGCTTTGATGCGACGGCCTTCGATCACGATCACCGGGTTGGCGAGCGGCTTGCCACCGTTGCCGTCTATCAATGTCGCGCCCGTGATGACCTTGGTTGGACCTTTAGCCTCGACTTCCTTGATTTCAAACATGCTGGAACAGGCTCCCTGATGATTTGTTTGGCGTGCGCCGAAGGTATTGAATCGACATAATGCTGTCAAGCGCGCGTGGGTGACACCCGCTACGTTTACTAGCGTATTTTTTGCATCGCCGCAAGAAAGCTCGCATAGTTGGCGGGATTCACCGGGCCGGGCGCGGCGGATGGGCGCGTCGATAGGCGCAGCAAATCGAGCGTGCTCTCGACTGCCTCGCGCGACAGATCGCGTGTGATAAACACCAGCCGTGAACGCCGCTCGCCATCCGGCCAGCGTTCAAGCGCTTGCGGCTCGTGGATCAGCGTTTGCACCGCGTGCACCGCGATCGGCTGGCCTTCGACGTTCAAGATGCCCTTCACGCGCAGCAACTGCGCGCCGCGCAGCGAGGCCAGCGCGGTCAACCACGCGCTCATCGCGGCGCGCGTCACGGGTTCTTCGAGCGTAACGCTGTGGGTTTGGATGTGGTCATTAGGATCATTGTGTGTGACGCGGTAACCGCTTGCCACGGGCGCGGGCAGCCAACGCGCCAGCGCCGCGGCATCGGCTTGGGGGTTCAAGCAAGCGCCGAACAAGGCCGCGCAAGCAACGTTGCCGTTGATCGCGGGCGTGACGCTTGCCCCGGCGTTGATTTGCGCGAGGCGCGCGCCGAGCGCTGCGGTGTCAGGCGCGATGTCGGTCTTGGTCAGCAGCAGCCGATCCGCCAGCGCCACTTGCTTGACCGCCTGCGGCTCGCGATCCAACTGCGCCATGGCGTTGACCGCGTCGACTAGCGTGATCACGCCGTCCATTTCAAACAGCGGCGCGATCACTTCATCCGCCACCACGGTTTGCATAATCGGCACCGGATCGGCAAGCCCGGTGGTTTCGATCAGCACGCGGTCAAATGGCGGCAAATCGCCGGCGGCCCGCTCACGCTTCACGCGCCGCAGCGTGTCGGTCAAATCGCCGCGCACGGTGCAGCAAATGCAGCCGCTTTCCAGGAGCACGGTGTTTTCGCTTGGCGCGGCGATCAGCAGATGATCAAGGCCGATATCGCCGAATTCGTTAATGATCACCAGCGCGCCCGCCATCGCCGGTTCGCGCAGGATGCGATTGAGCAGCGTGGTTTTGCCGGCGCCCAAGAAGCCTGTGATGATGGAAACCGGGGTGCGGGGCATAGCTTTAAACCCTTTCACCGCAGAGACGCGCAGGCGCAGAGTTTACGCAGAGAAAACCCTCAAAGGTGTTCTCTGCGGATCCTCTGCGTTCTCTGCGCCTCCGCGGTGAAGCTTTTGGCGTTCTTTCTAAGCGGCCTTCTTTTCTAAATCCGCCGAGTATTTGCCCAGCGTCGCCAGCCCGTTCATACGCGCGCGGTGCGCCAGCGCCGCTTGCGCCGCAGGCACGTTCGCCGCCTGTCCACGCCACGCCTTGAGCGACGCGGCTTGCAGCGCGCGGCCATAACTAAACGACACCGGCCACGGCAGATTGCCGAGCTTGTTCATGGCATCCAGGTGCGCAGTCGCCACTTCGTCGCTTTGCCCGCCGGAGAGGAAGGCGATGCCCGCCACCGCCGCCGGCACGGTGCGCTTCAAAATGCGCACGGTACGCTCGGCGACTTCTTGCACACCGGCTTGCTGCGGGCACTTTTTGCCGGAGATCACCATCGAGGGTTTCAACACCGAGCCTTCGAGCGAGACGCGGTTCATGTAGAGCGCTTCATACACGGCATTCAACGTCCACTCGGTAACCACCTCGCACCGCTCGATGTTGTGATCGCCATCCATCAGCACTTCGGGCTCGACAATGGGCACCAGTCCCGCCTCCTGGCAAATCGCCGCGTAGCGCGCGAGCGCGTGGGCGTTGGCCGCGATGCAGGTGGCGCTCGGAATATCCGCGCCGATGTCGATCACCGCGCGCCACTTGGCGAATTTCGCGCCGAGCTTGACGTACTCCGCGCAGCGCTTTTGCAGATTGTCCAGGCCCTCGGTCACCAACTCGTTCGGGCAAAACGGCAGCGCCTTGGTGCCCGCATCGACCTTGATGCCGGGCAGTACGCCGTTTTTGTTGAGCAGGTCGACAAAGCTCGTGCCATCCGCCGATTTTTGCCGCAGCGTTTCGTCGTACAGAATCACGCCGCTGATGTGATCGCCAATGCCTTTGGTGGTGAACAGCATGTCGCGATAAGCGCGGCGGTTTTCCTCGACGTTCT
>Ga0194132_10004302_pt1 | contig 24323 bp, 16 predicted proteins | sample TA2KigOf80mmetaG_FD_148612 | JGI IMG/M metagenome (GOLD analysis project Ga0194132, IMG submission 148612) | Freshwater microbial communities from Lake Tanganyika, Tanzania - TA2015054 Kigoma Offshore 80m | ecosystem: Environmental > Aquatic > Freshwater > Lake | place: Tanzania: Lake... | reverse complement strand
AGAGGCCATGAAACGACGCAAGATCATGAAGAAGGCACGATCCAAGAAGAAGCGGCCAATACTCATGGCCGACTTGGAGCGAAGGTATCGCGAATCACCTGGGTTTTAGCCCTCTCGCGGATCGTTGTTACTGACCGGCCGGTACGCGGCGGCGGAGAAGGTGATCCTGGTGTGCGACAACCGGAACACGCACACGTTCGGGGCGTTCTACGAGGCGTTCGACCCGGCCACGGCACGGTCGCTGGTGCGGCGGTTGGAGATCCGGCACACGCCCAAGCACGGCAGTTGGCTGAACGTGGCCGAGTGCGAGTTGAGCGCGATGGCGCGGCAGTGCGTTCACGGCCGGCGGTTCGGCACGCTCGACGAGTTACGGGCGGAGACGACGGCTTGGCAGGTGCATACGAACGACCGGCAGCGAGGCGTCGAGTGGCAGTTCCGGATCGACGACGCGCGGGTCAAACTGAAATCCCTCTACCCCAAATTAGGTCTGTGACGGACCACTAGGTCTCTATGAGGTGTTCTGCCACGAACTGGGCAATGAGGGCCGCGGATAGCAAGCAGCGGCAGTTGTGCGGCGAGTGAGCGGCACAACCGCCGCGAGCGTTGATTAAGTACGACCTAGCACCGATCCGATTATTCGCAGTTCATGAGCGTCGGGCTGGTCGATCAGCTCCCCGCCGATATCCGCCTCTCGCCCGGCGTTGCTCAACGGCTTCGCCGCGGACTTTGCGGAACATCGCGCCAAGCTCAAGTTGTCCCAGTGGAGTTACCCCTCTTTGGCCAGCAACTCTTCCCTTGTGTTGTGGCGGTTTTGTGGCAGAACTTGACATCCGGCGCCGGGCTTCCTGAATCATTCGCTCTTGATGTCGGTGGCTGGGGGGGTATGATTCGCGTGAGTTGCTGCATTCGGGACTAGCATCTGGGCTGCGGTCAGAGAATCCCGCCCTCTCCGCTGACGAACCGGCCCGTGTGGCAAAAACGCTTGCCGCACGGGCCTTTTGCCTTTCTGGGACGTCTCAGCGCTTCCCGTCTGTGGCAGTTGTTGTGGCACTTTGTGGCGGGAGGGTTCTCTGAGGATGACATGCCCCGCGCCGACTCGTTCCGCATCGGCAAGGTGACCGGCTACCTACGCGGCCGCGTCTGGTATCTCTGCTATTGTGAAAACGGCCAACGCAAACGGCCGCGAGCGGAAGGAGGTGCAGGCCGACGTCTTTGCCGGTGAGTTCCTCTCCCCTTCTGACTGTTGCGGTCGTCGGATCGGTTCCCGGCAGATTTGCCGATGCGGGGCCGGGCAGACCAGCTGTCCTAGGATCCCAAGGAATCGTTGGCGGTGATCGGGTTGAACCCGGCGGTCGCTGGCTTGGGAGCAAAGGACGAGCCGGGTTCCCGCGGCAACAATAAGCACCGACTCGATTCACCTTTATGACCTTGCAATCCTCCTGCGTCCGGGGTCGCGGGGCTTGCCCGCGTCGGCCCGGCGGAATGCGCCGCGGACCGCCTCGGCGAACGCCTCCCGCTCGTCGGCGGTGGGCTGTGGTTCGCCTTTCGGCAGCATCTCGCCGTCGCGCACGGCCCGGACCGCGTTCGCCCACACCTTGCGGCCCGCGACCGCGGCCGCCTCGTCGGGGAAGCCGCTCAGGTCGAGTTCCCCGCGATTCTTCTCGGCGCCGTGGCAAGTCAGACCGTACTTCCGCACGAACGCGGCACCGGGGACCGGCGAAGGTTTCTCGCCGGGCGGTTCCGGCCGAGTACCGTTGCCGTCGCCCGGCGAGGAACCCGACACGGCAACGGCCGCGATGAGTGCCACGAGATAACCCGGCGTCGATCGGATCCGCACACACCTCTCGAATACGACTGCTGTTCAACCTCGCTACTTCTTTCCCTCAGTCACGCGCCGCAGGATCCACATGTTGCGGCTTCCATCGGAGCCGAAGTGCTCGGGCGGCTTGCGCAGTTCCTGCTTCTCCACGGCGTCTTTCGCCCAGACGCCTTCCCGGTAGACGACCATCAGCAGGTCGTCGCCAAAAAACGTGTACAGGCTCGGCGAACGGCCCTGGTTCCCATCGATGCCGCTACGGAAAGTCAGATCAACCCGCCCGCGGTCGCCCTGCGGTTCGGCCAGTTTCCACGTGCCGTCCATGCTCGGCTTCGCGTCCGCCTTGTAGGTTCCGCGTTTGAAGAAGTCCGTCGCGGTGAACTCGACGTTACCGCCGGGGCGGGTGCGCGCGCAGTTGGCGTCGTCGAGTTCGCCCAGCACGGCCCACTTACCGACCAACCGCTTCGCGTCGGCCGCGAGATCGGGTTTCTGGGCTGCCAGTCCCGGCTTCCGCTGGCAGATGAGTAGCACGTCCGCCGGGGCGGCCCCGCTGTAGGTGCCGTTGCGGTTGCCCTTGTACTCGGCGACCTCGACGAGCAGGAGCAGCACGTCGTTGTCCGTGATCCGCCAGCGGGCTGCGAGTTTCGCGTCTGGCTTCGGGCACAGGCTGCCGGTCACTAAGCTGGTCAACTCGTTGGGGTCGGCCTGCTTCTTGGCGGGGTCGGCCGCGGCCCGGGCGCACTTCGCGCTCACGAGCGGCGAGTCGATCTTTTCCGGGTCGTGCCAGACCACGCCGTCGGCCGCGACAGCGACCCGCGACCCGACCCGCTTCCCGGCGGCGATGTTCTTATTGTTCTGGTGCGCGGCGAGCACATACCAGTCGCCTTGCGCCTCCTTCGTGAAGGCGGGCGTGGGGTCGGCGGCGCACGCGTCCGCGGGACCGAACAGGCTTACCAACAGAACGAGCCAGGCGTTTCCGAACGGCTTCATGTGGCGGTTCCCTCATCGAGCCAACGCTCCTCACGCAGCCCCGTGCCGGGTTTGGCGGTGATCTGCACCGGCGGCGCGGTCCCGTCTTCGTCGTCATCACCGTCTGCCCGGCCATCCACACCCGCAGTTCCTCACCCGTGCGACGGAGATCGACCGAGAACCAGAACGGATCCGCTTTCAGGTTCGCGACGATAGCCGGGTACGGTACGTCGGTCCCGTGCGCGGTTTGATGGCCGAGTGTTGCGGTCGGGCAGGGTCGGGAGCAGTCGTTGCATGCGGAGGGCTTCCGCGTGCGGGTCCGATACCGAACCACGCCCGTGCGAGCGGACAGACAGTATGCGACAGCACACCCCGGGCCGGTAGACTGAATCCCCGGTCCAGCCCGGCGAGGTGCTTCTCGAACCACGAGGCCATGCGTTCGCGCATCTCCGGCAGGTACTCGTGGGCGGTGTTCTCGCACACCACGCTACGGAAGTAGTCCGGCGTTCCGTGGAGCTTGTACACCTGCCCTAGCTTCTTCTCCAAGAGCTCGATCCCAGTCATCGGTAGGCCGAAGTCCCGGTCGCCGGAGAGCATGAGCAGCGGCCGCGGGGCGATCAGGGCGTACACCGCTTCGGTGTCGAAGTGCTTGAGCATCCCCGGCACGAAGTAGTCTCTGCGAGGCCGTGCGGGTCTCGTGAAATCGCTGGATCATCCGGCGGCCGTCGTGTAAACTGCTGTTCCGCCTGCCGTCCTTCCCCTGCCCGCCGTCAGGTCACCGATGATCAACTCGCCGATTACCCGCGTCGTCGCCGTGCTGCTGGGCCTGTTGTGCTCTCAACTGAGCGCCGGTGCCCAGCCCGCCGACGCGAAGGGGCTCGCGTTCTTCGAGACGAAGATCCGCCCGGTACTCGTGAAGGAGTGCTACTCGTGCCACTCGGCCGAGGCGGTGAAGAACAAGAAGCTTCGTGGCGGCCTGCTGCTCGACACTCGCGAGGCGACGCGCAAGGGCGGGGACGGTGGCCCGGCGGTCGTTCCCGGCGACCCGAAAAAGAGCCTGTTACTCACCGCCCTGCGGCACGAGGGCACGGTCGCGAAGATGCCCCCCCGGGGCAAACTCTCCGACGAAGTCGTCGCCGACTTCGCGAAGTGGATCGAACTCGGTGCCCCCGACCCGCGGGACGGTGGCGTCCTGCCGGGTAAGCGGTCCATCGACATCGCCGAGGGCAAGCGGTTCTGGTCGTTCCGCCCGCTCGCGGCCGCGCCCCTTCCAGAGGTCAAGAACCCCGCGTGGGTACGAAACCCCATCGACCGGTTCGTCCTCGCCGGCCTTGAGGCGAAGGGGCTCGCGCCGAGCAAGCCGCTCACCAAAGAGAAGCTCGTCCGCCGCGTCACGTTCGACCTTACCGGCCTGCCGCCCCGCCCGGAAGACGTGGACGCGTTCGTCAACGACACGGCCCCCGACGCCTACGACAAGCTCCTCACCCGATTGCTCGATTCCCCGCGCTACGGTGAACGCTGGGCACGGCACTGGCTCGACGTGGCCCGGTTCGCCGAGAGCGGCGGATACGAGTTCGACGGGGACCGTCCCGGGGCGTACCAGTACCGCGACTTCGTCATCAAATCGCTGAACGCCGACATGCCGTTCGACGAGTTCGCGCGGTTGCAACTGGCCGGCGACGAACTGAAGCCCAACGACGCCTTCGCCGCCTCCGCGACCGGCTTCCTGGTCGCCGGGCCGTACCCGGGGCAGACCACCGCGAAGACGCTCGAGCCGATCCGCTACGACCACCTCGACGACATGATCGCCACGACCGGGTCGGCGTTCCTCGGCCTCACCCTCGGTTGTGCCCGCTGCCACGAACACAAGTACGACCCGATTCCGCAGCAGGACTACTACCGGCTCATCGCGGCCCTCGCCCGCACGGACTCGACGACGCGGCAGATGGACCCGGACCCCGAGGCGTACCGCAAGGTGAAGGCGGCGTTCGACGCGACGCATGCCCCGCTCGCGCGGGCGCTGGCGTCGTTCGAGAAGGACACCTTGCCCGGCCGCTTCGAGAAGTGGCTGGCGGTCGTGAGGGCCGAGCCGGCCGCCCCGTGGCTGACGCTGGAGCCCACCGCCGCCGCGGGCAAGGCACCGCTGAAGAGGCTCGCCGACGGCTCGTACCTCGCGACGGGTAATGCCGAGAAGACCGACGCCTATACCGTCACCGCCGCGACCGCGCTGACGAACATTACGTCCCTCCGCATCGAAGCCCTTCGCGACGCGTCGCTCCCGAAGGGCGGCCCCGGGCGTGCCCCCAACGGCACCTTCACCCTCACCGAGGTCACCCTGACCGCGACGCCGAATGCCGGCGCCGCCAAGAAGGGCGCGAAGCCCGTGGTGGTGAAGCTCAAGCCGGGGAAGTCAGCGGCGGGGCTGGGGCCCCACACCCCCGCGAAGGCCGTGGACGGCGACCCCAAGACGGGCTGGTCCGTCGCGCCGGGCGAAGGCAGCGCCGCGGTGTTCGTTGCCGAGACGCCGTTCGGGTTCGAGGGCGGCACCACGCTCTCGGTGGTGCTGAAGTTCGACCGCGACTTCGCCGCCGGGCGTGTCCGATTGGCGATCGCGACGGGTGAGGCGGGGCTCGACGACGCGGAGCGGACGCAGTCGGCGGGCGAGATTCTCGCGCTGCTCGCGGCACAGGGCGGGAAGCTTGACGGCAAGAACCGCACGGAGATCGTCCGCTGGTTCCGCAAGATCGACGCCCCGACCGAAGAGGCGTTCGCGGTGGTGGAGCGCTCGCTCGCGAAGGAGCCCAAGCCCCCGCTGCAACCCGTCTTCTCCGCGACGTCCGGTCGCGGCGGCGACGTGTACTACCTCATCCGCGGCGAGACGGAGCGCAAGAGCGGCGTCGCGGTCCCCGGGTTCGTGCAGGTGCTCGCGAGCGCCGACGAGGGCCGCTGGCTCCGCGAAAAGCCGGACCCCAAGGCCGGCGCGAAGCCCCCGCGCGTCGCCTTGGCGAACTGGCTCACGGACGACAAACAGGGGGCGGGCCACTTGCTCGCCCGCGTCATCGTGAACCGGCTGTGGCAGCACCACTTCGGCAAGGGGCTCGTCCGCACGCCGAACGACTTCGGGGCGCAGGGCGAGCCGCCCACGCACCCCGAACTGCTGGACTACCTTGCCGCCGAACTGATCCGCGGCGGGTGGAAGCTCAAGCCGATTCACCGCCTCATCATGACGAGCGCGGCGTACCGGCAGGGGAGTGGTGCCAATGAGGCCGCCGCCAAAGCGGACCCGCAGAACCGCCTGTGGTGGCACGTCCCGCCGCGGCGGTTGGAGGCCGAGGCCGTCCGCGATGGGTTGCTCGCCGTCGGCGGGTCGCTCGACCCCACGATGTTCGGCCCCGGCACGCTCGACGAGAACAGCCCGCGCCGCAGCGTCTACCTGACCGTGAAGCGGAGCCGCCTGCTGCCGATGCTCCAAGCGTTCGACTCGCCGGAGCCGAGCCAGAGCGTCGGCGAGCGGTCCCAGACGACGGCGACCACACAGGCCCTGATGATGATGAACTCGCGGCTCGTGCGTCAACAGGCCGAGAAACTCGCCCGCGCCGTGCTGCCGGCCACGGCCGCCGACGTGCCGCAGGCCGTCGAGAAGGCTTACCGCATCGCCCTGAGCCGCCCACCCACCGACACCGAGCGCCGGCGCATGACCGACTACGTCCTCCGGAGTGCCAGCGGCGCGGGGCCGAAGGGGCTGGAGACGGCCACCGCCGACTTCTGTCAGGTGCTGCTGTGCCTGAACGAGTTCCTGTACCTCGACTGACGGGCACCGAATCGACGAGCCGGGGCCAAACGGGAGCGGTCGGGTTGATCCGCGCCCTTCGGGTTCCGGCTCGCTCCGACCGCTTCGCGAACGCCCGCCGCTGGGAACCCACGAGACGCCGCCATGAACCCCTCCTTGCTTCCCCTCGCCCGACGCGAGTTCCTCCGGACATCCGGCCTCGGGTGCGGATCGCTAGCCCTCGCGTACCTCCTCGGCCGCGACGGCGCGCTCGCCGCCGAGCGGCAGCCGCACTTCGCCCCGAAAGCCAAGTCCATCATCTGGCTGTTTATGACCGGCGGGCCGTCGCAGGTGGACACGTTCGACTACAAGCCGGAGCTCCAGAAGCGCGACGGCCAGTCGCTCGCCGGGGCCGACCCGAAGACCGGGTTCTTCACCACCAGCGGCAAGTGCCTCGCGTCGCCGTTCAAGTGGTCCCGGCACGGCCGGTCGGGGTCGTGGGTCTCGGACGTGTACCCCACCGCGGCGCGGCACGCCGACGACATGGCCTTCGTCCACTCCTGCCACTCGGTCGCGAACAACCACGCGCCGGCGTCGATGGAACTGGCCGCCGGGATGTCCCGCCCCGGCTACCCGACCCTCGGCGCGTGGCTCAGCTACGGCCTCGGCTCGGCCAACGACAACCTCCCCGCGTTCGTGGTCATGCACGACGCCAAGCCCCGCGGCGACGACGGCATCTGGTCGCCCGGGTTCCTGCCCAAGACGTACCAGCCGTTGCTGCTCGACGCCCGGCAGAAGGAGGCCATCCGCGACGTGGCCCCGCTGCCGGGGGTGACCGACACGCGCCAGAAGGCGATGCTGGATCTCCTCCGCGAGAGCAATCTCGAACACCAGCAGGCGCACGGCGACCAGCCCGACCTGTCCGCCCGCATCCGCTCGTTCGAGCTGGCCTACCGGATGCAGGCGGCCGCGCCCGAGGCGCTCGACATCAGCCGCGAGTCGGCGAAGACGCAGGCGCTCTACGGGCTGGACAACAAGGACTGCGCGGGCTTCGGCCGGCAGTGCCTGATCGCCCGCCGGTTGGTCGAACGCGGTGTGCGGTTCGTGCAGGTGTTCAGCCCCACCAACCGCATCTCCGGCGGGGCCGTCGGCGACGTGCCGTGGGACGGCCACAACGACATCCTCGTCAACCACCGCGATTGCGGGATGATGACCGACATCCCCTTCGCCGGACTGCTCAGCGACCTGAAGCAGCGCGGCCTGCTGAACGAGACGCTGGTCATCTGGGGCGGCGAATTCGGCCGCACGTCGGACTCGCAGGGGAGCAAGGGCCGCGACCACAACCCGCGGGCCTACACCACGATCTTCTGCGGGGGCGGCACGAAGGGCGGCGTCCACTACGGAAAGACGGACGAGTTCGGGTACAAGGCGGTCGAGGACAAAGTCACCGTCCACGACTTGCAGGCCACCATCCTGCACCTCATGGGTCTGAACCACGAGAAGTTGACGTACCGCCACAACGGCCGCGACTTCCGCCTGACCGACGTGGCCGGTCGCGTGATCCGAGAAGTGATCTCTTGACCCGACCGGGGCCTGATGCGACGGCAGCCGATCCGTGCCGCGACCGTCCTCGCCCTGACCCTACTGGCGGTGGCGACCGCATCGCCCGCCGACCCAGCGCCGCGGCCGCAGCTCCGCGGGCCGGGCGGATAGGTACGGGCAGAGTGAGCCCCCGCGTGGTGGGTGTGGACCGCAAGTCGGGTGAACTGGGCGAACTCAAGCACGAGGTGGAGTTGTTCGCTCGCCAAGTTGCTGTAGATCAACGCCCGGGGCACACGGCTTCCCCGACCCCGGCCGTCGTCGGCGACAAAGTGATCGCGTCGTTCGGCAGCGATGGCGTCGGGTGCGTAGACGCAACCGCCGGTAAGGTGCTATGGCGGAACTACACGTTGAAGGTGAACTACGAGACGGGGTCGGGCCGTTGACCCGTGCCGTACAAGGGGCTCGTCATCCGCCCGTGCGACGGGGCCGATTCCCAGTTCGTCGTCGCGCTCGACGCGGCCGCCGGTAAGGAGGCGTGGCGGACCGAGCGACCGCGAGCGCCACCCGTTCGGGTTCTCGATGTGGCTGGCCGGCGGCGGCATCAAAGGCGGGATGGCCCACGGGGCCACGGATGAGTTCGGCTGGCACGCGGTGGAGAAGAAGGTCGACGTCCGCGACCTGCATGCCACCATCCTGCACCTGATGGGCCTCGACCACGAGAAGCTCACGTACCGCTACAGCGGGCGCGACTACCGCCTCACCGACGTGGCCGGCACGGTCGTGAAGGGCGTGTTGAAGTGACCGCGCGTCGCGACCCGCGTTCGAAGAGCCTTCCGAATCCAAAACCTGACGGCCTTGAATCGGGGCAACGGTTCCGCAACTGGAGCGCATCATGAGTCTTGGCCGTCTTCGCGCGGTACTGTTCGCAATCGGGTTCGCGCTCGCGACGCACGGGGCGGTGCGCGCCGCGAATCCCGAGGTGATCCCGGTTGGCGACCCCGGCAACAAGGCTGATTCGACAACGTTTGGTGCTGTCAAATACGAGTACAAGATCGGCAAGTACGAGGTGACCAACGCCGAGTTCTGCGAGTTCCTCAACGGCGTAGCCAAGACGAACGCGCTGAAACTCTACGACGGGCGCATGGACGGCGAATACGGCGGCATCACGCGCAAAGGAGAATCGGGCAGTTACGCCTACTCCGTCAAGGACGGGTGGGGCAAGAAGCCGGTGAACTACGTCACTTGGGAAACGGCCGTGCGGTACACCAACTGGCTCACCAACGGGCGCGGCGCGGGCGACACCGAGACGGGCAGTTACACGATCAAGGACGACAAGGTGACAGTGCCCGATCACTCGCTGCTCGCGGCCGGCAAGGAAACCAAGTGGGTGCTGCCCAGCGAGGACGAGTGGTACAAGGCGGCCTACTACGACCCCAACAGAGCGGGGGGCGCCGGCTACTGGAAGTACCCCGCGAAGAGCGACACTGCTCCCGAAGCCAACATCAACACCAACGCGCCGTCCGACGTTGGATCGCACACGAAGGTCGTCAGCCCGTACGGCACCTACGACTAGGGTGGCAACATGTGGGAATACAACGAGGCTCGCAAGGGAGGCAAAGTCGGGCTGCGCGGTGGCTCGTTCTACCTCAACGACAACGACGGCTACATGCGGGCGGCGACTCGGTACGACGTCCTCAGCGCCAAATGGCCCAACTACGGGTTCCGAGTCGCGGTGCTTGGCGGGTCCAAGAAATAATCCCGCCGCCGACACCGTCCCGCCAAATCAATCCCCCACGAAAACAGAGCGGTTAGATCATGCCTCCGACATGTTCCCAATTGATGAACCGGGCACGCGGCGTGTTGATCGCCGCCCTGTTACTTTGGTCCGCGACGATGGCTCACGCGAAGACGTATTACGTCAGCCAGTCGGCGGGCGACGACAAGTGGGGCGGAGAAGCCGCCGCGCCGGACGGTAAAACCGGGCCGTGGAAGACACTCGCCCGGGCGTCAAAGGAGACCTACACGCCGGGCGACAAGATCCTGCTCAAGCGCGGCGACACGTGGAACGAGGAACTGCGCCCACTCGGCAGCGGCACGCCCGACAAGCCCGTCCTGATCGGCTCCTACGGGGACGGGAACAAGAAACCGGTCATCGACCGCGAGGACTTCAAGAAAGACTTGATCGGCATCCATCTTGTCGATCAGGAAGGGTTCAAAATCGTCGGCATCGAGTTCAACCGGTGCCTCACGGGCGTCTACGCCGAGTACGCCGCCGGTTCACCCGACCGCAAGTACCTCTGGATCGAGGACTGCTACTTCCACGACTCGCTCCTCTATCAGCAGTACCAGGACTACCCGAAGCGCAAGATCGGCATCGGCCTCTGCCTGTTCTCGCACGAGACCAAGAACAAGATCGTCGCGTCCGACATCACGGTGAAGAACTGCGAGTTTCGACGGCTCGCGTCGGGCATCTGGACCAACAGCCCGGACAACTTCAACAAGAACAAGGGCAACATCTACAACTTCGGCAACTTCGTCGTCGAGGACTGTCTGTTCGAGGAAGGCTATCAGTGGCAACTCGGGATGCGCGGGGTCGCCGGCGGGGCCGTTCGGCGCTGCGTGACGCACGACATCGGCCGGAACTTCCGCGCGTTCAACGGCGTGGCCGGCGCGATGTTCCACCGGTGCAAGAACTGGGTCTTCGAGGACAGCGAATGGGGCTACATCTCCATCGGGCTCGGCAGCGGCGACGGGCAGGCATTCGACTTCGAATCGAACTGCGACCACATGAAGATGAAGAACTGCCTCTTCCACGACACCGACGGGGCCGCGATGCTGCTCTGTTGCTACGCATCGGGACCGGAGGCGCACAAGGACATCCTCATCGAGAACTGCGTCCTGAACGGCAAGTGCAAGCGCCCGATCCGGCCCAATAACCGCTGCGAGATCTTCAACACAACGGACTGGAACGAGGCGAAGTGGAAGGACTGCCGGTTCTATGTGTCGAAGGGAAACGTCCTCATGCATGTGGCCGATCCGGAGAAAGAGAAGCGCTCGACCTTTGAAAACGTTGTGGTGCGCAAGTTGAGCGACGCTTGCACCTCGCCCAACCTGTCCGCGAAGGCCAAGTACACCGCTTCGACGGAAGTGGTCGGTTCCGAAGCCGCCACGCTCAACGCCGCGAAGCCCACCGTTTGGAAAGCGAGCAAGGAGGCCGACCAGTGGCTCCAGATCGAGTTCCCCGCTCCGACCGCGATTAACGAGTTCAAGATCAAGGAAGATCCGTCGTCGTCCGTGAGCCGCTACGTGATCGAGTGCTGGGACGACAAGGCGGGGCGCTGGGTCGGGTGCTTCAACGGCTTGGACATCGGCGCGGAGTTCATCGCCCCGATCGTCGGCCGCACAACGACCAAAGCGCGGTTGCTCATCAAGCACACGACCAAGGGCGCGCCCGCGATCGTCGCGTTTGAAGCCTACAACGATACCACCCAAGGAAAGAACCTGAACGCCTCGGGCAAATAGCGGGCCTCAACAACCCGTCCCCCGAGGAACTCGGAGCCCAGAATGAAACCGATCGCAGTCGGCAGGATCGCCTCGTTCGCCTCCTCTGGTTCGTGGCGATTGCCCCACTGACGCGAGCGGCCGAGCGAATCGGGACGGGCAATGCGAGCCTGTTGGGCGGCGACCTGACCGATCCAACCGACGCGGTCAAGGAGAAGGACGGCGTCAACTACGGGCAGGACAAGCCCGAGGCCGAACTGCGGCCGGTCGGCGGCGCCTGGGTCCGCGTGAAGTGTGCGCCCACCTCGCCGCCCGGCACCGCACCAACGGCACGCGTACCAGAGTTGGCAGGGGGCGCCCGCGTGCGCCATCTTCCTCAACAACCCCGAAAAGCGGAAATGGTACGTGGGGTTCAAGGACGGCGGCAACGGCGGACCCACAGAGGACGAACCGTACTACTGCGCCGTCGAGTTCAAGTACGCCTTCGCGCTCACGCACTTCACCATCACCACGTCGCCCGAGATGCTGGGGCGCGATCCTAAGGTGTGGGCCATTCAGGGGTCGAACACCGGGCGCGACGACGACTGGACCGACATCTACCGGTGCGACTCGAAGGACCGCGAGGGCAGCCCGCTGCGCGAGAAGCCGCGCGGCGAGACGACACTGTTTCTGCGTTCACAAGTGCCGACGCGGCCGGGGTCGTCACACCCGAGGATCTCAAATCGCTCCAGACGAAACTCGGGGACAAGAACATCGCGAAGGCCGACTTCGCGCCGCCGACGAAGACGTAGATCTGGTTCCGCGTGGCCGTGTACTCGTGCTTCAACCCCAACGGGAACGACATCGCCGACGTGAGGTTCCCGCCGGGTTTCTCAATGGGACAACTCGAACTCTTCGGTGTTCAGGGAGCGAAGGAGCCGCCCGCACCGCCCAAACCCAGTGGGCTCGTTAAGCCGCCGGTGTCGGACCTGCCGTTCATCATCACGTACTGGTGCGGGCCGCCCAAATCGGAGACGACCCTCGAGCGGTACAAGGAGATCGCGGACGCCGGGTTCAACGTCGCGTTTCCGGCGATTGACGTGCTGTGGGCATCGCTGAACAAAGAGAACGAGGAACACAACCGAAAGTACCTCGACCTGTGCCAGAAGGTGGGCCTGAAGGCACTGGTCTGGGACGGAAGCATCCCGAGCGGTAAGGGTTGGGACAAGCCGGTGCCCGACGAGGTGCCGCAAATCGAGAAGGCGCTCGACGGCATCATCGGTCGCTATTCGGCACACCCGGCGATGCTCGGCTACGTCGTCAGCGACGAACCGGGTGTCGAATCGTTCCCTCGGCTCGGCCTCGTCAACCAGTACCTGCTCAAGAAGGATCCGAAGCACCTGCCGTACATCAATCTGTTGCCGGCGTACGCGGGCCCACCAGGGAACGCGTGGCGACTGCCGAAGTACAAGGACACCCTCGCCAAGTACATGCACGAGGTCAAGCCCGCGCTCGTGAGCTGGGACCACTACCGGCAGATGTTCGAGGGCGGGGACGAGAGCACCTACTGGCACAACCTCGAGATCGTCCGCAAGCTCTGCGTGAAGACGGGGGTGCCGTACAACCAGATCATCGTCTCGCTGAAGCACATGGGCTACCGTGAGTGCAGCGAGGTCAACCTGCGCTGGCAGGCGTACACGTCGGTCGCGTTCGGCTCGCACGGCATCACCTACTTCACCTACTGGGACGTGAAGGAACTCGCATGGGCCGGCGCGCCGGCGATCATGACTCTCGACGGCAAGCGCGACAAGAAGTACGACTACGTCAAGAAGATCAACCACCGGATCGCCGCAACCGTGACGGCGGCACCGTTCGAGTACTACTTGGAGTGCAAGAGGTCGGTGAGAAGCCCGTACGGGAACCGGCACAGGGGGCGCTGCTCGCGGTGCCCGAGTCGGAGCGCTGGTCGAACAACGGCCTCGGGTACACGTTCGAGGTCGAAGCGGGTCGCTACGAGGTGGTGCTGTTGTTCGCGGAAATCGACACGACCTTCTCGGGCAAGGGCAAGCGCCTTTTCGACATCGAAATCAATGCGAAGAAAGTGGACGTGTTCACTGAGGCGGGCGGTGCATCGAAGCCGTGGCAGTTCCGCAAAGTCGTGGACGTGACCGGCAAGGAACTCGAGATCAAGTGACTCGCCAACCCGACCGGCCCTACGATCAAGGGAATCGAGATCCGCGGGTTGCCCGCGAAGTGAGCCACAAGCCATCGTCACATTCAGGCAACCGCTGCGGTGCGGTCGAATGTGCCTTCAACGCCGGCATCGACTCGGTCGAACGGAAGCACCCATGAAAACGTCTCTCCTTGCCGCGGTCCTAGTTCTCGCGCTCGCCGGGCCGGTGTCCGCACAGTACCCGGGGTGGAGACACTCGGGGTCGGTGTTCGTCCTCACCACCGCCGAGGGCGCCAACCTGCCGGCGTCCGCGTCGGTCGAGAACTTCCCGCTGCTGGTGCGGCTCCACAAGGACTTCTTCGACTTCGCGCAGGCACAGCCCGACGGCGCCGACCTGCGGTTCTCGTCCGCGAAGGGCGACCCGCTGGTGTACCAGATCGAGGACTGGAACCCGAAAGCCGGTACGGCGAGCGTCTGGGTGCGCGTGCCGAAGGTTACGGGTAACGCGCGGCAAGAACTCAAGCTCCACTGGGGCAAGCCCGACGCGAAATCCGAGTCGAGCGGGAAGGCGGTGTTCAACGAGTCGAACGGCTACCTCAGCGTGTGGCACATGGGCGCGTCCGTGACGGACGAGGTCGGCACGCTCGAATCAAAGGACACGGGCACGACGGCGGTCGCGGGCGTGGTCGGCACCGCGAGGCACTTCCCGGGCCAGAAGGGGGTCTTCGGCGGGGACAAGATCGCGAACTACCCGACCGGCGCGGACGCGCACTCCACCGAGGTGTGGTTCCGGCCCGAGAAGCCCAACGGCAACGTGATCGCGTGGGGCAACGAGCAGGCGCAGGGCAAGGTGGTCATGCAGTACCGCAGCCCGCCGCACGTCCAGATGGACTGCTACTTCTCGGGCGGCAACGTTTCCGGCAAGAGCACCCTCCCAATGGGTGAGTGGGTTCACGTCGTTCACACCTACGAGAAGGGCGCCTCGCGCCTGTACGTCAATGGCGCCCTCGACGGCACCAACACCACCGCCGGGTCGCCGCTCAACATCAGGAGCCCGGCCCGGCTGTGGATCGGGGGCTGGTACGGCAATTACAACTTCGTCGGCGACATCGATGAGGTTCGCGTCTCGAAGGTGGTGCGGCCCCCCGAGTGGGTGAAGCTCCAGTACGAGAACCAGAAGCCGCTGCAGACGCTGGTCGGGCCGGTGGTGCAACCGGGCCAGGAGTTCGGCCTTCCGGAGACGACCGCGGCGCTCCCGGAAGGCCAGAGCATGGAGTTCGAGGCGAAGGCCGGCGGCGCGCAGAAGGTGTACTGGAGCCTAGTCCGCGACGGCAAAGAAACCGTGGTCGCCACCGACCGGTTCACCTACCGGTTCGAGGCCGGGCGGGTCACCGGGCACCAGAAGTTCACGCTCCGGTTCAAGGCGGTGTACCCGAACGAAACGAAGGTCAAGGATGTCCCCGTCACGATCAAGGAGGACATCCCCGAACCGGAGTTCACGCTGCAAGCCCCGGCCGACTGGGACGGCCGCAAGCCCATCGAAGTCGTGCCCCGCATCACCAACCTCGGCGCCATGAAGGCCGCGGGCGCCGACAAACTCACCGTCAACTGGCGCGTCGCCGACCTCGCTACCATCCACGAAGCCGCCCCTGGTAAACTCGTCCTCAAGCGGTCGCAGAACAGCGGCCCGCTGACGGTCACGGCGAGCATCGACAACGGCGGCGCCCCCACGGTGAAGTCCGTTCGGCTCACGGTCACGGAACCGGTGAAGGACGCTTGGGTGGAGCGCGCCCCCGAGAAGGACGAGAAACCCGCCGACGGCCAGTTCTACGCCCGCGACGACAGGAACGAGGGCACGCTGCACTGCAACGGCACGCTCACCGACGCGGCCGACGCCGTTGTTCTAAAGGTGTTCGCCGCCGACAAGCCGTTCAGCGAGGCGAGCCAGAAGCCGGGCGCCGACAAGTCGTACTCCTTCGCGGTGAAGCTCAAGCCCGGGTTGGTGAAGTACCGGGTCGAACTCGTCGCCAAGACCGGGGCAGCCGAGAAGGTGCTGCATCAGGCCTCGGACCTCGTGTGCGGCGACGCGTACCTCATTCAGGGCCAGTCGAACGCGGTGGCGACCGACTTCGGCAAGGACGATCCCGCGTTCCGCAGTGACTGGATCCGTACCTTCGGCACCATGTCCGGGAGCCCGAAGGGCGTCGCGCTGTGGGGCAGCGCCGTTCACCGGAGCCGCGACGCCGAAAAACTGCAGATCGGCTACTGGGGCATGGAACTGGGCCGGCGGCTGGTCGAGGCTCACAAGGTGCCGGTGTGCTTCATCAACGGGGCGGTTGGCGGCACCCGTATCGACCAGCACCAGCGCAACCCGGCCGACCCCGAAGACATGACGACCATCTACGGGCGCCTGTTGTGGCGCGTGCGCCAGGCGAAACTTACGCACGGCGTCCGCGGCATCCTGTGGCACCAAGGCGAGAACGACCAGGGTGCCGACGGCCCCACCGGCGGCTACGGGTACGAGACGTACCGGCAACTCTTCATCGACCTCGCGGCGGCGTGGAAGACGGACTTCCCGAACATCCGGCGCTACTACGTGTTCCAGATCTGGCCCAAGTCGTGTTCGATGGGCATCAACGGCTCCGACAACCGGCTGCGCGAGGTGCAGCGGAACCTGCCGACCGCGTTCTCGAACCTGAGTGTCATGTCCACGCTCGGCATCGACCCGCCGGGCGGCTGCCACTTCCCGGCCGCCGGGTACGCCGAGTTCGCCCGGCTCGTCTGCCCCTTGATCGAGCGCGACTTTTACGGGAAGGTGCCCGCGGCCCCGATCACCCCGCCGAACCTCAAGCGCGCGGCCTTCGCGGGCGACAAAAAGGACGAGATCGTGCTGGAGTTCGACCAACCGGTGAAGTGGGACGACGCGCTGGCCGGCCAGTTCTATCTCGACGGGCAGAAGGGCAAGGTCGCCTCGGGTGTGGTAGCCGGGAGCGTCCTAGCGCTGAAGCTCACGGGCCCGACCGACGCGAAGACGGTCACCTACCTAGACAGCGCCGCGTGGAGCCAGAAGACGCTCCTCGTCGGCGCCAACGGCCTCGCCGCGCTCACCTTCTGCGAGGTGCCGCTGGCGCCCGCCGGGAAGGCTCCGTAACCTTCGCGGGGGAAATGCACACGGCCGCACACGAGCGCGCGGTCGGGCGTCATGTTGGACTTTACGGGTCGGCAGAGGAGGTCGGACGATGCGCGTCGCGCTGATGGTAGTTGCGGTCCTTTCAGGCCCGGTAATGGCCGCTGAACCGCCCAAGAAGGTGTTGCCGCTGGACGGGGATGTGTTCGAGGCGGCCGGGCGCCCCGCGTTCCTGATCCCCGCAAAGCCCGCGCCCGACACGCCCGCGAAGCCGTGGGTGTGGTACGCGCCCACGCTCCCGAACCTGCCGGGGCCGGAAGAGAAGTGGATGTTCGAGCGGTTCCGCGCCGCCGGGATCGCGGTCGCGGGCATCGACGCGGGCGAGTCCTACGGCAGCCCGGCCGGGAACAAGGTTTTCGACGCCCTGTACGCCGCGATGACCGCGAAGGGGTACTCCCGAAAGCCGGTGCTGCTCGGGCGCAGTCGCGGCGGGCTGATGACCCTGTCGTGGGCCGCCGCGAACCCCGACAAGGTGGGCGCGTTCGCCGGCATCTACCCGGTGTGCGACCTCGTCAGCTACCCCGGCGTCGAGCGAGCCGCCGGGGCGTTCGAGCTGAAGCCCGCCGAACTGAAGGAGAAACTCAAGCAGTTCAACCCGGTGGACCGGCTCGACGGGCTGGCGAAGGCGAAGGTGCCGCTGTTCGCGATCCACGGCGATATCGACAAGGTGGTGCCGCTGGAGGCCAACAGCGGGCGCGTGAAGGAGCGGTACGCGGCGCTCGGCGGCACCATGACGCTGATCGTCCCGCCGCAGCAGGGGCACAACATGTGGCCCGGGTTCTTCCAGTGCCGCGAGCTGGTGGATTTCGTCGTCGCCCACGCCGGGGTCGGGCTGGTTCTCGAATCGCCGCAGGACTACCAGGTGGTGCAGCGGAGCGCGAAGAACGTCGGCACCGTGCGCGTGCGCGGCAAACTGGGCGAGGCCGCGCGGAAGGCCGACGCGCTAGAGTACCGGGTTGGCACCGACGGCCCGTGGAAGAAGCTGGGCGCTCCCGTCAAGGACGGCGCGTTCGACGCGACCGTTGAGGTCGCCGCGGGCGGGTGGTACCAGTTCGACGTGCGCGCCGTGGCGGGCGGCAAGGTCGCCGCCTCCGCGGGCATCGAGCGCCTCGGCGTGGGCGAGGTGTTCGTCGTCGCGGGGCAGTCGAACTCGGCCAACCATGGGGCCGAAAAGCAGGTCCCGAAGTCGGGGCGCGTGGCCGCGTTCGACGGCACGCGGTGGCAGCCCGCGAACGACCCGCAGCCCGGCGCGAGCGGCTCCGGCGGGAGCTTCCTGCCGCCGTTCGGCGACGCCGTCGCGGAGAAGTTCGGGGTGCCGGTGGGCCTGGTCGCGTGCGGGGTCGGCGCGACCAGCGTGCGCGAGTGGCTCCCCAAAGGGGCGACGTTCCCGAACCCGCCGACACTGGAGGGCAACGTCCGGAAGCGTGCGGATGGCACGTGGGAGAGCAAAGGAGATCTCTACGCCGCGTTCTGCGCGCGGATGAAGGCGCTCGGGCCGAACGGGTTCCGCGCGGTGCTGTGGCACCAAGGCGAGAGCGACGCCAACCAGAAGGACGCGGCCCGCACGCTCCCGGGCAAACTGTACCGGGAGTACCTGGAACGCGTCATCCGCGACAGCCGCAAGGACATCGGCTGGGACGCGCCGTGGTTCGTCGCGCAGGTGAGCTACCACGTTCCGGGCGACGAGGCTTCGCCCGACGTCCGCGCGGCGCAAGCGTCTCTGTGGAAGGACAAGGTCGCACTCGAAGGGCCGGACAGTGACGCGCTCAAGGGCGAACTGCGCGAGAACGGCGGCAAGGGCGTTCATTTCAGCGGCCCGGGGCTCCGCGCGCACGCCGCGAAGTGGGCCGAGAAGGTCGGCCCGTGGCTCGAACAGCAAACCGCCGGCAAGGACCGCTGAGCGACGATTGTGGCGGGCCGAACACCTGAGCTCTCGACCCACGAGACGGTCGCCCCGCCTCGATCTGTTTTGGAAAGCGTCGAGGTGACGAGAGGGCGCGGCGCGGGAGAAGGTGTGGTCGGGCCAGTCGTGGGTGTTGTGGCACTTTTGTGGCAGTACCGATCGCGTGAGCCGACGGGCCACACAATGCGTGGCTTGATCTCCCGCGAGTATCGGTGCGGCGAAACTGTTTGACCGCGGCGCGCCGAACGTCGTATCATCCCAGTTGGATCAGACGCTGCCAGAGGACCGCACCATGACCTCCTCCGCGCGCCGCGCCGCGGCGCTCGCGCTCCTCGCCCTGTTCGCCGGGTTCGCCCGCGCCGACGAGAAAGACCCGGAGCAGGACGGCAAGAAGATGACCGTGTGGATCGCGACCGCCACCCAGTCCGGCGGCTCCGCGCGCCAGCGCGCGCTCGCGGTCGATGCGCTCGGCAAGATCGCGGCCAAGCACAAGTCCAACCACAAGGACGTGGTCCCGGTGATCGGGCAGGTGCTCCGCACCGACCCCAGCGCCGCCGTTCGCGCCCAAGCCGCCATCGTGCTCGGCACCCTCACCGAAAAGGAGATCGAGGTTCACGGCAAGTCCGATCTCATCTTCCAACTCGGCAAGGAAAAAGAGCCGCGGGTACGGAAGGAGATCGTGACCGCGATCAGCCGGTACCCGGCCGTGTGCGGGGCCGCGGTCGAACCCCTGACGGAGGCGCTGAAGGACGCGGAGCCGGAAATGAAGATCGCCGCGGCCGACGCGCTGGCGCTGGCCGCGACCCGGTCGCAGGCCTCGGTGAAGGGGGCCGCGGCCGGCCTCGCCCCGCTCCTCAAGCACGCGGACAAGGCCGTGAAGCTGGCCGGGGTTCACGCCATCGGGCGCATCAAGCCCGAGGGCGCGACCGCGGTGTCCGAAACGCTCGCCGCCATGCTCGGCACCGAGACCGATATCGAATTGCGGCGCGAGATCGTCTCGTCGCTGATCCTGTTGGGCGAGACGAGTGCCCCGGTGCTCGACGCGCTGGCCGCGGCGCTGAAGGCGAACCAACCGGACGACGTGCGCCGGGCCGCGGCCCGCGCGCTGGGCACCTTCGGGACGCGCGCCGCGCCGGTCGCCGACGTGCTCCTCGCGGTGATCTCCACCGACAAGCTCAAGGACGTGCGCGTGGACGCGGTCCGCACCTTCGGCTCGGCCCTCGGCCCCACCGGGGTGAAGGCCCGCTTGAAGGACCTGCGCCCGCTGCTCGACCCGTCGAAGGAACCGGACTTCGAGGTCCGGCTCGCGCTCGTGGAAGAAATCGCCGCGCTCGGCTGGGAGCACATCGGCTCGGACATCGCGCCGCCGCGCGTCGTGGCCGCGGCCGTGACCGCGTTCGGGGTGCAGAACTGGGCCGACTTCGCGGAGCGGGCCGAGATGCTCGCCAAGTGGGGCGAGGCCCAGCAAACCATCGTCGCGCTTCGGTTGCGCCAAGCGGACCCGCAAGACAAAGTGCGCGGGGCCGCGACGCGGGCAATCAAGAGCATCGAAAAGAAGCCGGACCCGAAAAAAGACCCTGACCCGAAGAAGGACCCGGAGTAGCGCCCGCTACGCCCGCGCCCGCACGAACAAGCGGGCGCGGCGGGCGCATCTTCCCTCGAGCGCACGCCCGGCGCATTCATCTCATCTTATCGTTACAGGCGTTGGCTTCGGTCGAAGCGGTACAACCCGTTTGACATCGACCGGGGCCGTTCTACATACAAGTTGAACCGTCTGAATTACGCCGCCGCAATAAGCCCGTCGCGGCCACGCGAGACTCGCAATGTCCTCACCCGGCACGCTCCCCGCCGCCCTGTCGTTCTTGCCCCAGTGGTGGCAAGACTCCAGCGACCCCACCGCGTTCGACGCGCTCTTGGCGGGTTGGGCGCGGGCCTGTGGGTGGCGCGCGTGCGGGTTCGTGTGGCCCGGCGAGAGCGGTTTGGTGGCGCGCACGGCCAACAGCGGGGCGATCTGCGACGGCGCGGCCCCGCTCGAAGTGCCCGACGCCCTGCGCCGCCTCAAGGCCGGGGAGCAAACGGTCCAGTACTCGGTCGCCAACACCGCCGGGCGGGTGTTCGCCACGGTCCACCCCGCGGGCCGGCCGGCGGGCGCGCTGTGGGCTGACAAGGTCGCCGGCCAGCCGTGGACCGAGGCCGAGCGCGCGTACCTCGCACTGGCCGCGAAGTCGGTCGAGCGGGCCCCGGCCCTGTCCGCCCTCATCGGCCCGGTCCTCGACCCCGACCGCCTGTACCAGCGCCTCGGCGACGCGGCCGTCATCGCCGGGCGCATGGCCCACGACTTCGACAACCTGCTTCAGGGCATCATCGGGTTCTCCGACCTGACCTTGCCGCTGCTCCAACCGGGCACACAGGCCGCGACCTTCGTGGCCGAGATCGGCAAGGTGGGGCAGCGCGGGATCACGTTCACTCAGCAGTTGCACCACCTGAGCCGCAGCGGTCAGACCAAGCCGAACGCCGGGGCGGTGCCGCTGGCGGTGACGAAGGAAGAGGCCCGGCTGAAGCCGATCACCCCGCTGGGCGTGCGGTTCGAGAAAGACTTCCCGCCGAACCCGCCGGCCGTGGCGATGGAGGCCGGGCCGCTCCAGATGGTGCTGGGGCACCTGTTGGAGAACGCGGTCGAGGCGTGCCCGCAGGGGGGCGTGGTGCGCGTGACGGCCCGCGCCGTGGAACTGACCGAGACCGACGCCCGCGCGTACTTGGGGCGCGTCGGCATGGGCGGGTACCTGCAAGTGACCGTTTCCGACACCGGCCCCGGGATCAAGCCGGAGGTGCGGCGGCGGCTGTTCGTCGAACCGTTCTTTACCACCAAGGTGCGGCACCGCGGGCTGGGCTTGGCGGTCGCGTACCGCGCCCTGTGCTCGCACCGCGGCGGCATCCAGATCGAACCCGTTCCCGCGCCCGGCACCGGCACGCTCGTGCGCGTCGTGTTGCCCCTCGCGGCGGCCCGCGCCCCCGCGGTCGCCACCAGCTCGTTCACCGCTTCCGCGGTCGGAGGTTAACCACCGTGCCCTACGACATCGACGCCATGACCCAGACCCCGCGCCCCGCGTTCCCCGCCATCACGCCGCCCCCGAAGGCCGCGCCCGTCGTCCTACCGGACCCGCACGCGCTTCAGTCGTCCGGCGACATCCACATCCTCATCTTGGACGACGACCCGGCCACGTGCGCCGTCATCCAAGCCGCGCTCGCCAACCGTGACTTCGCCGTCGACGTGGTGAGCGAGCCGATGATGGTGCAGGCCGCGCTGACCGGCACCACCAGCTACCACCTGATCGTGCTCGACTACGTGCTGCCGGGGCTGGAGTCCGATCAGGTGCTGGGCTGGATCCGCGACCACCAGCCGGACGCCAACATCGTCGTCGTGACGGGCTACCCGTCGGTCGATAGCGCGATCAACTGCCTCCGCGCCAAGACCTGCGACTACCTGACCAAGCCGTTCCAAGTGGAACAGCTCCGCGAGATCGTGTACCGCTGCCTCGAGAGCAAGGGGCTGCTGCGGATGACCGAGGACGCGCTGAAGGAGGCGCTCGGCAACGCGATCCGCGAGCGCCGCAAGGCGCTGAACCTGACGCTCGCGAACATGAGCACCCGCACCGGGGTGTCGCTCGGCTACCTGAGCCAGATCGAACTGGGCAAGAACTCGGCCAGCATCGAGACGCTGTACCGCGTCTGCCTCGCCCTCGGGATGAAGATGAGCGAGCTGTTCCACTCGATCCAGCGCAACTAGCGCGACGGGGAACCGCGCCGCGGGCCGAGGGCGAGCCACGAGTGCGTGGCGCGCCCCCGGCCCGCCGCCGTTCGTCGTCACTTCTTCAACCGCGCGCGGACGGTTTCCAACACCGCCTGCTCGTCGGGGAACGCGCCGGTCTTCAGCTTCGAGTAGACCACCTCGCCGTTCACCGCGACCTCGAAGCACCCGCCCCCGGCGGGCACCAGCGTCAGCGCCGTGAGCTTCTGTTTCAGCGCAATGAGGAGTGCGGCCGCCAGACCGACGGCCTTCGGTTCGTACCCTCACATCGAGCAGTACTTGAGTTCGACGTTCACAGTGCGCTCCTGAAAGTGTGGGCAGTGGAAGTATACGCCGCGCCGTGGTGGGCACGGTCACGCCTGAGCGCGTTTCGGCGGCACGCGCCCACACAAACTCAAGCCAATCAACAAGGCTCACGACTCCGAAGAAGTTCTTGGGGCGGCGGGTTGTGGCTCGCCCCAGTCGTTCTGGCGGGGGCGGGTATCCGTCGCCCGTTTGCAGAAGGACTACTTCTGCTCTTTCTTGAGCGAGGCGATTGCTTTCCGGTCCCGGATGCGGAGCAATTCACCACCGCCGGGTTGGAGATCGAACGAATAGCGATCCTTGTTCGCCTCCAACTCTACCCAGCGGCCGGTCTGCCGATTGAACAGCTCGACGCGAGTCTTGTCGTCGCGAGCCTTTTCGTGCAGCGCGAAGGTGACCTTCTGCGTGGCGAAGGCATTGTTGTTGGCGACAAAAACGGCATCTTCTCCCTCCGGGTAGCGAAAGAAGCCCGCTAGCGCCTCGCCCTCGTGGATCGTAAACCAGAAGCCCTCGGGGAACGGCGTCAGCGCCCACGGGACGCCCTTGTTCGCGGCCCGGTCCTTCTCAGTGCGGTCCTTGTTGTCGTGAGTCTTCGTCGTCGCTGTCGAATAGACCTCCGACGGCCGGCCGATCTTGCCGATCTCGGGGTAGAGCTTCATGGTATCTTGGCCGAGCTGGACGAGATGGTGGAACCGGTGCTTCTTGTCGATGTTTCCGTCTTTGTCGAACGGCCCACCGATGAACCAGATCGTCACCTTGGTCCCGAACGCGATGGACGTGTTCAGCGAAAAGGCGTTCCGGTCGTAGTCGCTGCCCTGCTCCCACCGTCCGATGTAGCCGTCTTGGCTTGGGACGTATTTGTGATACCAAGCGAGGTCGGCGAAGTGCCATTGGAAGCCGCGCTGCCACGCGTAGTCGTAGTAGCCGTGGACGCCCGGTTTGGATTTCGGGGAGTTGGCGTAACTGACCGTGCGAGTCCCCATCCAGACGGGGTGGGTCGGGTCCCACTCCTTGAGCATCGTGACGTAAGCGTCGATGTCCTTGTCGTCGGGATTGCCGAAAAAGGAGAGCGTCTCGTTCCAGAGGTTGTAGCCCCAGATCGCGTCGTCCTTGCGCGATGCTTCGCAGATCGTCTTGACGGCGGCGCGCTGTTCGGGCCGGCGAATGTCCGTGAGCGCCCCCTCCTTCCAAGCCAACACGTCGATCATCATCTTGACGCCGTGCTTGCGGCACAGCTCGACGCGCCAGTCGCGATGGACGCAATGAATAGACTCGTTGCGCAATAGGTGTTGGTTCAGTCGCACTTCGGCCAGACGATCCTGTGTGGTCGTTACCCGTACATCCGGTTGTGGAGTCCGGCGACGTTCTTCATC
>Ga0194132_10004300_pt1 | contig 24343 bp, 32 predicted proteins | sample TA2KigOf80mmetaG_FD_148612 | JGI IMG/M metagenome (GOLD analysis project Ga0194132, IMG submission 148612) | Freshwater microbial communities from Lake Tanganyika, Tanzania - TA2015054 Kigoma Offshore 80m | ecosystem: Environmental > Aquatic > Freshwater > Lake | place: Tanzania: Lake... | reverse complement strand
ACCTTGTCGAACTCGTCGGCCGAGAGCCCCGTGAACATGCGGAACAACAACGGCTTCCGACGCAATTTCTCGTAATTCGTCATAACCCTATGAATAGGCCATCGATCGCTATTGCGCAACGAGTCTAATAAGTGGGCGCAACTCAAAGCCGACGGCGCGCCGCCCAACCGCCTCGACGACGGTTGGGCCTACTGCCCGGACATTAAGAGCCTCGTCTACACCGGGGCCAACGGTCAGTTGTGGCTTTTCGACGTGGAGAAGAACTCGTGGCGGAAGGCCAAGAGCAGCCCGCCGGCGCGCACGTCGATGGGCCGGACGGTCTTCTACGACGCCCCGCGCAAGCGCGTGCTGATCGCCGGCGGCGGGCGGCTCGATGCGTGGCAGCAGGGCAAGGCGCTCGAGTTCCGCGAGCTGTACGAGTTCGACCCGAAGGCCGAAACGGTGAAGCGCCTCGCCGACGCGCCCACCGCGATGTACGCGCAGCACCTCGCGCACGACACCAAGCGCGACCTGTGGTTCGCGGTGGCGGTGTTCAACAAGAACGAGCAGCCGTCCGGCATGTTCGCCTACGACCCGAAGAAGGACTCGTGGGCCGAGGTGAAGGTGGAGGGCGGCATCCCGCCGCACCGGAGCTGGTTCGGGTGGATGCAGCTCTGCTACGACGCGCACCGCGACTGCTTGATCGGCAAACAGGGCGACGGGTTCTTCGCGTTCCGGCCGAAGTGAGGGCGCGAAATCGCCCGCGTCACGCGCCGTACTTGCCCAAGCGCCCGGCGTGGGCCATTGCCAGCAGCATCAGGTGCATCGCCTGAAACTGGCCCAGTCCGCCGCGCAAGCAGGCGCGCTCGTTGAAGTGCGTGACCTCGTCCGGGCGGCACGTGTCGGCCAGAATCAGCGTCGGAACCGGGTGCCACGAGTGCGACTTCATCTTGCTCGGCGTGCTGTGGTCGCCGGTCACGATGAACACGTCCGGCTTCTGCTTCAGGATGCCCGGAACGGCCGCGTCGAGCTTCTCGATGGCGTCCACCTTCGCCGCGAAGTTGCCGTCCTCGCCGGTGCTGTCGGTATACTTGTAGTGCAGGAAGAAGAAGTCGTAATCGTTCCAGACGCGCGCGAGCGTGTCGACTTGGCCCTGTAGCGTTTGGCCGGGGTCGAGGATGTCCATGCCGACGAGCCGGGCCAGCCCCTTGTACATGGGGTACACGGCGACGGCCGCGGCCTTCAGCCCGTACACGTCGGCGAAGGTCGCGATCTTCGGGTAGGTGGCGAACCCGCGGAGCGTGGCCCCGTTGATCGCGCCCTCGGTCGCCAGCACCTTCACCGCCTCCGCGACGAACTGGTTCACCACGGCCGCGGTCTTCTTCGAGGCTTCGTCCGCGCCCTGTGCCGCGAGCGGCGCGACGCCGACCGCTTGCGGGTCGGTGTCGTTGACGCGGTCCCCCAAGCCGTCGCCGCGAATGACCAGCACGAAGCGGTGTTCCTTCACCGGCTCCACGAACAGCTCGACGCCGGGAATCTTGATGGTGCGCAGCCGCTCGACCGCGGCCTTGTTCTTGTCGTTGGTCGGCCGCCCGGCGCGGCGGTCGGTGATCTTCCCGTCGGCACCCAAGGTGCAGAAGTTGCCGCGGATGGCGACGTCCTTCGCGCCGACGGTGAAGCCGATGCCGAGCGCTTCGAGGATGCCGCGGCCGATGCGGTATTCGAGCGGGTCGTACCCGAACAGCCCGAGGTGCCCCGGCCCGCTGCCGGGCGTTATTCCCGGCAGAACCGGAATACTCAGCCCGACCGTTCCGTCCCGCGCGCAGGCGTCGAGGTTGGGCGTGCTGGCGGTTTCGAGTTCGGTCAACCCGCCCGGTTCCAGCGGCAGGCCGCCCAACCCGTCGGCCACGAGCAGGACGATCTTGGTTTTCTTCGCCTCACGCAGGTCGCGGATCAGTTCGTGTATGTTCATGCGGAAGAGTTTACGTCTCGCCAAACGTGACGTACAGTTACAGCGAGCCGAATCGCCCTTTCGGTCCCGGCCGCGCTGCGCTTATAGGTAGGGTCAGTCTGATGCAACTGCCCGACGAGAACATCGAGTACCAGTTCCAGCGCGTGCTCGTGCCGCAGGCGGAGGCGTGGACCCCGCTGGCGGAGTTGCAGGCGCAGCACCTGTTACCCGTCGAGGAACTGGACAAGATCAAGGACCGGGCGCTGAAGGTGCGCGGGCAGGTGGTCGCGGAGCGCGAACTCCAGAACCCGCCGGCGAACCTGCGCCCGCTGAACCCCGGCTTCATCGACCTGCCGACGAAGCTGCTCGACGGGTACAAGCGCAAGCAGGACGCGAGCGAGTTGGGCCGCGTGCTGCGCCTCGCGCAGCGCCTGCGCGACACCGTGGACCGCGTCGTCGTCCTCGGCATCGGCGGCAGCTACCTCGCCTCGCGCGCGATCTTCGACGCGCTGTGCCACGCGCACCACAACGAGATGCCGGCGAAGCTCCGCATGGGCAAGCCGCGGATGTACTTCGAAGGCAATAGCATCGACAACGACCCGCTCCAAGACCTGTTCGAGCTGCTCGAAAACACCTGCGTCGATCCCGACATTGTGGACGAGCGCTGGGGCGTCGTCGTCGTCAGTAAATCGGGCGACACTTTGGAAACGGCCGCGGCGTACCGCGCCGTGCGCGGCGAGGCCGCGAAGTTCTACGGCCCGAAGTCGGAGATGCTGAAGAAGGTGGTCGTGCCGGTCACGGGCGCGAAGAGCAAACTCCGCGACTTGGCCCGCGCCGAGGGCATCGCGGACGACGACATCCCGACGATCCCGGACGACGTGGGCGGGCGGTTCAGCGCGTTTACCGCGGTGGGCCTGCTCCCGGCCGCGGTGATGGGGCTGGACGTGCGCGCGATGCTGCTCGGCGCGTCTGCCATGACCCGCCGGTTCGTCGAGGAACCGTTTGACCGCAACCCGGTGCTCCAGTTCGCCGCCGTCAATCACCTGATGACCGAGCGCGGCAAGACCACGCGCGTCATGTCCGCGTGGTCGAAGAAACTCGAAGCCGTGTGCTGGTGGTACGACCAACTGCTGGCCGAGTCGCTGGGCAAGAACGGCCGCGGCCCGACCCCGCTCACGATGGTCAGCACCCGCGACCTGCACAGCCGCGGGCAGCAGCACCAAGACGGCACCCGCGACAAGCTCATCAACAACCTCGTGGTGAAGCAGATCAAGCACCCGCCCGTTGTGCTGGGCATGGCCGACCGCAACGAGGACGACCTGAACCAGTTCAGTCGCAAGGGGCAACCGGACCTGCTGGACGCGGCGCTGAAGGGGACGAACGAGGCCTACGCGGAGGTCGCGCGCCCGACCGCGGACATCACCCTGCCGATGATCAGCGAACACACCATCGGCCAGTTGTTCCAGATGCTGATGCTGGCGACGGTGGTAGAGGGCCGGCTCATGGGCACGAACCCCTACGGCCAACCGGGGGTTCAGGCGTACAAGGCCAACACGCTGCGCCACCTAAAGGCGGTCCCGAACCTGCCGAAGGGCGAGGTCCGCGACCAAGCCAAGGGCGTGTAGAATGAGGGTGACAGGAGGAGCGAACCCATGCCGTCACCGTCGCTTCAGAAGGCTTCGATTCAGGACATCCAGCTCGAACTGATCCGCCGGACACAGCACAACGCGCTCGACGGCGAGCGCGTCTACAAGAGCTTGCTGAAACACCACGTCTTGTGGCAAGCGGTGTTGCTGGACCGACAGGGCGTTCCCAACTACCGCAAACCCGGCGGGTTGCAGCTCGCCGGTCTCGTCAAACTTCGCGACCTGACCCATAACCTCTGGAACGCGGACACGTTGTTCGTACCCACCACATCGCCGGCCGCGGCGCGCGAACTCGCGGAGGTCGCGATGCGAGAAGGTTGGGGCGGCGAGTTGCAACTCCACGAAGACCGCGAGGAAGCCGCCAACGCTCTCGGGGGTGGCCCGCGTAACTGCGGGCTGCTGTCGATTTGGTGGGATTGACGGAGCGCGAGTCAGAAGCACTCCTCGCCCGGTAGGGCCGCGGCTTGACGGAGCCAGTTCGCGAACTGTTCCTCGTCGATCACGTCGCCCTCGTGGATGTGGAAGTAGCGCGTGCTCGCGTGCTTCGACTCGACCGGCGGCAGTGGGCGCAGCGCCGCGCCGTTCAGGAACGCCACCTTCACGTACTTCGTAATGCAGTGGAAGCTGAGGAACCAGCCCTTCCCTTCGATGCCGTAGAACGGCGAGTTCCACCGCACGGCTTTGTTCACGCCGGGCACGGTGCGGGTGACGAGCGCGTCGAGGGCGCGCCCCACGTCGCCCTTCCAACCGGGCATGGCCGCGATAAACGCTTGCACCGGCGCGTCGCCGTCGGCCTTCGCGATCTGCGGGTTGCCGCCGGAGAGCAGTTTCACCTTGGTTGCCCCGGCGGGCATCTTCGCGGGCTTCTTCGCCATTGCAACCCCCTGTATGTGTGGCCGATCCCATACCCGCGCGGCGAGTGCCGGGTCAAGCACATCGCGCGCGAACCGCGCGGGCGCGCCCTTGACGCTCGTTGCGGCCCCTCTTACTGTTAAACTTTCACGCAATTTCGGATCGTTGAGAAGCGAGGAACCATCGTGGCCGGACCAACGGGCGAGCGCATCCGCATTCGGATGGAAGGGTACGATCACGAGGTTCTCGACCGCACCGCGGCCGAGATCGTGAAGACCGCGCAAGAGAACCAAGCCGAAGTTCACGGGCCGATCCCGCTGCCGACCCGCATCGAGCGGTACACGGTGCTGCGCTCGCCGCACATCGACCGCAAGAGCCGCGAGCAGTTCGAGATTCGGACCCACAAGCGGCTCATCGACATCCTGAAGCCGAACCAGAAGACCATCGAGGCGCTGAACAAAGGCCTCAACCTGCCCCCCGGCGTGGACATCAAGATTCGCGTCATCACGGGCTGAGTGCGGCGAACCCGGAGCGTCAGTGACGGGGTGAAAGCAGAAAAAGCAGTTGCCGCTGCGCAACCGCGCGTTAGAAAGAGTGTTCATGATCGCCGCCCCGCTCGGTTCGCGAGCGCCGCGGCGGTTAGATTCGTGCAACGAAGACGACCCCGCTTCACCGCCGCGAAGCTCCGCTTCGCAACACCGCGGTACCGCCGGGCAACCCGGTGGCGGCAGGGTTAGGAGTGGCTGAACAATGGCCGATCGCGCTACGCCGAGCGCCCCCGTGTCGGGGGCCGAGGGGTCTGTCGTTCGTCTCATCGAGGTGAAGGACAAACTCACGGTCCCGGTCGTGGACCGTACCGGGGCCGACAAGGGCACCGTCGAGATCGACCCGGCCGACTTCGGCGGGAAGATCAGCAAGCAACTAATGCACGAAGTCGTGCTGATGTACCTCGCCAACCAGCGCGCCGGTACGCACCACACGCTCCGCCGCGGGCAGGTGGCCGGCAGCACGAAGAAGTTGTTCCGGCAGAAGGGCACCGGCAACGCCCGCGCCGGCACGAAGCGCACGAACAAGCGGCGCGGCGGCGGTACCGCAAAAGGCCCCAAGCCCCGCGACTACGAGTACCATCTGCCCAAGAAGGCGGTGAAGGCCGCGACCCGCATGGCCGTGCTGTCGAAGTTCCTCGACAAGCAGGCGCTCGTCATCGACGACCTGACCCTGAGCGCACCGAAGACGAAGGAAATCGCTGGCGTGCTCAAGGCCATCAAGATCGGCAAGAAGGTGACGGAGAAGGGCGAGAAGGACGTGACCCTGTTCGACACGACCGTACTGATCGGCACCGAGAAGCTCGACCCTAACGTGTACAAGTCGGCCCGCAACATCGACGGCGTGAAAGTGCTGCCCGCGGCCGAGTTCAACTGCTACACGGTGCTGAAGCAGAAGCGCCTCGTCCTCACCCGCTCCGCGCTCGCCGCGCTGGTGGCGAAGAAGTAACCCGCACACACCGCGTAACCGCGACCCGAAGGGGAGCGTGAAGACTCATGGCACACACACGACCGCACCCGAAGAAGTACCGGCGGAAGCTGGAACTGCGCAAGCCGTGCGTCCACGGCGAGCCCGGCCTCGACCTGCGGCCGTATCAGGTGATCCTGCGCCCGCTCGTCACCGAGAAGGGGACGCACCAGAGCACCCGGTACAACGCCTACACGTTCCAAGTGAACCCGATCGCCACCAAGACGCAGATCAAGGCGGCCATCGAGGAGCTGTTCCACGTGAAGGTGGAGGGCGTCCGCACGCAGGTGCGCGAGGGCAAGAAGCGCCGCTTCCGCCAGAGCATGGGCCAACTGCCCACGTGGAAGAAGGCCGTCGTCACCCTGAACGCGGAAGACAAGATCGAGTTCTTTTGATTTGAGATTGCAGATTTTCGAGTGGCGATTGACGGACGGCGCACCGCTCGCCGCGTGATCGACAATCGACGATCAGAAATCTTCAATCATCAATTAAGGCGAAGCGATGGGTATCAAGCAATACAAGCCGACCTCCGCGGGCCGCCGGGCGGGGATGGTGTCCGACTTCGCGGACTGTACGTTCCCGCGCGAGAACAAGCCCGAAAAGGCGCTGCTGAAGCCCAAGAAGAAAAAGGGCGGGCGCAACAATCAGGGCGTGACCACGTCGCGGTTCCGCGGCGGCGGCCACAAGCAGCGGTACCGCGTCATCGACTTCAAGCGCACCCGCGACAACGTCGAGGCCACGGTGATCCAGATCGAGTACGACCCGTGCCGCACGAGCCGGATCGCGCTCATCGAGTACCCGCGCGACCCGAACGGCCCGAAGCCGGGCGACGAGAACTACAAGCCGGAGTTCTCCCGCGCTTACATCCTCGCCCCGAACGGCCTCAAGGCCGGCGACAAGGTCATCAGCGGCGAGACCGAAGCCGTCGAGCCGAAGCCCGGGAACTGCATGCCGCTGTGGAAGGTGCCCCTCGGCATGACGGTCCACAACGTCGAGATGGTGCCCGGCAAGGGCGGGCAGATCTGCCGCAGCGCCGGGTGCAGCGCCACGCTGACCGCGCGCGAAAAGGAGTGGGCGCAGCTCACGATGCCGAGCGGCGAAATCCGCCGCGTGCCGAGCCGGTGCCGGGCCACCATCGGCGCGGTGTCAAACGCCGAGCACATGAACATCAGTATCGGTAAGGCCGGGCGGATGCGGTGGAAGGGCCGTAAGCCCCACAACCGCGGCATGGCGATGAACCCGACCGACCACCCGATGGGCGGTGGCGAAGGGCGGAGCAAGAGCGGCGGGCACCCGTCCGGGCCGACCGGCGTGCCGGCCAAGGGCGGCAAGACCCGGCACAACCGCAAGCCCGGCGGCAAGGCCATCATCCGTCGCCGCCCGGCCGGGCCGTTCCAGAACACCGCGTGACGAGTTCGCGGCGCGGCGTAAGCCGGCCGGGGCGAATCGGGCGCGAAGAACGCAGAAATGCAACTGGTCACACGGGGCATCGCCCCCTAATGTGAACAGTCCGAACGCAACCGTATCAGTTGTTCGCTTTGTGCCGGCACCCCGGCGCGCGAGACGAGAGGCAGCATGAGCCGGTCGCTGAAAAAAGGCCCCCACGTCGACCTCCGCCTGCTGGCGAAGGTCGAGAAACAGGGGATGCAGAAGGACGCGATCAAGACGTGGTCGCGCGACTGCACCATCGTGCCCGAGTTCATCGGGGCGACGTTCCTCGTTCACAACGGCAAGACCTTCGTGAAGGTGTACGTGACGGAAGACATGGTCGGGCACAAGCTCGGCGAGTTCTCCCCCACGCGGACGTTCAAGGGGCACTCCGGCGGCAAGAAGGCGGCGGCCGCGGCCCCCGCGGGCAAGTAATCGCGGGAGTTATCAGTTATCAGTGGTCGGTTGTCAGTCGAACCCGACGCAACGTCCCTGATGGCTGACCGCTGGTAACTGATCACTGATAACTGAAGACTTACTGCTATGGACTACAAAGCCAAACACCGGTTCGCGGACGTCGGCCCCCGGAAGCTCCGGCTGTTCGCCGACCTCGTTCGCGGCAAGAACGTGGACGAGGCGCTGCAACTGCTCTCGTTCTACCCGAACCGCGGCGCGATGCTGGTTCGGGCCGTGATCCAGAGCGCCTACGGGAACGCCAACGACCAAGAGTCGCCGGACCCGGACGCGCTGGTCGTCACCGAGTGCCGGGTGGACGGCGCACCGACGTTCAAGCGGATCCAGCCGCGCGCCCGCGGTACCGCGTTCGGCATTTTGCGGCGGATGTCGCACATCGTCGTGACGCTGTCCGACCCGCCGGAAGAGAAGTACGAAGCGCCGCAGGCCCCGCCCGCCGAAACGCCGGCGACCGCCCCGGCCGCGCCCGTCGCGAGTGCGCCCGCGCCGACGCCGACGCCGGCCACCTGACGTACACCGCCGACCGCGGCGCGGGGGCCGGCACGGGGCCGGCCCCTGAGTTGTTTCACAACGGACCCGAACGGACCACCCGACAGCCGACCGCGAACCCGCGGCGAGCGAGGATCAGGACATGGGCCAGAAAGTTCGACCGACGGGGTTCCGCACCGGCATCATGCGGCCGTGGCGCAGCACTTGGTACGCGAACAAGCAGGACTACGCCGAGCTGCTGCTCGAAGACGCCAAGATCCGGAAGTTCATCGCCACGTTCCTGACGGACAAGAAGGCCCGCCAGCCGCAGCGCCCGGCCATCGCCGACATTCGGATCGAGCGCACCCGCGAGCGCGTCACGATCCACGTGAGCAGCGGGCGCGTCGGGGCCATCATCGGCAAGAAGGGCGAGAAGATCGACAAGCTGACGAAGGCGCTGGAGAAGTTGACCCGCCGGCACATCGAGGTCAAGACCATCGAGGTGACGCGGCCGGAGATCGACGCCCAACTCATCGCCGAGGACATCGCGGAGCAACTGGAAAAGCGGGCCAGCTTCCGCCGCACGATGAAGCAGGCCATGCAGCGCGCGATGGAGGGCGGCGCGAAGGGCGTCAAGCTCCAACTGTCCGGGCGGCTCGGCGGCGCGGAAATGGCCCGCTGCGAGAAGGGCATGGAAGGTTCCATCCCGCTCTCGACGCTCCGCTGCAAGGTCGAGTACGGGTTCACCGAGGCGTCGACCCCGCAGGGCAACATCGGCATCAAGGTGTGGGTGAACCAAGGCGACTACTTGGGCGAGATGCTCGACCCGACGGACGCCAGCGCCGCCGGCACGCAGAAACGCCGCCCGCGCCGCGGCGGCCCCGGTGGTGGTGGCGGCGGGCGCTAAGGATTGTCGATTGCAGATTGATGATTGAAAGACAGGAACTGTGGGTTTGCGGACTGCGATTGCCGGTTGTTGAAGCGCGAGATGCGGCGGCGCTTTCAATCGTCAATCACAAATCTGCAATCATAAATTGGAGCCGGGCCGATGCCTCAGATGCCCAAACGGGTGAAGTTCCGGAAGGCCCAGCGCGGCGTCGTGCGCGCGCGCACCACCCGCGAAAAGTACAAGGGGCCGATCAAGGGCAACGCCCACCGCGGCAACTACGTCGCCTACGGCGACTACGGGCTGCAAACGCTCGAGGGCGGCTGGCTGTCGGCCGAGGTCATCGAGAGCGGGCGCGTCACCATGACGCGGTTCGTGTCCGGCGAGGGCCGGTACTACATCCGCGTGTTCCCGCACAAGCCCGTGACCTCGATCCCGGCCGAAACCCGTATGGGCAAGGGCAAGGGCGAGCCGGAGTACTGGGCCGCGGTCGTACGCCCCGGCCAAGTGCTGTTCGAGATCGGCGGCCTGCCCGAAGCCGCCGCCCGCGACTGCCTCGCCCGCGTCGCCTACAAGATGCCGTTCAAGTGCCGGTTCGTGACCCGGCGGCCGGTTTAGGATTTGTGATTGTCGATTGTTGATTGACGATTTCCGATTGACGAGTGATGGCGACGAACCGGGCTGTTGTGGTTCGCAATCGTCAATCACAAATCTGCAATCAGAAATCCACCACAGGTGGCAGATGCCGAACAAGATGAAAGAGTTCCGGGGCATGAGCGACGAGCAGTTGTCGCTCGCCCTGAAGGACACCGAAAAGCACCTGTTCCAACTCCGTTTCCAGTCCGCGACGGACCGGCTGGAGACGCCGTCGGAGATCCGCAAGGCGCGGCGCGACATCGCCCGCATTCGGACGCTCCAGCGCGAGAAGGAACTAAAGGAACTGGGCGGGCTGCCGGTCGAGCAGTTGGCGACGCGCATCGCGAAACTGGCCGCGACCGAGGCGGCGAACGCCCCCGGCAAGCGCGCGGCGCACCGCCGCGGTGCCCGGCTCAAGCGGTTCTACGCGGCGAAGGGCGGGAAACTCCCCGTCGCGCCGCCCCCGGCTGCGACCAAGCCGACCGAGGCCAAGAAGCCGGAGCCGAAGAAATCCGAACCGGCGAAGGGGAGTGGTAAGTAATGGCGGACACCAGCACCGCGACCGGCACCCCGGCCGCGAAGACGACGGGCCGGCGCGTCCTCGAGGGGATCGTCACCCGCGACCAGATGGCGAAGACCCGCCGCGTCGAGGTCGAACGCCTCGTGCGCCACCCGAAGTACGGCAAGTTCGTCAAGCGCCGGACCGTGTGCTACGTCCACGACGAGAAGAACGAGTCGCACTTGGGCGACACCGTCGAGATCGTCGAGAGCCGCCCGCTCTCGAAGACCAAGCGGTGGAGCCTCGTGAAGATCGTCAAGAAGGCCCCGAGTCGCACGCTCTCGAACCTTGAGGGCGCGGTCGCCGGCGCGGACGCCGCGGCCCCGGTCGCGAAGACCGAAGACAAGAAGTAGGGGATTGAAGATTGATGATTTGCGATTGACGATTGGGGGCGCGCGGCCGGTTCCCGTTTTCAATCACCAATCATAAATCTGCAATCGTCAATCCAAGGTGAACTATGATTCAGATGTATACTTACCTCGACGTGGCCGATAACACCGGGGCCAAGCAGGTGATGTGCATTCAGGTGCTCGGCGGCAGCAAGCGCCGGGTCGCGCACTTGGGCGACATCATCCGCGCCAGCGTGAAGGACGCGCAGTCCGGCGGCGACGTGAAGAAGGGCGACGTGGTCAAGGGCGTCGTGGTCCGCACCCGCGTGGCGACCCGCCGCGAGGACGGCTCCTACGTCCGCTTCGACCGCAACGCGCTGGTGCTGCTCGACAACGACAACAACCCGCGCGGCACCCGCATCTTCGGCGCGGTGCCCCGCGAACTGCGGGCCAAGTTCAGCAAGATCCTGACCCTCGCCGCCGAAGTGGTCTAACGGGCGAGCGGGGCCCCTGATCGGGGCGAGCGGTGGGCGTCAGCCCCCTGTTCGAGAGAGAACCAAAAGGCGCAGACATGTACCTCCGCAAAGACGACGTGGTCGAAGTGATCGCCGGCGACGACAAGGGCACCCGCGGCAAGATTCTGCGCGTGCTCCGGTCGCGCGGCAAGATCGTGGTCGAGGGCGTGAACCGCGTGTACCGGCACCTGAAGCCGTCACGCAAGAACCCGCAGGGCGGGCGGCTCTCCAAGGAGATGCCCATCGACGCCTCGAACGTCGCGTTCATCGATCCGGTGCAGAACAAGGCCACCCGCGTCGGCGTCCGTTACACCGACGACGGCAGCAAGGAATTGTACGCCAAGAAGAGCAAGGCCCGCATCCGGATCCTCAGCAAGCCGGACCCGAAGTACGCCAAGAAAAAGTAGTTGGTAGCCGTCAGCCATCAGCTTTCAGCCAAACGAAATTGTGGCTGCGAGTCGCTCGGCTGAAAACTGACGGCTGATAGCTCCACGCTCCACCCGACCCGTACCCGGCCCGTTGCAGTGGGCCGGCCATAGGTCCACGAGGTACCGAACGATGGCCGTTGCGACCGCCCCAGCCCCGCGCCTCCTTGAGAAGTACAACAAGGAGATCGTGAGCGCGCTGGGTAAGAAGTTCAACCGCACGAACCGGCTGAGCCTGCCGAAGCTCACCAAAATCGTCCTGAACATGGGCGTGGGCAAGGCGCTACAAGACAAGGAGCGCATGAAGATCGCGGCCGAGCACCTCGGGTTGATCGCCGGGCAACGGGCCCAGATCACCAAGGCGCGCATGGCCGTGAGCGGGTTCCGACTCCGCGAGAACAACGAGATCGGCTGTCGCGTCACCCTCCGCGGCAAGCGCATGTACGAGTTCCTCGACCGGCTCATCAACCTCGCGCTGCCCCGCATCCGCGACTTCCGCGGCGTGAACCCGAAGAGCTTCGACGGCAACGGCAACTACAGCATGGGTTTGACGGAACAACTGGTGTTCCCCGAAATCGACCCCGACAAGGTGACGTTCACGCAGGGCATGGACATCACCTTCGTCACCACGACCAAGAACGACGACGAGGCCCGAGAACTGCTCCGCGCCTTCGGGATGCCGTTCCGGGACGACAGCAAGTAACGGATGAGGGATGAGGGACGAGGGATGAAAAGCAGACCGACGACGTTTCATCCCTCGTCCCTCATCCCTCATCCTTGCACACGTGGAACGGCCGGCTCCCCCGGAGGGCGTACCTCCGGGTCCCGAGGCGGAACGCCGCACCCAAGAGACCCCGCGATGTCAACGACCGCTAAGCTCGCGCGCCACAAGAAGGAACTGGCGGCGCTCGCCGCGCACAAGGAAGAGATGAAGAAGCCCGAGGACCAGCGGGACAAGGCCAAGCTGCTGCGCCCGCGCGACCTGATCCGCATCCGCAACCGGTGCCAGCTCACCGGGCGGTCGCGGGCCGTGTACCGCAAGTTCGGCGTGTGCCGCATCGTGTTCCGCGAGATGGCCAGCAACGGCCTGATCCCGGGCGTCCGCAAGGCCTCTTGGTAACACCGCGAAAGGGGAACACCGCCATGATGACCGACCCGATCGCGGACATGCTCACGCGCATCCGCAACGCCAACGAGATCGAGCGCCCGCTCGTCGAGATGCCCGCCACCAAGCTCAAGGTGGCCGTCGCCGCCGTGCTGCTGGCCGAGGGCTTCATCCTCGGCTACCGGCAGGGCAAGTACGTCGAAACGACCACCGAGGCCGGCACCACCAAAGAGTTCCAAGAGCTGGACAAGCTCGGCGAACCGCACGCCGTCCTTCAGGTGTACCTCAAGTACGGGCCGGACGGCGAGAAGGTGATCCGGCACATCGAGCGGTACAGCAAGCCCGGTCGCCGGGTGTACCAAGGCTACAAGGACGTCCGCCGCGTGCTCGACGGCCTCGGCATCGCCATCCTCAGCACCAGCAAGGGCGTGATGTCCGACCGCGAGGCCAAGAAACAGAAGGTCGGTGGCGAGATTCTGTGTACGGTGTGGTGAGACACGAGTTCCAAGTTCCAAGGGTCCAAGTTCCGAGTTGACCTCAGCGTTCCGTTCCTCGCTGGAACTCGGAACTCTGGAACTTGGAACTGAGGGTTTACGATGTCCCGTATCGGAAAGCAGCCGGTCGCCATCCCCGCTGGGGTGAAGGTGGCCGTGGGCGGCGGCAAGGTGAAGGTCGAGGGGCCGAAGGGCAAGCTCGAACTCGCCTACCACCCCAACATGACGGTCGCGGCCGACGCGAAGGCCGTCACGGTCGCGCGCCTGGACGACGAGCGCCAGAACCGCGCGCTCCACGGCCTCACCCGCGCGCTCATCAACAACATGGTGGTGGGCGTCACGAAGGGGTACGAGAAGAAGCTGAAGATCGAGGGCGTCGGGTTCCAAGCCGCCGCGAAGGGCGCGGGCGTCGAACTGACGGTCGGCTACGCCAACCGCATCGTCCACATGCCGCCGCCCGGCATCACGGTCGCCGTGCCCGACCCCACCACGATTGTCGTGAGCGGTGCGGACAAGCAAGCGGTCGGCCAGTTCGCCGCCGAGATCCGCGCCAGCCGCAAGCCGGAGCCGTACAAGGGCAAGGGCGTCCGCTACGAGAACGAAGTCGTCCGCCGCAAGGAAGGCAAGTCCTTCGCCGCCGGGAAGTAGCTGTCAGCGATCAGCTATCAGCCGTCAGCCAGACCGTGCTGCGTAGCTGCCTGACACCGTGGAGCGTAAACCGCGCCGGACGCTTTTTGTCCGGCTGACAACTGATAGCTGATAGCCGAAAGCTACTATGAACACCCAAAAACTGAAACTGAAGCGGGCCGAGCGGAGACAGTACCGCGTGCGCAAGGCCATCTACGGCACCCCGCAGAAGCCGCGCCTCAGCGTGTCGCGGAGCAACTTGCACATCTCCGCGCAACTCATCGACGATCTGAACGGCGTCACGCTCGCCGCCGCCACCAGCGCCGGCAAGAAATCCGGGCTGAAGCACGGCGGGAACGTGGCCGCGGCGAAGGTCGTGGGCCAGAAGCTGGCGGAGGCGGCCAAGGCCAAGGGCATCACGGTAGCCGCGTTCGACCGCGGCCCGTTCCGGTTCCACGGCCGCATCGCGGCCCTCGCGGTCGCCGCCACCGAAGCCGGGCTGGTCTGCACCAGCCTCGAATCGATGAAGGCCAAGACCGCGCCGAAGGCCGACGCCGCGCCCGCCGAGAAGGGCAAGGGCGACAAGCCGAAGGGCGAGGGTAAGCCCAAGGGCGAAGGGAAACCGAAGGGCGATGCCAAGCCCAAGGCCGAAGGCGGCGAGAAGAAGTAGCGGCTCGGCGACCGACGACAGACAGCGCTGAGAGAACAGAAGGCAGAAGACAAAGCCGCGGTTTCGCGTCCGTCCCAACGGGACGAACCCCGACTTCGCGGCGAGAATACCACCGGGGAGCGTCCGAGTTCCCCTTATGAGGACCGATCATGGCACGTGAACGGCGGGACCGGGGCGATGGCGACTCGCGCGACAACGCGCTCGTCGATTTCGTCGTGAAGATTCGGCGCAGCGCCTGCGTGGTGAAGGGCGGGCGGCGGTTCAGCTTCAACGCCCTCGTCGTCGTCGGCGACAAGCGCGGGCGCGTGTCCTACGGCTACGGCAAGGCCAACGAAGTGCCGCCGGCCGTCGAGAAGGCCATCAAGGAGGGCGAGGGCAACGTCGGCCGCTCCAAGAAGGTCGCCGTCCGCGGCAGCACGATCCCCCACCGCGTCATCGGCAAGTACGGCGCGAGCAAGGTGATCCTCGTGCCGGCCGGCCCCGGCACCGGCGTGAAGGCCGGCCCCGGCGTCCGCGAGGTGCTCCAAGCCTGCGGCATCAGCAACATCCTGAGCAAGGTTCACGGCAGCACGAACCCGCTCAACCTCGTGAAAGCCACCCTCAACGGCCTCGCGCAACTGCGCACCAAGGAAGACGTGGCCCGGCTCCGCGGCGTGGCCCTCTAAACCAACCCACAGCGCAAGCTCGGGGCAAGGGACAAGACTCATGGACCTCAACAGCGTTTCGGCCGGCGTCACCAAGCGCAAGCTCAAGCGGCGCGTCGGGCGCGGCATCGGCTCCGGGCAGGGCAAGACCGCCGGCCTCGGCATGAAGGGCCAGTACCAGAGCGCCGGGGCGCGGCTCCCCAGCGGGCTGTTCGAAGGCGGCCAGATGCCGTTGTACCGGCGCTGGCCCAAGCGCGGCTTCAGCCACGCCACATGGGACAAGCAGTACGCCGTCGTCAACGTCGGCGACCTCGACGCCTTCGACGCGAACAGCACCGTCGATATGGCGGCGCTCAAGGCGAAGCGGCTCGTCGTCGGCACGTTCGACGGCGTTCGCGTACTGGGCGAGGGCGAACTGAAGAAGCCGTTGACCGTAAAAGCCAACCACTTCTCCAAGAGCGCCGCGGAGAAGATCGCGAAGGCCGGCGGCAAGGCCGACACGATTCCCGGCCCGAAGCCGGTCGTCAAGAACAAGATGGGCACGCGGAAGAAGGCGCTCGCGGCCAAGTTCGCGGCGAAGGCACCCAAGGCGTAATTTCAGATTTGGTATTGCAGATTGGCGATTGGGTCGCGCCGACTCGTGACCCCAATCGTCAATCACAAATCTGCAATCTGAAATCTCGGCCGTAAGGACACAGGACATGAACTGGCGATCCATTTCGCTCGCCGCGGGCGTCGCGAGCCTCATCGGGGGGCTGGCCGCGTTCACCTACGGCGGGTCCGCGGCGCTCGGCACCACCCTGTTGCTGTTCGGGGCGGCGGCCACCGTCCTCGGCGTCGTGCCGGACCAGCTCATCACCGTCTTCAAGATCCCCGAGCTGCGCAAGAAGATCTTCATCACCCTCATCTTCCTCGCGGTCTACCGCATCGGCTATTACGTGCCGCTGCCTATGATCGACCAAGTGAAGATGGCCGAAAAGATGCAGCAGGCGCAACAGGGGGCGCTCGGCCAAGTGCTCGGGTTCGTCTCGCTGTTCTCCGGCGGCAATCTGTCCAGCGCGTGCATCTTCTCGCTCGGCATCATGCCGTACATCTCGGCGTCCATCATCATCCAACTGCTGTCCAGCGGGGTGGTGCCGTCGCTCGAGAAGTTGCGAAAAGAGGGCGAGGCCGGGCGCAAGAAGATCAACGAGATCACCCGCTACCTGACCGTGCCCATCTGCCTGATTCAGGCGCTCATCATGGTGCAGACCCTGATGCGGCCCGACGACGGCACCGGGAGCGGCATGGGCCTCACGCCCGAAGGGTACCGCAACGGAATTAACCTGTGGTGGTTCGGCATGGTCGCCGTGATGACCATGACCGCCGGGACCGTGTTCCTCATGTGGCTCGGCGAACAGATCGACGAGTACGGCATCGGCAACGGCATCTCGCTCATTATCATGGCCGGCATCGTGGCCCGCATCCCGGACGCCACCAACAGCCTGCTCATGGACGGCAGCACCGGCAAACTGAAAGACTCCGTGACCACGCTCGGCGGCGCGCCCGGTGAGATCAGCTTCGAGAAGTTGCTCGTTCTGGCGTTCATCTTCGTCGCGGTCGTGGTCGGGGTCATCGCCATGACGAAGGCCCAGCGCCGCATCCCGACGCAGAGCGCCAAGCACGTCCGCGGGCGGCGCGTGTACGGCGGCACCCGCCAGTTCCTCCCCATGAAGGTGAACGCGGCCGGCGTCATGCCCGTGATCTTCGCCAGCACGTTGCTGATCCTCCCGTGGTTCCTGTTCAACATCCTGTACACCGCGTCCGACGGCACGCTCGGCTGGGCCGGCACCCTGTCGAACATGTTCCAGAACCACCGCGGGTGGCTGTACAACATCATGTACGTGCTGATGATCTACGTCTTCACGTACTTCTGGGTCGCCATCACGTTCAACCCGAAGGAGATCGCGGACAACCTCAAGGACCACGGGAGCTTCATCCCCGGCTACCGGCCGGGCAAGAAGACCGCGGACTACCTCGAGCGGGTCCTGATGCGGGTCACGTTCGTGGGGGCCGCGTTCCTCGCGGTCATCGCCATCATCCCGAACGTCATCTCCAGTGAGATGGAGATCCCGATTCAGGTGGCGAACTTCTACGGCGGCACCGGCCTGCTCATCACCATCAGCGTGGCCCTCGACCTCGTGCAGAAGATCAACAGCCACCTCGTCATGCGGAACTACCCCGGCCTGACCGACGAGTAACGGGCGCGTGTCGCCGAAACAAGCTCAGGCTCCGGAAGCCTGAGCTTGTTTCCGTTCGGCCCCTTGCTGATCTTCCGACCGGCGAAGAGAATACGAAGGTTGTGAAGGAACGGTTACCTCTCCATCCGGGCCGCGGGCGTTCGCGGCGCGGCGGCGCACCGTGCGGCGGAAGGCGGGCGGCTCATGCAGGTCATGCGACTGGTGCTCCTCGGCCCGCCCGGTAGCGGCAAGGGGACGCAGGCCAAAGAGCTGGTGAAGAACCTCGGCCTCACCTACATCGGTACCGGCGACATCCTCCGCGACGCCATCGCCCGCGGCACCCCCACCGGCAAAGAAGCCAAGCCGCTCATCGACGCGGGCAAACTCGTCCCGGACCCGCTGGTGAACGACCTCGTGGCCGAACTGCTCCGCGGCCCCAACCGCCCCGAACAGTTCGTCACCGACGGCTACCCGCGGACGTACGCCCAAGCCGACTCCTTCGATGCCCTCTTGCGCCTCGAGTACCTGCCGCTCACGCACGTCGTCAACCTGACGATTTCCGACGAGGAAGTGGAGCGCCGGATGTTGGCCCGCAAGCGGGCCGACGACAACGAGGGCACGATCCGCCAGCGGCTCAAAGAGTTCCACCAGAACAACGACGCGCTGGTCGAGTTCTACGCGCGCCGCGGGTTACTGAAGGACGTGCCCGCGGTCGGCGCGGTCGCCGACATCTACGCCAACATCCTCAAGGCCCTCGGCCGCTAGCCGGTCGCTTCCGGTCCGGCCGGTGCGGCCTCCATTGACCCCGAACGCCGAAGGGAGAGCGCGATGATACGCGACGGCATACGCTCGTCACGCGCCTCCCGTAACTCAGGGGCAGAGTTCCGGCCTTCTAAGCCGGCGGTCGCGGGTTCGATTCCCGCCGGGGGGACTCCGCTATAATGCGGAGTGCGGCTTTCGGATCGCGGATTTCCAAACAGCAGTGGCGCTGACCGCTTCCGACGTCTGACTTCCAACCCGCGTTCCGTACGCCGAAAATCCGTAATGCTCCGAGCCAACACCAACCGCCCGCCGGAACTGAAGTCCGCCCGCGAGATCGGCCTGATGCGCGAGGCCGGGAAACTGGTCGCGCGCGCGCTCCGCATCTGCCGCGACCTCGCCAAGCCCGGCACCAAGACCATCGAGATCGATCAGGCCGTCGAAGCGTTCTACGCGAAGCACATGGCGGTACCGCTGTTCAAGGGTTACCCCGGCAAGACCCCGTTCCCCGCGGTCACGTGCCTGAGCGTGAACGAACAGGTCGTCCACGGCGTCCCCGGTCAGCGCGTCTTGAAGGAAGGCGACCTATTGAAGGTCGATACCGCGTGCAAGCTCAACGGCTGGTGCGCCGACCGCGCGATCACGATTCCCATCGGGCAGGTGTCGCCGGAGAAGGCCCGGCTGCTGAAAGTTGGCGAGGAGACGCTGCAAATCGCCATCGACCTGCTGCCGAAGCGCAAGTGGTGGAGCCAAGTGGCGAGCGAGATGCAGCGGCACGTCGAGCGGGCCGGGTTCAGCGTGGTCACGTCGTACGTCGGCCACGGCATCGGGCGCATCATGCACGAGAACCCGCAGGTGCCGAACTACGTGGACCGCGAGACGCGCAAGAACGACTTCAAGTTGGAACCGGGGCTGACGCTGGCCGTGGAACCGATGGTGAACATGCGGCGGGCGGAAGTGGACACGCTCGGCGACCAGTGGACCGTGGTGACGCGCGACCGGCTGGCGAGCGTCCACGTCGAGCACACGCTGGCGCTGACGGCGAATGGCGTCGTCATCATCACGGCCGACGAGGGCGCGTTCGACGACGAGCCGAACCCCCCCGCGCCGCCCTCCCAACCGACGCAGCAGGCGTAACGCGCCCCCTTCTGGAACCGGCATCCGTTGATCGAAGACCGCGCGCTCACGGGGCTTGGCCGCGGGCGAGTTCGAGGCAGGCGCGCTTCCAATCGGTTTCCAGCGCCTGCGGGCCGTTGATACCGTACTGCCGCTTCAGCGCTTGCGCGGTCCCGTAGCGCGACACCTCGCCGAGGAAGATTTTGAAGTTCCGCTCGCCCTTCAGTTTGATGAGGTACTCGGCGACCGAGACGCTCTGGCAGTAGAACCCGGTCAGTTTGTCCGCGGGCACGTCCTTGAGGTCGAAGAGTGCCGCGAGCGGGCGCAGTTCGCCGTCGCGGGCGCAGCGCGGGAGCGTGCGCGTGTACCGGCTGATCTCTTCCGGCGACCCGGCCAGCACCGCCATGCCCTCCAGCGCCCAGCGCGGCGGCGGCTTGTCCGCGAACAGGTCCGCGAGTACGACGTGCGTGATCTCGCGGGGCAGGGCATTCGCGGCGAGGGCCGCGTCGTCGGCGCGCAGGTCGATGCGCCGCGCGGTCGCGCGCCCGTTGCTGAGGGCCACGGTCGCGTGCCCGGTCAACGCGGCCGGCTTTCCGGTGGCCGTGGCGTAGGCGTCGGCGGTCGCGTGGATGGCGATCTCGCACTTCGGCTGCCACGCGCCGCCGGTCGGCCCGCTCCAGCGCTCGAAGGCGTCCTTGCGCGCGGCCTCCGCGAGTTTCGCCACGGTCGCGCCGAGGTCGCGGTTGCCGCCGTGGGACACGCGGAAGTTCGCCGTTTCGACCACGTCGCCCGCAGCCACCGGCGCGGCGGCCGGCGCGGTCGCGGCCTTCGCTTGCGCGGCCTTCAGCACCTCGCGCCCGAGCGCCGTTAGTTTGGGGTTGTCCGAAGCCAGTTCAAGCGCGTCGGCCACGCTCTGCGCCGCGGCGGTCGCGGTGGCGGCGTCGCAGGTCGGCGCGGCTACGCGGTCCGCGGCCAACTTGATGCGGCAGTACGCCCACGCGGTCTTCTGGTCCGCGGTCAACTTGGCCGCGCCGACGGCCGCAAACAGCGCGTCGGCCCCGACGAAGTCGCCCTTCTTGAACGCGGCCACCGCATCTTGGACTATGGCGAGCGGGGGCGGTGACGCCGCCATTGGCATGACGGGCGGCGCGACCGAGGGGCCGAGGTCCGGTTCCGGCGGCTTCGGCGCGTGCGGCGCGCCGCCGAGCAGCGCGAGCTTGCGCTCCGTCTGCGCCACGCGCTCCGCGTCCGGGGCCGGCGCGCGTTCGAGCCGCGCGAGGTCGGCGCGATACGCGGCGCGCAGCAGGTCGAGGAACGCCGTGTTGCCGTCGGCGCTGAGCAGTTCGTTTTCGAGGGCCGTCACCGCGGCGGCCGGGTCGTTGGCGTCGAGGTGCTTGCGCGCCGCGGCCATCGCGGTCTGCACCGCGAGTTGCTTTTCCACCGGGGTCGGCTCGGCGGCGAGCGCGACCAGCGCGCAAACCAGCGCGCCGAACGGGACGAATGCGAAGCGGGGCATGGTGCGGCGTCCTTGCCGGGGGGGGAACCGGCGCGGCGGGCCGGGCGCTTCGCGCCGGCCGCGTCGGGGGCGGCACTCTATACGCGCTGCGCGAAACCGGGGCAAGCCGAACTGGGTCGCGCGCCCAAGCCGCCTTGACCGCCGCGTCGGGTCCGCTGTATCCGCCGCCCGGCCCGCTCGCCCTGTGCCGGAGTTACCGATGATCCGTCGTACCGTCGCGCTTTGTGCCCTTGTCGCGCTCGCCCCGGTTGCCGCGGCGCAAGAGGTCGCGCTGACCGAAGCGCCCGCGTCCGGCGACTGCTTCCGGTACCACATCGAACTCGACCTGACCGGGAAGTTGCTCGTCACGCTCGACGGCAAAGCCGAGGCGCTGCGCCTCGAAGCGAGGGCGCGGCACGTGTTCCGCGAGCGCACGCTGACCGTGACCGAGGGGCTGCCGGCCAAGAGCGCCCGGCACTACGAAGAGGCCGTGTCCGCGACCGTGGTGGACGTGGAGAAGACGAACCGCGCGCTGCAGGGCGACCGCGCGCTCGTGGTCGCGGGCCGCGGGTCCGCGGGGCTGCAGTGCTTCGCCGCGGCCGGGCCGCTCACGCGCGACGAACTCGACCTCGTGACGGAACACTTCAACCCGCAGTGCGTGACCGGGCTGCTGCCGGGCAAGGCCGTGAAGGTGGGCGACACGTGGGCCGTGTCCGCGCCGGCGGCGCAGGCCGCGTGCCTGTTCGACGGGCTCATCAAGCACACACTCAAGGGCACGCTGACCGCGGTCGCCGACGGCAAGGCGACGTTCACGATCACCGGGACCGCGGACGGCATCGAGCACGGGGCGAAGGTGGCGCTCGTGGTGAGCGCGACCGGCACCTACGACGTGGCCGCGAAGCGCGTCTCCGCGCTCACGTGGAAGCAGACCGATGACCGCGCGCAGGGGCCGGTCGCGCCGGCGTCGAAGGTCGATGTGGTGGTGACGTTGAAGCGCGAGGCACTGGCCGACGCGCCGAAGGAACTGGCCGATGCCGCGCTCGCCAACCTGCCGCGCGGCGACGTGCCGGCCGAGTTGCTGCTACTGAAGTATGCGGACCCGAAGGGGCGGTATTCGCTCACGCACGGCCGGGACTGGCACGTAACGGGGCAGACCGACGAGCACCTGATTCTGCGCCTGCTGGACAAGGGCGAGTTCGCGGCGCAGGCGACCGTGGCGGTGTGGAAGAAGGCCGAGCCGGGGAAGCACGCGACCGCGGACGAGTTCAAGAAGGCCGTGACCGCGACGCCCGGCTGGGTGGCGTCGCGGGTGCTGGAGGACGGCCCGGTTCCGTCCGCGGACGGGCGCTGGGTGTACCGCGTCGCGGCCGAGGGGAAATTGGACGAGCGCGCCGTGGTGCAGACGTTCCACCTCGTGGCCGGGCCGCGCGGCGATCAGGTCGCGCTCACGGTGGCGGTGCCGCCGGAGAAACTAAAGGTCGCGGGCACGCGCGACAAAGAACTGGTGGCGGGCCTGACGTTCCCCGCGGCGCAGAAGTGAGGGCACCGCCCACTGCCCACGGCGGGCGCGGTTTGTTAAGGTAGATGCGTGCGGCGCGCGTTCGCGCCGCGGCTCCAGCGGGGGAACCATGCGGATCGGGGTCGTCAGCGACACCCACGACCGCCACGAGGCGGTCGCGGAAGCCGTTCGCCTCCTCATGGAGCAGCAAGTCGAGCTGATTCTCCACTGTGGGGACATCGAAACCCCGGACACGGTGCGGGTGTTCAAGCCCGTGCCCACGCACTTCGTTTTCGGCAACTGGGATAAGGACAAGACGCGCCTGTCGGCCGCGATTAAGGAAATCGGCGGGACGCACTACGACTCGTTCGGCGCGCTGACGGTGGCCGAGAAGCGCATCGCGTGGGTCCACAGCCACGAGCGCCACCAGTTGCGCCAGTTGGAAAACGCCGACTACTTCGACTACGTGTTCTACGGCCACACGCACGTGCGCGAGCAGCACCGCACCGGGCGCACGCTGGTGGCGAACCCGGGCGCGCTGTTCCGCGCGAACCCGAAGACGTGCATCGTGCTGGACCTGCTGTCGGGCGAGATCAAGCCGATCATCGTGCCGGTCAAGGCCGCGGCGAGCGCCAGCCCGCACGGGCCGAGCGCCGCGCTCGACGACAGCACCGGGTCCATCATCATGCCGCCGGGCGCGCTGCCGCTGGCGGCCTCCGGCCCGCTCCCGGCGCCGGACACGTCCCCGCCCGCGGCCCCGTCGGGCTGAGGTCGGTCACAGCCCCAGAACGTCGTTCATCGTGTAGCGCCCCGCGGGGCGGTTCGCCATGAACTTCGCGGCCAACAGCGCGCCGCGCGCGTAGCTGTCGCGGTTGTGGCCCTTGTGGACCAGTTCCAGTGTCTCGCCAATCGTGGTGAAGATGATGGTGTGCTCGCCGACGTTGTCGCCGCCGCGCACCGCGTGAACGCCGATCTCGTCCGGCTTGCGCTCGCCGATGATCCCCTCGCGCCCGTGGACGAAGTGCCCGCCTTGCTCCTCCTTGATGATCTCGGCGAACCGCATCGCGGTGCCGCTGGGCGAGTCCTTTTTGAACCGGTGGTGGCGCTCGACGATCTCGGCGTCGAACCCCTTGCCCTTGAGCGCGTCGGCCGTGAGCCGCACCAGCTTGAACAGCAGGTTCACGACGAGGCTCATGTTCGGGGCGAACAGTACCGCGGTGGTGTGCGCCGCGGCCTCGATGTCGGCCTTCTGCGCGTCGGTGTGGCCGGTCGTCGCAACCACAATGGGAATCGCGCGGCTCTCGCACACGGGCAGGACGGCCATCGTGCCGGGGGGCGCGGAGAAGTCGATGAGGCAATCGACGCGGAGGCCGACCGGGATGTCGTAGCGGATCGGCACGCCGATCTTGCCGACGCCGGCCAACTCGCCCGCGTCCGCGCCTTGCAGAGGGTTCGTCGCGGCGTCGATGGCCGCGACCACTTCCAGTTGCGGGTCTTCCTTCGCGAGCGCAACGAGCCGCTGCCCCATCCGCCCGCATGCCCCGTTGATCGCAATGTGAATCTTCATGGGAGCTTCCTGGGTTACCAGTCCACATGTATGGGATACTGCGTGTCCATGAACTGGGTCACGGGCTGCCCCCTAACCAGAACTCGTCCGGCAGCGGGTCATCGAAGTCCGGGGCGGGTATCACCGCGCCGGGGTTCATGTTGAACACCCACTCGCGCTTCGGTGTGGTGACCGGCACGGGGACGATTTTCACCGGGTCCGCGCCCGTGGCGGTCACGATGACCTCGTCGCCATGTTGCGCGCGGGCGACGGCCTCCGCGTAGCGCGCGGGCAGTTCGTTCACGTCGATGGTGAGCGTCGCCATAGCCGCACCTCGCGGGCGCTGCTCGATTGCGTTCATGATAGCAGTTCGCCCCGGCGGGCGCGGTCACGCGCGGGCCAGATGCGCTTCCAGCAGCCGGTGGCGGCGCACCTTGCGCACCGCGACGCGGACCCCGGCGCGCACCAGCACGTCGCCCCCGCGCGGCGGGCGGCCCAGTTCGGCGGCGA
>Ga0194132_10004299_pt1 | contig 24346 bp, 27 predicted proteins | sample TA2KigOf80mmetaG_FD_148612 | JGI IMG/M metagenome (GOLD analysis project Ga0194132, IMG submission 148612) | Freshwater microbial communities from Lake Tanganyika, Tanzania - TA2015054 Kigoma Offshore 80m | ecosystem: Environmental > Aquatic > Freshwater > Lake | place: Tanzania: Lake... | reverse complement strand
AGGATGTCTCATGCGCGGGGCTCCCACCATGGATAGAACGGCGGCATGTCGCCGCTCGGCTTCGAGGTGAACCGCGCCGGCCGCTTCTCGATGAAGCTGGTCACACCCTCGCGCGCGTCGGCGGAGCGGCCCGTCCAGAACATGCCTTGCGAGTCGAGCCGGTGCGCCGCCATCGGATGATCGGCGCCGAGCAGCTTCCACATCATCTGCCGGGCCAACGCCACGGACACGGGCGACGTGTGCTCGGCGATCTCGCGGGCGAGTGCGCCCGCGGCCGGCAGCAGCGCGTCGGGCGCCACGACCTGGCTCACGAGGCGGCCGCGCAGCGCCTCGTCCGCGTCGAACACGCGGCCCGTGTAGACCCACTCCGCCGCCTGCGCGATGCCGACGATGCGCGGCAGGAACCACGTGCTGCACGCCTCCGGCACGACGCCGCGGCGCGAGAACACGAAGCCCATGCGCGCGGCGCTGGAGGCGATGCGCACGTCCATCGCCAGCGTGAACGTAGCGCCGAAGCCGACGGCGGGCCCGTTGATCGCGGCGATGACCGGCTTCTTGAGATCGAACACGCGCAGGGTGACGCGCCCGCCGCCGTCGCGATGCGTGTCGGCGCTGCCGCCGTCACGGGCGAACGTCGAGCCGCCCGCGCCCAGGTCGGCGCCCGCGCAGAAGGCCCGGCCGGCGCCCGTCACGATCACCGCGCGCACGCCGTCGTCGGCGTCGATCCGGTCGAACGCCGCGATCAGCTCGTCGATCATCGTGGCCGTCACCGCGTTGAGGCGGTCGGGGCGATGGAGCGTGAGCGTGCAGACGCCGTCGGCGACGTCGTACCGGAGCGTCTCGAAGCTCACCGGCGGCTCAGGACCCCAGCATGCCGGCCTGCACGGCGGCCGGCTTCTCGGGCAACGCCTCCGGCGGGGACGGCGGCCCGAGCTTCTGCAGCGCCGGCATGACTTCGGCGGCGAAGAGCCGCATGTTGCGCTCCGCCTCGTCGTACGGCATGCCCGCGTAGCTGAACACGCCCACGAAGTGGTCGTTGCCGACGCGGCGGCGGATGTCGAGGATCTTGTCGTAGCACTGCTCGGGCGTGCCGGAGACCTGCAGGTCGACGAAGAAGTCGATGACGCCGTCGGCGCCGTACGTCGAGATCTTCTCGGAGAACTTCCCGTAGTACTCGTAGCCCTTCATGGTCTTGAGGTGCTCGCCCGCGAACTGGTAGTGGGCGAGCACCGACTCGAAGTAGCCGCCGACGTAGCGCCGCGCCATCGCGCGGGCGCGCGCGGGATCGGGATCGCAGAACGTCCAGCCCGCGCAGATGGGCGGCGGCGCGTCCGCCTCGTTCACGCGACGATAGACCGTGCGGTAGGCGTCGAGCTCCTTCGCCACCTCGCCCCACGGCTTCTGCGGAATGATCAGCATGCCGACGCCGAGCTCGGCCATGATCGGCACCGACTCCGGCGAGACCGCGGCGGCGTACGTCCGCCCGCGGAACGACTTGAACGGCGCGGGGCGGATCGCCTTCCTGGGCTGCTTGACGAACGTGCCGTCGAACTCGACGTAGCCCGTCTCCAGCCCGCGCAGCAGCATCTGCGCGGACTCGACGAAGCGCTGGCGCGAGTCCTCCATCGACTGGCGGAAGCCGTCGAACTCCACCTTCCCGGCCCCGCGCCCGAGGCCGAGGATCATCCGGCCGTCGGAGATCGCGTCGAGCATCGACACTTCCTCGGCCACGCGCAGCGGGTCGTGCCAGGGCAGGACGACCACCATGGAGCCGAGCTGCACGCGCTTCGTGCGCCCCGCCATGTACGTGAGGAACTGCACGACGTCCGGGCACATCGTGTAGTCGGTGAAGTGGTGCTCGACCGACCACACCGAGTCGAAGCCGAGCGGCTCCACGAGGTCGGCGAGCCGGAGCTCCTCGCGATAGACGTCCCTGTCGCTGATGCGCTGTCCGGGATTCTGGAAGACGGCGGCGGTTCCAACTTTCATGCGGGCCATTCTAAGGCCGCGGGCGCCGCTGCGGTAGGATCGGCGCATGTCGTCGTCCCCGGCGGGCTGGCGTGCGGTCGGCGACCTCTATCACGCGTACGTGACGGGGCTCCTCCTCACCACGATCACGCGGCGGAGCACCGCGGACGCCGCCGAGTTCGTCTTCCGCATCTTCCGCCGCCAGCAGCTCGAGAAGTTCCTGCCCGGCCTCGAGAAGCTCGGCCTGCGCGGGCTGCCCGACGCCGTCGCCTGCGCCCAGTATCACTATCTCTCGAACGACGTCGGCGGCGTGCGCGTCGAGTACATCCCGGAGACCGACCGCAAGGCGTGGGTGCGCTACGTGCCGCCGCGGTGGATCTACGAGGGCGCCACCATCTGCGCGGTGCCGAGCGACATCACGCGCGCGATCCTGCGCGGCTGGCACGCCAACAACGGCGTGCTCCTCGGCAACGACCGGCTCGGGTTCGTGTGCACGAAGATGACGACCGACGGGCAGCCCGGGCTCGAGGGCTACTACCACGAGCACGAGCGCCCGCTCGCCCCGGACGAGCGCCTGCGCTTCGCCCCCGACGAGGACGGCCCCGACTTCGACCCCGCGCGGGCGCCGCGGCTCGACACCGGCACGTGGCCCGCCGAGCGGCTCGCGAAGGCCATGCGCAACTACGCGATGACGTACGTGCGCACGATGCTCCTCGAGCTCGCGTCGCTGTTCGGCGAGGACGAGGCCCGGCGGCTCGGCGGCGTCACCGGCCGGCTCATCGGCATGCAGTACTACGCGGCGCTTTCCGACGCGCTCGGCATCAAGCCGGGAGGGACCGACACGTTCGCCGAGCTGCTCACGCAGCTCGGGCTCGCGCAGGGCGACGATCCGGCGTGGACGCGTGACGGCACCGGCGTGCTGGTCCGGCAGACCACGTGGCGACTCATGGGCGACCTGGTGACGGCCTCCCCCGCCGTGTTCGACGCGTGGACCGAGCTCTGGGCCGGCGCGCTCTCGATCCACGACCGCCGCGCGCGGCTGACGATCGCCGGGCGGCCCGGCGACGGCGCGATCGCCTGGCGGATCGCCCGATAGCCCGCCGCTTCACGCGCCTCTCCGCGTCGCCCTTGTGGGACGCGCAGCGCCGCTACTACCAGCGCGCCGGGATCGAGGCGTGGCGGTCGGCCACGGTCCCGCACCACGTCACCAACAGCGTCGCGCTGGCCAGCGCCTATGCGCGCGTCGTGCGTGGCTTCCTGGCTGACACGCAGACCCGTGAGCCCCTGACGATCGTGGAGCTCGGCGCGGGCGCCGGGCGCTTCGCCTTCCTGTTCCTCCGCGCGCTCCAGGCGCTGGACCCGCGCGCCGCCCTCCGCGTGCGTTACGTGATGACCGACGTCGCCGATCGCACGATCGCGTTCTGGCGGCGCCATCCCGCGCTCGCGCCGTTCGTGCGCGCGGGCCGGCTCGACTTCGCGCGGCTCGATGCCGATCGCGATCGGACGCTACGGCTCGTTCATGCACGTCGGACCATCACGGCGAATGCGCCCGCCTCGGCGCTCGTCGTGATCGCGAGCTACGTCTTCAGCGGGCTGCGTCACGACGCGTTCGTGACCGGACCGCGCGGGCTGCGCGACTACCTCGTCGCCACCGGCCGGGCGGCGCGGCCGGAGGACATGACGCTCGCGTGGCGCGTCGGCGGCCGCGTCGCGACGCCGTACGCGGAGCCGCACCTCAGTGCGATCGTGTCGGCGAGCGCTCGCGGCGCGCAGCCGAGGCGGCTCGCGTTCCCCGTCGGCGCGCTGCGCTGCCTCGACCGCCTTTCCGCGCTGACCCGGGACGCGGTCCTCCTCCTGGTCGCGGACCGCGCGATGCTGAAGCGCGGCCCGCTCGCAGGCGGCGCGGAGCTCGGCCTCGGGCGCCACGGCGCAGTGTCGTTCCCGTTCAGCTTCCCCGCGCTCCGCGCGTGGGGCATCCGGCACGGTGGCACGTCGCTTCGGCCGAGCCGCCACGCGCGTCACGTGCACGTGGAAGGCCTCGTCGTTCGCAAGGACGGCGCGGCACCGCGCACGCGCGCGGCGTGGTCGCGCGCCATGGCCGGCGGTGGCCCGGACGGGATCTACGCCGAGCGGCGGCGACTGTCGATGCGCGTCAGCGCGTGGTCGCCCCGCCGGCTCATCGGGCTGATGCGACGCGCCGGCAGCGATGCCGGCGGTGATCCGCGCGTCATCGCGGAGTGCGTGCGGCCGCTCTGGACGCACCTGGCCGACGCGCCGCCGAGTCTTCGCCGAGAGCTCCGCGACGCCGTGCTCGCCGCCTGGCCGAACTACTACCACTTCAGTGAGGCGCAGGACCTCGCGTTCGACCTCGGACTGCTGCTCTACGAGGTGCGGGCCTACGCGAATGCGCGGACGCTCTTCGAGCAGTCGCTGCGGCTCTACGGCGACGACGCGGCCACGCGCTGGAACCTCGGTCTCTGCCACGTCGCCGTTGGCCACGCGCGCGCGGCGCACGCCGCGTTTGCGCGCGCCCGGCGGCTTGCGCCGATGCTGCTCGCGGCCGGTCCGGTCACCGTGAAGGGTGCGCGCTACCGGGATCTGCCTCACCACGAGTGCCGGTCGGCACGATGAAGGAGACGTGTCGCGCACTGGTACGATCGCTCCATGAGACTGATCCACCTTCGGTGCAGACTGGCGCGCCTTCAGCCTTCTCGCTCGTGAATCCGCAGTCGCGCCCGCCGGCTCCGGCCGATGCGCCCGGCGGGACTGGCGACCCTGAAGGGCACGTACGACCGAGCACACGCTGATGCCGATCCAGCACGTTCGGACGACGGGCCCGTCGCCGAGCTCACGGACGTGTATCAACTCGAGCACGCTTTCAAGGCGATGGGTCGCGGGCACGAGTGCCGCTGCGTCGCTTTCGGCTTGACAGGATCCGGAACGGGGATTTTGAGCCGGCGCGAGGCATCCGAAAATAGCGCGCGCTCCCCTGCGGCTTTGGATCTGGCGCCCCGTTCGGACGCGGGGGAGGGAAAGACGGCGTCAGCCCACTCGTTCTCCGCTCCGGCGGGCTCTCCAGCCCTCCGAATTCACGGGTGTAAAGTCGCCCCACCAAAAGGGGAGACTGCCATGGCTGCCATCGTCGACTACTCGGAGCTCGATCGCCTGGGTGACCGTATCGCCGAGCTGTCCGCGCACATCGAGGTCGCGACCGCGCGGTTGCTGGACCTGATCCGCGAGTTCGACGAGCGCGCCGGCTGGAACACCGGGTTCAGGAACTGCGCGGCGTGGCTGAGCTGGCGCGTCGGTCTCGACTCCGGCGCCGCCCGCGAGCGCGTTCGCGTGGCGCGCGCGCTGGGCACGCTTCCGCGCCTGGCGGAGGCGCTCGCGCGCGGCGAGGTCTCGTATGCGAAGGTTCGCGCGGTGACCCGCGTGGCCACGCCGGAGAGCGAGGAGCGGCTGCTCGCAGTGGCGAAGGCGGGAACCGCGGAGCACGTCGAGCGGATCGTGCGTGGCTGGCGCCGGGTCGACCGGCGCGCGGAGCTCCAGGATGCGCGCCGCCAGGACTGGAGCCGGGCGCTGCACGTGTATCCGGATGAAGACGGTACGGTCACGATCCGGGGGCGCCTGACCGCCGAGCAGGGCGCGGTGCTCATGCGGGCGCTCGATGCCGCGCGCGCCACCCTCTTCCAGCGCCCTCGCCCCGCGGAAACTGCCACGCCGGATGTGCAAAACGTTCCCGCGGGAACGTTTCCGGAGCGGCCGACGATGCCACAGCAGCAGGCCGACGCGCTGACGCTGCTGGCGGAGACGGCGCTCCACCACGGTATCGATCCCGGCACGCCGGGCGAGCGCTACCAGGTCGTCGTGCACGTCGATGCCGCCGTCCTGAAGAATGCCGAAGACCCCGGGCAGTCGCTCCTGGAGGACGGCGCGCGCGTGTCCGCGGAGACGTCGCAGCGGCTGGCGTGTGACGCGAGCCGCGTGGTGATGACGCACGATGCCGAGGGCAATCTCCGTGAGATCGGCGGTCGCACACGGACGATCCCGCCGGCCCTGAGGCGCGCGCTTCATCACCGTGACAAGGGATGTCGCTTTCCGGGCTGCGGCGTTCGTATCGCGGAAGGCCACCACATCGCGCACTGGGCGTGGGGCGGTCCAACGACGCTCTCGAACCTCGCGCTGCTGTGTCGCCGTCACCACCGCGCGGTCCACGAAGAGGGCTATCGCATCGAGCGGAAGGCGGACGGCGCATTCGCGTTCTACCGACCGCAAGGATGGCCGATTCCCGACGTGCCTCCGATGCCCGGCGTCGCGGGCGATGCGGCGGAGACGCTGCGCGCGGCGAACGCGGCGACTGGCGCAACCGTCGGCCCGCACACGCTGACCCCGCTGTGGCGGGGCGAGCAGATCGACGTCGTGTACGCGATCGACGTCCTGCATCCGCTGGCGAACCCGCCGCGCGCGACCGGATAGACGCCACGCGCACGAACATCCCGGCGGTCGAGCTGCAGTCGGTGTACCTGCCCGGCTGACGATGTCCGCTGGCACCTCGCGGACGCTGACCGCATCACAAACGCTCGATCGCGGCGGCGAGGCACCGGTCGTCCACGTGCGCATATCGGTACGTCGTCCGCACGTCGCGATGTCCGAGCGCGCGGCCCACGAGCGGGAGATCGGCGGTGCGCCGATAGAGCAGTGTCGCGAACGTGTGCCGCAAGGTGTGTACCGACATCCGCCTGCGAATCCCGGCTCGCGAGCGCCACACCGCGAAGCGATACTGGACCGCCCGCGCGCCCAACGGCACGCCGCCCGCCGTGAACAGCGGAGCGTCGGTCGTCGGCGGACCGGCGGCGGCCCGGCGCAGCTTCGTCAGGATGGTGAGCACCTGCCGTGACACATGCCGTGTCGCCGATCCTCCGCCCTTCACCGTGCGGAGGAAAAGGCGGCCGGTCCGTCCGTCGAGATCGCCCCACCGGATGCCGAGCAATTCCGAGAGGCGGACGCCGGTGTAGACGAGGGTGGCGAACATCGCGTGGTCGCGCTGCGCGAGTCGACACCGTGAGCGCCGGATGACGGCGAGAAAGCGCCGAAGCTCCGGGCGCGTCATGTAGCAAACGGCGGGTTCGCAGTACACGGCCGGACTCACGGCCGACGCGGGGTTCCGGCCGATGCGCCCGGTCGCGTGAGCCCAGGCGAAGAACACGCGGACGACGGCACGCGTCCGATTGCGTGTCGCGGCGGCGCGCTCGACGCCGTCGCGCCTCAACCGCGCCTGCGCCGAAGCGAGGAACGTCAGCGGGCGTCACGGCCCTGAGGGCACGCGGACCCAGCGCCCGCGCGAACGTCGACAGCTCGCGCGCGTACGACGCGATCGATGACGGGCGGCGGCCGTTCGCCACCATGTGGCAGAGGAACTCGCGAATCGCTACATCGACCGTGAAAGGCTCTGGCATGGCACCCCCCGGGAGCCTACGAAGAGGCTCACCAAGGAGTAGGTTGGCGGTCGCCGTCGATGATGTCCGCCGTTTTCGACGTTCTGGCGACGGCTGACGAGCGGCCGGGTGGATCGCCTTCGAATATGAGCCTGGAACGGAACCGGCAGACGCTCCGGCCGTCTGAAAGGACGCCGACTTACGCGATGTCCGAAGGCGGTGGCCGGCGCGGCGTCGAAGCCGCCTCTTCGCCACGCTGCGCGGCCTGCGAAACCGCCTGCCTATTGTGTGACTTAGCGGCGGTCGGTCCCGGAGCGCGTCATGGAAACGTCAACAGCGGCGGCTGTTTCGTTAAACGCCATTTCCACGACGCATCGCTTCAACGTTGCCGGTAGAAGGACGACGGCGCGATACCACCAGGGGTGTACATACTCCCGCTGAATACATCTCCATTGAGGTAGAGATCCAGAGTTGCCGTGGCGCCGAACGCTCGGATCAGGAGATTCCCCACTTGAAGCCGCACCCTTCCGTGGCTCGTTGCCGGCCTCGGCAGCGACGCTCCGCGCGGTGGAGACAGCCGACCATGCCCGATCGACCTGCCCTAATCCGACGCAGGCCTGAGCCAGGGCAACGTAGGCCTCGCTCGTGTCACGTCCGAGACGGGCGGCGGCGCTGAACGCAATGCACCGCTCCAACCATTCGGACGCACGTTGAAACCTGCGCGCCGCCTCGCCCGGGAGGCGCGCGGTCTGGAAGCGATGCGCCCACGCCAGATAAGTCGTTCCGAGGTTGGCGTAAACAGCGGCGACACCATAGGCGTAGTCCGCGCGCGCCCAACAATCGAGCGCCGTCCGAAAGCGCGCCAGCGCCTCTTCGAACGCGCCGGCCCGCTTTTCGAGAAGACCGAGGCCGTTGCGAGCTGGCCGCAACATCATAGGCCGCACGGCGCTCGGAGCTTGCCGGGAACGGCGAAGCGCGCCGTACAATACGCTCGTGGTCGACGACGCGCCCGACGTCATGGCGGCGAGGCTTCGCACCGCCTTCGAGCTGTTCGAGCTGGGCGCCGCCGTGCGCCGCGCGCAGCTCCGGCGCGAGCGACCGGATGCCTCCGACGAGGCCATCGAGGCCCTCCTCCTCGACTGGATACGGACCCGGCCCGGAGCCGAGCACGGCGACGCGTGGGGTCGCGCGGTCGCCTGGCCGCGCCCGCGACGGTCGCCCCTCTGAACCGTCCGGAACTCGCTCTCCGTCGCATCGTCTCGGATCTGACCGAACTCGGACGGCGGTTCGCCCTCGTCGGCGGGCTTGCCGTTTCCGTCCGGGCGGAGCCGCGACTCACCCGCGACGCCGACCTCGTCGTGGCGGTGGTCGACGACGCCGATGCCGAAGCACTGGTTCACCAAGTCCAGGCCCGGGGATGGCGCGTCCTCGTCGCGGTCGAGCACGGACGGGCGGAACGGTTGGCGACGGTGCGACTCGTGGAGACCGGCGCCGACCCCGCCGGCCCCGTCATCGATCTGCTGTTCGCGTCGTCAGGGATCGAGCAGGAGATCGTCGCGTCGGCGGACGTCGTCGACGTCGTGTCCGGGCTCGCGGTCCCCGTCGCCCGGATCGCGCATCTCATCGCCATGAAGGTCCTGGCCCGCGACGATCGGTCACGGCCGCAGGACCGGGTCGACCTCGGCGCCCTCTTGCGCGGCGCCGACGCCGCCGCGCTCGCGGAGGCGCGCGCGGCGCTCTCTCTCGTGGCGCAGCGAGGGTTCGACCGCGGGCGCGATCTGCTCAGCGCGCTGGACGCCGCGCGCCGCGAGCTCGGCGACTGACGCCGGCCCGCCGAGTACGGCGCCCTTCGTCGGCGTGGCGTATCGAATTCATCACGCTTGCATCAGGCACCGGCGGGCCGCTACATTCGCGCCATGGATGCCGAGATTCGGGGAGCCTTCGACGCGCTTCGCAGCGATATCGACCACCGCTTCGGCGTGGTCGGTCAGCAGTTCGAGGCCGTGGATGCTCGCTTCGAGGCCGTGGATGCTCGCTTCGACGGCATCGACGCCCGCTTCGATCGCGTGGACGCCCGCTTCGATCGCATGGACGCCCGCTTCGATCGCATGGACGCCCGCTTCGACGATGTCTTGCACCAATTCAGGATCATCTCGGAGGACATGCGGGACACGATGCGGATCCTCGCCGAGGGCATCGTCATGAACTCCGAGGAGATCCTCCGCGTCCGCCGGGATCTCGACGCGCTCCGCGGTCGTTGAGCCTGCGCTAAGACCGCCGCCGCGGCGAGGCGTCCGGCGCGCACCGCGGGCTGGCTTGCGCCGGCAGGTGCGCGGCGGCGCCCGGCTGGCGGCGCGGCCCCGCCGTCAGATGTTCACGCCCTTCATCTGCGGCGCGGGATAGCGCAGCCCGGCGGCGGCGCCGACCGGCACGGCCTCCGACAGCTTCGCGAGATCGCCCGGCTCGAGCTTCACGTCGAGCGCGGCCACGTTCTCCTCGAGCCGCGCGCGCCGCTTGGTCCCCGGGATCGGCACGACGTCCGTGCCCTGCGCGAGCAGCCACGCCAGCACGAGCTGGCCCGGCGTGCAGCCCTTCTGACTCGCCATGCTCTCCACCCGCTCGATCAGCGCGCGGTTCTTGCCGAGGTTCTCTTCCTGGAACCGCGGATGATCGCGCCGCCGGTCGCCGTCCGGAATGTCGCTCACGGTCTTCACGCTGCCCGTGAGGATGCTGCGCCCGAGCGGCGAGTACGCCACGAAGCCTATGCCCAGCTCGCGGAGCGTCGGGAGCACGGCCTCCGCCTCCTCGCGATAGAGCAGCGAGAACTCGGACTGCAGCGCTGCCAGCGGATGCACGGCGTGCGCGCGGCGCACCGTCGAGGCCGCCGCCTCGCAGAGCCCGATCGCGCGCACCTTCCCCTGCTCCACCAGCCGCTTCATGCCGCCGACGGTCTCCTCGATCGGGACGGCCGGATCCACGCGATGCTGGAAGTAGAGATCGATGACGTCGAGGCCGAGGCGCGTGAGGCTGGCGTCGCACGCCTGGATCACGTACTCGGGCCGCCCATTCACGGGGTTGGGGCCACCCGCGGGGTTCTTCACCTGGCCGAACTTCGTCACCACGACGGCCCGATCACGCCGCCCCTTGAGCGCCTTGCCGAGCAGCTCCTCGTTCTGCCCCCAGCCGTACATGTCGGAAGAGTCGAGCAAGCTCACGCCGAGGTCGAGCGCGCGGTGGATGACGGCGATCGACTCCGCGTCGTCCGGCTTGCCGTAGACGCCCGACATGGACATGAGCCCGAGCCCCACCGCCGACGTCTTCAGCCCGCTCTTGCCGAGTGCTCGCTGCTCCACCATTCACCTCACCCGTGTCATGTGACCACCGTCGGATGGTCCGTAATCCCGCCGCCAGAGGTCCACGTACTCGCGCGCATTCCGCAGGATGTCGTCGATCTCCGCCTGCCCCATCTTGCGCACCGGCTTCGCGGGCACGCCCATCACGAGCCAGCCCGCCTCCACCACCTTGCCCGGCGGCACTACCGAGCCCGCCGCCACCTGGGCCCCGTCCTCGATGATCGCGCCCGTCAGCACGACGGCGCCGATGCCGATCCGGCAATCGTCGCCCACCGTGCACGCGTGCACGACGCACCCGTGCCCGATCGTGACGCCGGCGCCGATCACGCACGGGTGATCGGGGGTCACGTGCAGGACGGAGGCGTCCTGCACGTTCGAGTTGCGTCCCACCTTCACGTAGTTGTCCTGATCGCCGCGGAGGATCGTCCCCGGCCAGATCGACGCGCCGGCCTCGATGATCACGTCGCCGATGACCTGCGCGGACGGATCGATCCAGGTGTCCGGATGCACGCGCGGCGTCCGGCCGGGGACGGCACGGATCATTGCGCGAGCCACGCCTTCATGAAGGTGATGTTGTCGTACGCGTTCGTCGCGTGCTTGTAGTTGCGCAGCTTCTTGTCGGTGAAGAACCACCCTTCCACCCAGCCGACCGTGACCGCGCTCGGCGCGCCGCTGAGGAAGTGGCGCTGGGCCTCGTGGTAGACCTTCGCGCGCTCCGCCTTGTTCGTGGCGCGGAGGCCCTTCTCGGCCAGCTCGTCGAGCTTCGGGTCGGAGAACCTGCCGTAGTTGCTGCCCCCCTGCGTGGTCCAGATCAGCGAGAACGGGTCGCCGGGGTCGTTGCCGTCCATCGCGCGGTCCTGCGCGGTGATCAACGTGAAGTCGCCCTTGCCGAACGCGGCGAACCCCGCCGCGCTCTCGTGCACCTTCAACGTGCCGCGGATACCGACGCGGCGGAGCTGCGCGGCCACGAGCTGCGAGCGGTCGGTGTAGTTGCCGACCTGGCGGTACGCCATCTCGATGTCGATGCCGTTCGGATAGTGCTTCTTCACCAGCTTCTCGGCTTCCGCGAGGTCCTGCTCCTTGTTCGGGCGGCAGCCGGGCATCTTCTCGACCTCGGCCAGCGGCAGCGCCGCGTCGCCGACGAGCTTCGGGTCCAGCATCGCGCACGGCACGCCGGCGCCGTCGAGCGCCTTGGCGATCAGCTCCTGCCGGTTGAGGGCCAGGTGCACGGCACGGCGCATGTCGGGGTTGTCGAACGGCGCCTTCGTGGTGTTGAGGAACACGATCCAGATCGTGTTGATCGGCCAGCGGTACACGTCGACGTCGTTGCCGCGCGCGGCCTTGAGCTCCTCCGAGGCGGCCTTGCTCATCGGCGGCCACGTGTCCCACAGGTGGATGCGGCCCGCCTTCGCGGCGGCGAGCTGCGTGGGTCCGCCCACGAGGATGAACTGCTTCACGCCGTCCAGGTACGGCAGCCCGGGGATGAAGTAGTCCTTGTTCTTCTCCCACTCGATGATGCTACCGCGCTCGTACCTCTTGAACTTGAACGGCCCCGTGCCGATCTGGGCTTCCGGCTTGTTGAGGTCGCCGAACTTGTCGAGCACGTGCTTGGCGGCGATCCGGCACCACGCCGAGGAGATCGCGCTCAGGAACGGGTCCGGCGCCGCGAACTTCAGCCGGAACTGGAACGTGTGCGGGTCGACGATCTCGGTGCCCGCGACGATCGGCTTCAGCGTGGCGCCGCATTTCGGGCTCTTGAAGTCGGGGTTCAGCACGCGGTCGAACGTGGCCTTGACGTCGGTCGCCGTGAACGGCTGCCCGTCGTGCCACTTCACGCCCTTGCGGAGATGGAACGTGTACGTCCGCCCGTCCGCGGAGACGGTGTAGCGCTCCGCGAGGTCGGGCGCGATCTTCGTGGGATCGTCGGGCTCCTTGTGGAGCAGCCCGGAATAGACGCCGGCCGTCGCCTGCTGCACGACCAGCGGCGACTCCGCGTGCACGTCGAGCCGCGCGGGATCGCCGTAGTTGAACCAGTTGAGCACCCCTCCATACCGGGGCTTCTCCGCTTGTTGCGCAACGCCCGTCGCCGCGAGCGCGGCGACGAGAACTCCGACGATCGCGACGAGAACTGAGGCTTTCAGTCTCATGATTTCTCTCCTTGGCTGTCGCACTGACGAGAGGGTACATCCGGACGGAAACAGGCATTTCCGGCACACGGGGCGGATGCATCGCTTCGTTTGATTGTCGACACAGCGAGGCGCCCGAGCGATGAGAAGGGTCCAGATGCTAGGAAGCGAGGAGGGGCCGACTGCGGCGTACTCCTGTACGCCGCAGGGAGTGCCCCGACGAGCTGACGACGCAGATGGGCCCTTATCATCGCTCGGGCTAGCCGAGCCCGCCGCGGAGTCTGGGGTCGGCAATATCGCGGATGGCGTCGCCGAGCAGGTTGAGCGCGAACACCGCGAGCGAGATCGCGATGCCGGGGAAGAGGAAGAGCCACGGGGCGGTCTCCATGGCCTGGGTGCCGGCGGTGAGCATGCCGCCCCACGACGGCTCGTCGGGCGGTGCGCCCACGCCGAGGAAGCTCAGCGAGGCTTCCACGACGATCGCGTAGGAGACATTGGTGGTGACGAGGACGATGTAGGTGGCGAGGCAGTTGGGCACGATGTGGCGCAGCACGATGCGCAGGTGGGAGCCGCCCGCCGCGCGCGCCGCCTCGATGTAGGGACTGGCGGAGATCGAGAGCGCCACCGAGCGCACGGTGCGCGCGGCCGTCGGCGTCAGCAGGATCGTGAGCGCGAGGATCACGTTGTTCACCGACTGCCCCACCGCCGCCATCAGCGACAGCGCGAGGATGATCGGGGGCAGCGCCATCACGCAGTCCACGATCCGCTGGCTCGACGTGTCCGCGAAGCCGCCGTAATACCCGGTGAAGATGCCCCACAAAGAGCCGAGCGTGATGCCGACCAGCACCGACGCGAGCCCCACGTAGAGCGAGAGCCGCGCGCCCCAGATCACGCGGCTCAGCACGTCGCGGCCCAGGTTGTCCGTGCCCATCGGGAACTCCCGGCCGGGGGCGACGAACTGCTCGAAGGCGGCGTCCTTCGGGCCGTGCGGCGCGAGGAAGGGCGCGAAGATCGCGGCGACGACCAGCACGAGCACCACCACCGCCCCCGCGACGCCGAGGGGCTGGCGCCGGAGGAGCCGGCCCGCGCGCACGCCGACGTGCCTCATGCGAGCCGGATCCGTGGGTCGAGCCACGCGTAGAGCAGGTCGACCACGAGGTTGAGCGTGAGGAAGATCAGCGCCATCACGAAGACGATCGCCTGCACGGTCGGATAGTCGCGGAAGCTCACGGCCTGCACCAGCGCCGTGCCCATGCCCGGCACCGCGAAGATGATCTCCATGATCACGACCCCGCCCAGCAGCCGCCCGCCCCACCACCCGATGAACGTCACCACGGGCAGCAGCGAGTTGCGCAGGGCGTGGCGATAGATGACGGCCCGGTCGGAGAGGCCCTTGGCGAACGCCGTGCGCACGTAGTCCTGGCGGACGACCTCGAGCATCTGGGAGCGCGTGAGCCGCATGATCGGCGCCGCGATGTAGTACGCCTGCGCGAGCGCGGGCCAGATCATCTGCTTGAGATTCTCCACCGGGTTCTCGGTGAGCGCCGAGTACTCGAGCGGCGGGAGGTAGCGGAAGAACTTCACGAGCAGGTAGAGGATGAGCACGCCGGTGAAGAAGATGGGCAGCGACAGCCCGCTGATCGACACCACGCGGACGAGGTAGTCCAGCCACGTGTTCTGCCGCACCGCCGAGATCACGCCGAGCGGGATCGCCCAGATCATCGCGATGCCCATCGTGAGCACCGCGAGCTGGAGCGAGCGCGGAAAGCGCTCGATCAGGATGTCGCGCACCGGCCGCCGCTGGCTGAACGACTCGCCGAAGTCGAGCACCGCCGCGTTCTTGAGCCAGACGGCGAACTGCACGAGCACCGGCCGGTCGAGCCCCAGCTCCGCGCGGATCTGCGCGATCTGCTTCTCCTGGATCGAGCTCTGCTCCGAGCCCGTCTGGTACACGAGGATCTGCGCGATGTCGCCGGGCACCAGCCGCATGAGCACGAAGATCATGAGGGAGGCGCCGAGGAGGGTCGGGACGAACAGGAGGAGACGGCGGGCGACGTAGGCCGACACCTAGGCCATCGCTCCCCCGTCCACGGTGTAGATGCCGCCGGTGATGTACGCGGCATCCGGGCTGCAGAGGAACGCCACGAGCGCGGCGACTTCCGCGGGCTCGCCGTACCGCCCGAGCGGCAGCGTCGCGGTGAGCCGCTCCCGCACGCGCTCGAGCCGCTGCGCCATCGGCGTCTCGATCGGCGCCGGGCACACCGCGTTCACGCGCACGCCGTGCGGCGCCAGCTCCAGCGCGGCCGTCCGGGTCATGCCGACGACCGCGTGCTTGCTCGCGGTGTACGCGATCAGGAGGCGCGAGCCCATGAGCCCCGCGATCGACGCGGTGTTCACGATGGCCGCGCCGGGCGTGCGCAACGCGGGCGCGACGTGCTTCATGCCCAGCCAGACGCCTTTGAGGTTGACGCCGATCACGCGGTCGAACGCCTCTTCGGGATACTCGACCAGCGGCGCGATGTCGCCGAGGACGCCCGCGTTGTTGTGGAAGCAGTCGATGGCGCCGAAGCGGGCGCGCGTCTCGTCGACGTAGCGCTGCACGTCGGCGGCGCGCGTGACGTCCGCGCGGATCGCGATCGCCTCGCCCCCCGCGCGCTCGACGGCGGCGACGCTCCCCTTGAGCCCCGCCTCGTCCAGGTCGGCCAGCGCCACGCGCGCGCCCTCGGCGGCGAAGCGCTCCGCGACCGCGCGGCCGATGCCGCCGCCGCCGCCGGTGACCAGCAGGACTTTGCCGTCGAAGCGACCCGCCATCGCGCCGGATTCTACCCGATCATCCGCCCACGAGGAGCACGAGACCGGAGACCAGCAGGAGCATGAAGACGACGCGCCGGAAGCGGACGGGATCGACGCGCGTGAAGAGGCTCATCCCGAGGACGATGCCGGCCGCCGCGGGGAGCAGGTAGGCGCCGGTGAGCCGGACGACCTCGGCGGTGATCAGCCCGGCCATCCAGTAGCCGAGCAGGATCACGCCCTGGTTCACGATGAAGTAGGCCTGCAGGTTCGCCTTGAACGTCCGCGGGCTCCACGGCTGCGTGGTCATGTAGACGATGACCGGCGGCCCGGGCAGCCCGACGGCGCCGCCGGTCACGCCGGACAGCACGCCCGCCCCCACGCTCCACCCCGGCGCCGTGAAGCCGCGCGCCAGCCTGCCCGAGAACTCCAGCGCCACGACCACGACGAGCATCGCGCCGATGAGGCGATTGACGAGCGCCGCCGGCGCCACGGCGAGCACCCAGACGCCCAGCGGCGTCCCCGCGATCGAGCCGGCGATGAGGCCGGCGAGCGGCCGCAGCGTCACGTCCCGCCGCAGCGGCACCACGATCACGACCGCGAAGATCATCGCGTAGACCGTCAGCAGGACGACGGCGGTGGCCGGCGGCATCAGGTACGGCAGAAACGCCATCGCGGCGAGACCGACGCCGAAGCCCGCCAGCCCGAACACGACGTGGGCGCCGAAGATGACGGCGGCGCCCGCGAGCCAGGCGAGCGTCACGCGACGATCAGAGCCATGCGCGCAGACTACCGGCACGCCGGTTGCTGAACAACCGTGGGGATCGGAGGGTCAATGAGCAGCAAGAACAGCGTCGATCCGGACTCTACCGGCGCGCGCCGGCCGCGGCGCGCGCCGGCCGCGCGTTACGCCGCGCGCTCGCGCTCGGAGCGCTCCTGACAGGCGAGACAGCGGGTCGCGTCGGGGAGCGCTTCGAGACGCGGGGTTTCGATCTGCGCGCCGCACATCTCGCACACCCCGTAGGTGCCCTCGCCGATCCGCTCCAGCGCGACCGTCAGCCGGTTGATGCGCTCGGCGAGCCGCTCGCGGGTCATGAAGCCGAGGTCGGCGCGCTCGCTGGCCTGCGCCTGGTCACCCTCGTCGCGCGGATGATCCGCGGTCCACTGCGCCGAGACTCCGTTCACCTCGGGGGAGAGCCCGAGATCGCGGAGCTGGCTGACGGCGGTCTCCCGCTCCTTCTCGATCCGCGCCTGCATCTGCTTCTGCCATCGCTTCCCCGTCTTCGCGGCCATGGAACGCACCTCCCTCCGGTGTCACCTGTCCGTACGCGAATCCCGTGCCACCAGGCGGCCCCGATGTTACCGTGAGCCATGGCGTTCCTCGACGCGCTGGACGCGCGGGTCCGGACCATCCTCGACACCTGCTCGACCTGCGGGCGCTGCGTCGAGGTGTGTCCCACCGCCGAGCCGGCGGGCGTCGACCGGCACGACCCGCGCGCGGTCGTCGGCGACGTGCTCGCGATCCTCCGCGGCGACGGCGACCCGGCGAGCGCCGGCGCGCGCTGGGCCGAGACGTGTACCGGCTCCGGCCGGTGCCTGAAGGCGTGTGACGACGGCGTGAACCCGCGCTTCATGCTGGCGATGACGCGCATCACGCTCCACGCGGGGCGCGCGGAGGACGAGCGCCGCGCAAGCGGGCGCACCGGCTTCAACACCATGTCGCAGGCGGTGAAGGTCCTCTCGCGACTGCAGCTGCCGCCCGCGCTGCTCGCGCGCATCACCCGCTCCGCGCACGCGAGCGACGGCCCGCCGCCCGAGCTCGTCCTCTACCTCGGCTGCAACGTCATGCGCACCCCGCACATCGCCCTGCTCTGCATGGACGTGCTGGACCGGATCGGCGCGCGCTACGCGGTCTTCGGCGGTCCCGCCAACTGCTGCGGCGTCATCCAGTTCCGCGCCGGCGACACGGCCACGGGTGGGAAGGTCGGGAGCAACACGGTCGCCGGCTTCGCGGCCACCGGCGCCGCCCGCGTGCTCACCTGGTGCCCGACGTGCACGATCCAGCTCGGCGAGATCGTGACGCCGACGCTGGCGATCGGGGCCACGCCGGCTGACGTCACGGCGCCGCGGCCGAACGACGAGCCGGCGTTCGCGCTCGCCCACGTGGTCCCGTACATCGCCGAGCGGCTCGAGCTGCTGCGCCCGCACTTCGTCCGCCGCGTCGACAAGCGCATCGCGCTCCACGAGCACCCGGGCGTCGGCGGCGTCACCGAGGGCGTGCTGCAGATCCTCGGCGCGATCCCCGGCCTCGAGATCGTCGACCTCGCGCAGCCGCGCGTCGGCTACATGTGCAACTCGTTGGCGCCGGTCGCGGAGTACAAGAAGGCGCTCCACGCGCGCGAGCTCGAGGCCGCCGAAGCCGCCGGCGTCGACGCGCTGGTCGGCATCTACCACGCCTGCCATCGCGAGCTGTGCGCGCACGAGCGCACCTCGCCGTTCCAGGTCGTGAACTTCCTCGAGGTGGTCGGCGAGGCCATGGGCGTCGACCGTCCCGATCTCTTCAAGCAGTGGAAGACGATGCAGGACGTCGACCGCGTGCTCGCCGAGCTCGGCCCGCAGATCGCGGAGTCGGGGCTCGAGCTCGAGGCCGTGCGCGCGGTGATGGTGACCGCGATCCTCGGTGAGCAGCCGCTGCCGCTCGCCCGGCGCTGATCTAGCGCGGTGTCGCGGACGGCTGGCTGTCGCGCGTGTCGATCCACACGCCGGCCAGCCCCGGCTCCTGCTCGTACACGACGGTGGCGAGCTCCTGCGGGATCACGCGCGGCGCCTCGCCGATGATCCGCGCGCGCTCGATCACCAGCGTCATCCCGTCGCGCGCCTTGAACACGACCCGCTCGTCCGACACCGATTCGATCGTGCCCTCCACGCGACGGAACACCTTGGGCGCGCCCGCGCCGGGCTCGACCGTGGTGGCGATCGCCATCGGGCTCTCACCCCCCGGCTTCACGCCGACCACGACGGGCTGCCCTTCCCTGAGGCGGGTCATCGCCGCGCGCTCGAGGCCCGCGGTGTTGATCGTGTACGTCCGCCGGTCGTCGCCGCGGAGGACGAGGGTGGCTTCACGATGCTGGACCACGTGGCCGCGGACGCTGCGCTTGAGCCCGAGGACGTCCGGCAGGATGTCCAGCACGCCGCGATCCGTCTGTCCGAGCGCCGTCCCCGCCCCGACTACGAGCCCCAGGGCGACCGCGGCCAGGATCCTCCCCATGACGCACCTCCCCGGGGGGCTCCGGGATGCAAGAATCGCGGCGGTGACTCTGCCGCGTACGCTAGAGTCGGCGGCATGAGCATCGTCCGGGCGTTCGAGACCGCGTTCAACAGGCAGGACGTCGACGGGCTCGTCGCGCTCTTCACCGCGCGCGGCCGCTACACCGACACGTTCTTCGGCCCGCACACGGGGCACGCCGCGCTCCGTGACATGTTCGCGCGCATGTTCCACGAAGGCCGCGACTACACGTGGCGGATGGAGACCGTCGTGGAAGACGCGCGCCACGCCGCCGCCGAGTGGTCGTTCGGCTACGTCGTGAGCGACGCGCTGCCGCGCAGCGCCGGGCGGCCCGTGCGCTTCCGCGGCATGAGCCTGTTCGTGCTCGACGGCGGGAAGATCGCCGACTACCGCGAGTACTTCGACGAAGGGCTGGCGCTGCTGCAGCTGGGCTTCGCGCCGGAGGCGCTCGCGAAAGTGCTGCGCAAGCGGCTGGACGCTTAGTCGGCGGCGAGGACGTCCAGCGCCAGCTCCACCGCCCGCCGCATCAGGCCGAGATCCATGCTGGGCTGATCGAGCCCCGACGCCGCGACCATCGACGGCAGCAGCGGCATGTGCATGAAGCCCACGCGCGGCGCGTCCGCCCCCCCGCTCACCGCGTGCAGGGTCGTGTAGAGCGTCTGGTTGCAGAGGTACGTCCCCGCGGTGTCCGAGATGTACGCCGGGATGCCGGCGTCGGTGAGCCGTGCCAGGATCGCGCGCAACGGCAGCGTCGCGAAGTACGCCGCGGGGCCCGCCGGCACGCACGCTTCGTCGGTCTTCTGGCAGCCGGCGTTGTCCGGCACCGTGTAGTCCATCACGTTGACGGCCACGCGCTCGAGGGCGATGCGCGCGCGGCCGCCCGCGAGCCCGAGATGGAGCACCGTGTCGGGCCGGACGGTGTCGAGCAGGCCGCGCACGCGCGGCGCGGCCTCGGCGTGATGCACCGGCAGGACGGCGCCGCGCACGACCGCGCGCCCGACGTGGACGCCGTCGAGCGCCCGCGCGAGCTCTTCGGTCGGATTCACCTTGTACGGGGTGAACGGCTCGAAGCCCGTGACGAGGATCGTGCTCATGCGGACAGCGCGGCGCGGAAGCGCCGCAGCACCCGGCGGGCGCCCGGGCCGCCCTCGAGCTGGATGCGCGTCGTCTCCGCGTCCGCGGCGGCGGCCCGGAGGCGCACCACGCCGGCCTCGGGCAGCGTCGCCTCCAGCATCCCCACCTCGCCGTCGTAGCGCGTGATCCGGGCGCCGAGGCGGCGCAGGGCGGCGGCACTGGAGAGGAGCGCGACGTCGGGCTCCGCGCTCACGAGCACCGCCGCGGCGCCACGCCGCCGGCGCCACACCGCGACCGCGACCCCCAGGAGCACCACCGCGACCACGAGGAGCGCCACGCTCATCGGCTCGAACGATAGCATGGCGCTCGCGGGCTCAGGCCGCGCGGTCCTTCAGTCCCTGCTCGCCCCACATGCGCGCGCAGTTCGCGCAGCAGAAGAACGTGCCCTCGGCTTCCATGCCGTGGCCGATCACCTTGCAGCCGCAGTGTGCGCAGGCGGGCGCGAGCATGTGCACCGCGCACTCGAAGCTGTCGAACGTGTGCCGCTGGCCTCCGGTGTGCACCTCGAACGATTTGTCGTAGTCGTTGTGACAGACGTCGCAGCGCGCCATGGCAGCCTCCTTCGGGGTTCTCGCGACCAGGGTTTGCGAGGATCGTGCGAGGCACGTGCCAGCGACGCGCGCGGCCCGGCGGGCGGCGGCGCTCCCTCGTGGGTGGCACCCCCCTTGAAGGATGAGCGGACGCGTGGACTGGCTGATGAGCGCGTGGGCGGCGTGGAGCGGACCGGCAATGGCGCTGGGCGCGGGCGTCGTGGTCGGCGTGGGCCTGGTGACGGCGATCGGGGTGTTCCTCCTGGAGGCGCAGCGCCGGCGCGACCAGAGCGCGGCGGAGTTCCAGGACCGGCTCGCCGAGCCGATCCTCCGGGAGCTCGGGGAGGCGAACGTGTCGGTGCTGCCCACCGTGCGCATTCCGCTGTGGAAGGCCGCCACGCGCCCGGCCGTGATCGAGCTCGCGGGCCAGGTGCCCTCGCGCGAGGTTCGTGAACGCGTCGTCCGCCTCGTGGAGCGCGAAGCGGGGCGGCTGCGCTACTTCCGCATCGAGAACAGGATCCGCATCGCGCCGCCGTCGGAAGAGTCGGGGCGGCGGCTGGCCTAGCAGGAGGAATTCGGATGGAGCTCGGGTACAAGCTGTCCAGCGAGGAGTTCGGTCCGCGCGCGCTCGTGGAGAACGCGCGCCGCGCGGAGGAGGCGGGCTTCACGTTCGCGCTGATCTCGGACCACTTCCATCCGTGGATCGACGCGCAGGGCCAGAGCCCGTTCGTGTGGGGCGTGCTCGGCGGCATCGCGGCGGCGACCGGGACGCTGCGCGTCGGCACCGGCGTCACGTGTCCCACCGTGCGCACGCACCCGGCGGTCATCGCGCAGGCCGCGGCGACCGCCGCGCTCATGTTCGAGGGGCGCTTCTTCCTCGGCGTGGGCACCGGCGAGAACCTGAACGAGCACGTCGTCGCCCAGGGATGGCCGCAGACCGAGGTGCGCCAGGAGATGCTCGAGGAGGCGGTCGCGATCCTGCGCCTGCTGTGGCAGGGCGGGCTGCAGAGCCATCGCGGCCCGTACTACGTGGTCGAGAACGCGCGCATCTACTCGCTGCCCCCGAAAGCGCCGGACGTCATGGTGGCGGCGAGCGGTCCGAAGGCCGCGGACATGGCGGGGCGCATCGGCGACGGGCTCGTCGCCACGTCGCCCGATCCCGACACCATGAAGGCATTCGAGCGCGCCGGCGGCAAGCGCAAGCCGCGTTACGGCGAGCTCACGGTGTGCTGGGCCGACACCGAGGCGAAGGCGCGCAGGACCGCGCACAAGATCTGGCCGAACGCGGTGGTCGCGAGCGCGCTCCACTGGGAGCTGCCCCTGCCCTCGCACTTCGAGGCGGCGTGCGCGAGCGTCACCGAGGAGCAGGTCGCGGCGGAGATCGTGTGCGGCCCCGACCCGGAGAAGCACCTCGCGAAGATCCGCGAGTACTTCAAGGCGGGCTTCGACCACGTGTGCGTCCACCAGGTCGGTCCCGACCAGGCGGGGTTCATGCGGTTCTACGCGAAGGAGATCCTGCCGCAGCTCGGGCGCGGCCGACTGCGGCGCGCGGCATGACAGCTGTTGTCGCCTGACGGGGGCGCGTGTTTGACACGCCTCGGGGGGGTTCCTAGACTAGCGCGCGGATGATCCCCGAGGCGCGCATCGTCGGTCTCCAGTGCCTGCGATGCCGCAGCCGATACGGCGAGCCGCGGCTCTTCGCCGGCTGCCCGCGCTGTCGCGAGGCCGGTGTCGCGGTCAACCTCACCGTCGAGTACGACTACGCGCCGCTCGCCGGACTCACGGCGGCGGCGATTCCCGCGGCGCCGCGCGGGCTCTGGCGATTCCGCGGCCTGCTGCCCGTGCGCCCCGAGCACCCGATCTCGCTCGACGAGGGCGACACGCCGCTCGTGCGGCTCACGCGCCTCGGCGCGCGCCTCGGCCTGCCGAATCTCTACGCGAAGGACGAGAGCCGCAATCCGACGTGGTCCTACAAGGACCGGCTCTGCGCGCTCGCCGTGAACCACGCGGTCGCCATCGGCGCACGCGTGATCACCATCTCCTCCACCGGCAACCACGGCGCGTCGACCGCCGCCTACGCCGCGCGCGCGGGCCTGCCGTGCGTGATCTTCACGCTGGCGTCGGTGCCGGACACCATGAAGACGCTGATGCAGGCGTACGGCGCCGCCGTCGTCGAGTGTCCGACGTCCGAGTCGCGCTGGGCGCTCATGCGCGAGGGCGTCGAGCGCCTCGGCTGGTATCCGACGAGCGGGTTCGTGATGCCGCCCGTCGGCTCGAACCCGTGGGGCGTCGAGGGCTACAAGACCATCGCGTACGAGACGGCCGAGGCGCTCGGCTGGGCCGCGCCCGATCTCGTCGTGGTCCCGAGCGCGTACAGCGACGGGCTCTCCGGCATCTGGAAGGGCTGGGCCGAGCTGCAGACGCTCGGGCTCGTGAAGACGGCCCCGCGCATGCTCGCCGCCGAGCCGTTCGGGCCGCTCGCGAGCGCGCTCGAGCGCGGGCTCGACGCGCCCGAAACCGTCGACGCCCCGGGCTCCTCGGTGGCCTTCTCGATCGCGTCGCGCTACGGCACCTGGCAGGGCCTGGCCGCCCTGCGCGAGTCCGGCGGCATCGGCGTGCGGATCACCGACGAAGGCATCTACGAGGCGCAGCGCGCGCTCGGCCGCGAGGAAGGCCTCTTCGTCGAGCCGTCGTCCGCCACGTCGCTCACGGCGGTCATGCAGCTCAAGGCGCGCGGCGAGCTCGATCCGAATGCCACCATCGTGATCGTGCTGACATCCAGCGGGCTCAAGGATCCGGGAGCGAGCCGCGCGTGGCTGCCGCCGGTGCCCGCCGCCGATGCGAGCTTCGACCGTCTCCTCGTCACGCTGCGCGAGCACTATGGACTCACGCTGGACCGCTAGCCTCGGCGTCGCGCTGCTCGGGCACGGCCTGCCTGGCTCGGTCACGGCATGGGCGCGCGAGGCGGAGCGCGCGGGCGTCGGGAGCCTGTGGATCATCGAGGACTACTACCACCCTGGCGCGTACGCCCTCGCGGGCGCCGCCGCGGCGGCGACGGCGCGCATCGGCATCGGCCTCGGCGTGGTGAATCCCTACACGCGGCATCCCGCGCTGGTCGCGATGGAGACCGCGGCGCTCGCGGGGATCGCGCCCGGCCGCGTCGCCCTCGGGCTCGGCAGCAGCAATCGCAACTGGATCGAGACGCAGATGGCGATCCCGTTCAAGACCCCCCTGCGCGGCCTGCGCGAAGGCGTGGACATCGTCCGCCGCCTGCTCGCGGGGGAGCGTCTGCGCTACGCCGGCGCGTGCTTCTCCGCCACCGACGTCGAGCTCGACGCGAAGCCGGCCGAGGCGGTGCCGATCCTCCTCGGCGTGAAAGGACCGAAGGCCCTCGCGCTCGCGGCGGAGATCGCCGACGGCGTGCACTGCTCGATCCTCACCTCGCCCGCGCACGTGCGCCGCGTCCGCGCGGCGACCGCGAGCCGCCGCGACTTCACCGTGATCGCGTACGTGCCGGTCGCGGTCGACGCGGACGGTACGCGGGCGCGCGAGTGGGTGCGCCCGGTGCTCGCGCGCTACCTCGGCGTGCTCCACGGCCAGTCGATCCTGGAAGATGCCGGCGTCACGGCCGCGCGCACGCAGCCGTTTCGCGACGCCGTGCTCGCGCGCCGGCCCGCCGCGCACCTCGTCACCGACGACCTGGTCGACGCGTTCGCCGTCGCCG
>Ga0194132_10004298_pt1 | contig 24347 bp, 26 predicted proteins | sample TA2KigOf80mmetaG_FD_148612 | JGI IMG/M metagenome (GOLD analysis project Ga0194132, IMG submission 148612) | Freshwater microbial communities from Lake Tanganyika, Tanzania - TA2015054 Kigoma Offshore 80m | ecosystem: Environmental > Aquatic > Freshwater > Lake | place: Tanzania: Lake... | reverse complement strand
CCAGCAGCATGTTGGCCTGACGCTCAGCGTCGCCTCGCACGGGGCACCTCCAGGCTGTGCCCACGCCAGCCCCATCCTACGCGCCGACCGACCTCCGACAACTCCCTCGCCAGCCGTTTCTCAGCACCCTGCTAGTCCACGGCCGTGCGCGCCCGCTCGTCGCCCGACACCGCCTCGTCCACGGGCAGGGGCTCGTCGTCGGGCGGCGGCAGCGCCGTCGCCGGCGTCAGCGCGGGCGAGTGCGCACGCTCGCTCGCCCGCGCGATCGCCTCCGCCGGCGTCGCGCCCGCCAGCCGCCGGTCGGCGTACCAGAACAGCTCCCGCAGGATCGCCGTCACGGGCACGATCACCACTAGCCCGATGAACCCGAACGCCGCCCCGCCCACTACCAGCAGCAAGATCACCATCGCCGGGTGGATGTTGATGGCCTGCCCCTGCACGCGCGGCATCAGGAAGTTGTTCTCCAACTGCTGCACTACGACGTACACGAACAGCACTGGCACGAGCAGGTCCGGCTCCGTGCCCGCGACGATGATTAGCGCCGGAATGCCGCCCAGCCACGGCCCGATGATCGGCACCAGCTCCGTGATCCCCGCCCACACGCCGAGCGCGAGCGACAGCTGCACGTCCATCAGCGTCAGCGCCACGCCCACCGCGACGCCCACGATCACCCCTAGCAGCAGCTGCCCGCGGATGTAGCGCCGCAGCAGCCGGTCGGCCAGCACCAGCGTGTTCGCCACGTCCTCCTGCAGCGCGGACGGCACGCCCATCATGATGTTGTGCTCCGCCGTGTAGCGGTCGCGCAGCGCGTAGAACATCCAGAACGGCACCACCAGGAAGCCGAACAGCATCGACAGCGTGCCCGTGAGCAGGTCCACAGAGCGTCGCCCCGCCGCCGTCAGCGTGTCGGCCGCCGCGTTCGCCGCGTCGTTCGTGTACCCGTCGATGCGCTCCCGCGCTTCCGGCGGCACGCGATCATGGTACGTGCGCAGCCAGTCGCTCACGGTCAGCCGCGCGGCGTCGATGCGGTCCGGCAGCGTCTCCACGAACTGCGCCACCTGGTTCGCCAGCACCGGCGCGATCAGGTAGCCCGCCAGGAACAGCGCGCCCCCGGATGCCGCATAGATCAGCAGCACGGCGATGCCGCGCCGAATCTTCACCATGCGCCGCGGCAGCGGCACGACCGGCGCCAGCCGGTCGATGACCGGCAGCAGCGAGTACGCCAGGATCGCTCCCATCCCGAACGGCAGCAGCGCTCCCCGCGCCTGCCACACCAGGTAGAGCACCACCAGCGACGCCCCGCTCCACAGCCCGACCCGCCAGCGCGCGCGCGTCACCGCCGGACTCCACCGGCGTTCCGCCTCCCCTCGCCCCGCTTTCGGGGAGAGGGGACGAGGGTGAGAGTTCCGCCGGCCGTCGGAGCAGCCGTGGGGCGCGCCTGCGGCGCATTGACACGCTGCCCACTGGCGCCCACGATCACGCCATGCTCCTCTCCCTGGACGCGCTCGAACGTCGCATCGTGGTTAGCGGGCACCGTATCACCGCGCCGCGCCGCACGCTCCTCGATTCCATGCAGCAGCTCGGCGACCACTTCACCGCCGAGCAGCTCGCCGCCGCCGCACCCGGCGTCGGTCGCGCGACTGTGTTCCGCACGCTGCGCCTGCTCCAGGAGATCGGCACCGTCTGCCAGGTCATCCTCGACGACAGGACGCTCGAGTACCGCCTCGCCAGCGGCGGCCACCACCACCACGCCGTCTGCTCCGAGTGCGGCAGCGTGGACGACTTCGAGAACGCCGACATCGAGGTGCTGCTACACGCCCTCGCCAGCCTCACCGGCTTCACGATCGAGACCCACCGCCTCGAGCTCTACGGCCGCTGTGCCCCCTGCACCGCGCGCCTCGCCGGCGCGGAATTGCCCATCGGGTAGCGCCCTCCATCGCACGTATTGACACGATGTCTCAGTAGCTCCTACGATGGCCCCATGGCAAAGATAGTCCGTCTCACTTTCGCGCGCGCCCGTCTCACTTTCGCGCGCGCCGCGCTCGTCGCACTTCTGGCCGCTTGCTCGCTCGCGCTCGCGGCCTGCTCCGCCGAGGAGGACGACGGCGGCCAGCTCACCGTCGTCGCCTCCACCGCCATCCTCGCCGACCTCGCCGCCGCCGTCGCCGGCGACGACGCCGCGGTGAGCGCGCTCATCCCCGCAGGCGTGGACCTGCACGCGTACCAACCCTCACCGGAAACCGCGCGCCGCGTCGCCCGCGCCGACGTGCTGCTGCTCAACGGCTACGGCCTCGAGGAGCAGCTGCTCGACCTCATCGCGAAAAACCGCGGCGACGACGCCGTGGTCGTTGTCGCCGCCGCGGGCCTCGAGCCGCGCGCCGGCGGCGACGATCACGGCGACGATCACGGCGACGATCACGGCGACGACCACGGCGCTGACGATCACGATAACGATGGCGCCGCTTCGCGCGACGGCATCGACGCCACGGCCTTCGCCCATGCCGACCCCCACTTCTGGCTCGCCGTGCCAAACGCGCGCCACTATGTGGAGCGCATCCGCGACGCGCTCGCCGCCGCCGACCCGGACCACGCCTCCGGCTATCGCGCCCGCGCCGCCGCCTACATCGAGCAGCTCACTGCGCTCGACGCCGAGCTGCGAGCGACCGTCGCCGCCATCCCGGAGTCGCGCCGCAAGCTCGTCGTGTTTCACGGCGCCTTCGGCTACTTCGCTGACGCGTACGGCTTACAGATCGTCGCCGCCGTGCTCCCCGGCGGCGCGAACCAGCAGCCCAGCGCCGGCGTCGTCGCCGAGCTCGTGCGCGCCGTCCGCCGCGAGGGTGTGCCCGCCGTCTACGCCGAGCCACAGTTCTCGTCGCCGGTGCTCGACGCCGTCGCGCGCGAGGCCGGCGTGCGCGTGCTCACCCTCTACAGCGACACCTTCGCCGGCGACGTGCAAAGCTACCTTGAGCTCATGCGCGCGAACGCCCGCGCGCTGGCTGCTGGCCTCGGCGGCGCGTAGCCTGCGCATAGGCGCCAGCAGGAGAGCGGCGCGATGATCGAGCCGGTGCGCGAGCACGTTGACGCGCGCGAGGTGCTGGCCTCCACGCACCCGCATCGCGCCTACGCGCTCGACGTCCGCGGGCTCTCCGCGGGCTACCCCCGCCAACCCCCCGCCATCGAAGGCGTCACCCTCGCCGTCGCCGAGGGCGAGCTCGTCGGCCTGGTCGGCCCCAACGGCGCCGGCAAGTCTACGCTGTTCAAAGCGATCGTCGGCCTGCGCCCGCTCGCCGCCGGCGAGGTGCGCGTCTTCGGCCAGCCCCTCGCCCGCGCCCGCGACGACGTCGCCTACATGCCCCAGGTCGAGGAGGTCGAGTGGGCGTTCCCCGTGAGCGTGCTCGATGTCGTGCTCAGCGGCCGCCGCCGGCTGCTGCCGTTTCGCGGCTGGTCTGCCGTGGATCGCGCCGTCGCCTGGGACGCGCTCGAACGCGTGCACCTCGCCCAGTACGCGCGCCGCCAGGCCGGCCAGCTCTCCGGCGGCGAGCGCCGCCGCCTGCTGCTCGCGCGTACCATCGCTCGCGGCTCGCGGCTGCTGCTGCTCGACGAGCCCTTCGCCGGCCTCGACGCCGCCGTGCAGCACGACCTCGTCGCGATCCTCGACGCGCTCGTGCACGCCGGCCGCAGCATCCTCGTCGCCACGCACGACCTCTCCTGCGTCGCCAACTCCTGCGACGAGGCCGTCTGCCTGAACCGCCGCGTGATCGCCGCCGGGCCCTCCTCCGCCGTGCTCACCGAGGAGGTGCTGAGCCGCACCTTCGAGCGCCACCTACTGCCGCTCACCCCGGGCGGCCCCCCGCGCATCGCCGTCGCGCCGCCCGCGAGCGGCAGCCAGCCGTGAGCGACCCGCTCGGCTGGCTGCTCGACCCCTACACGTTCGAGTTCATGCGCCTCGCGCTCGCCGCGCTCGCGATCACCAGCGTGGTGAGCGCGGTCGTCGGTGCGTTCGTCGTGCACAAGGGACTCGCGTTCCTCGGCGACGCGCTCGCGCACGCGACGCTCGCCGGGGTCGCGATCGCCTTCGTCAACGGCCTTAGCATCAGCCTCGGCGCGCTCGTCGCCGCGTCCGTCACCGCGCTCGGTGTCGGCTGGACCCAGCGACGCGCGCGCGTCTCCGCCGACACAGCCATCGGCATCCTTTTCGTCGCCATGTTCTCGCTCGGCGTGCTCGTGCTCTCGCGACGCACGAGCTACACGCCCAACTTGCTCTCGTTCGTGTTCGGCGACATCCTCGGCGTGTCGCGCGGCGACGTGGTCGCCGCGGCGCTGCTCAGCGCCGCCGTGCTGCTGTTCGTCGTCGCGCTCTACCGCGAGCTCGTGTTCGCGTCGTACGACCCCGCGACGGCGACCGCCTCCGGCCTGCCCACCACCGCGCTGCAGTACGCGTTGCTGCTGCTCATCGCCGTCGCCGTCGTCGTCTCGCTGCGCGTGATCGGCATCATCCTTGTCAACGCCATGATCGTGATCCCCGCTGCCACCGCCAGCGTCCTCGCCCAGCGCCTGCCCGCGATCATGGCGCTCGGCGCGTTGCTCGCTCTCGTCGCTTCCGTCGTCGGCCTCCAGCTCTCCTACTACTTCGAGCTGGCCACCAGCCCCACCATCGTGCTGGTCGCCTGCGCGCTCTTCGCCGGCGCCCTCGGTGTGCGCGCGCTGCGCGAGCGCGCGCACATCGAGGGCGCACCACAAACGACATAACTACCCGCGCGCACGTGCCCCGTAGGCCCGTCCCGTTGAGCACCCCTGCCACCGCGTCTACGCTGGATGTGCAAAGCTCCCGGCACGGAGGCCGTACGCGCATGCCCGACGACGACCGCACCGTCACTGCGCCGCAGCCCGCCGCCAACCGCGAGCGCCCCGACCCGAAGGCGATCGACCGCAAGGCGCGCCTGCGCATCCCCTCGAACCTCCCGCCGAAGCAGGCGCCCGCCGACCGCGCCCACAACTGGGACGAGGTCTACTTCCTCTTCGACCCGGAAATCGCAAAAGTCGAGGCCACCCGCTGCATCCAGTGCCCCGCCGCGCCCTGCACCAAGGCCTGCCCCGTGCACAACGACATCCCCGGCGCGTTCTGGCTACTCGAGCACGACGACATCGCCGGCGCCGCCGACGTCTTCCGCGAGACCAGCGCGCTGCCCGAGATGTGCGGACGGCTGTGCCCGCAGGAACGCCTCTGCGAGGGCCACTGCGTCGTCGGCAAGAACGCGCCGCCCGTCGCCATCGGCAAGCTCGAGGTGTTCGTCACGGAGTGGCAGCGCACACACGCGCCCCCCGCCCCGCGCTGCGCCGAGCGCAGATCCGGTCGCAGCGTCGCCATCGTCGGCAGCGGCCCCGCCGGCATCGGCGCCGCGCAACGCCTCGCCACCGCCGGCCACCACGTCGTGATGTTCGAGGCATGGCCCCTTCCCGGGGGCCTGCTGCGCTACGGCATCCCCGACTTCAAGCAAAACAAGCCCGCCGTCGACCGCGTGTTCGCCGAACTCGCTGCGCTCGGCGTCGAGGTCCGCACCGACACCCGCGTCGGCGACACCGTCCCCGTCGAGCAGCTCGGCGCCGAGTACGACGCCGTCTTCCTCGCATTCGGCGCGACCGAGGGCTCGCGCCTCGGCATCGCGCACGAGGATGCGCCCGGCGCGTACGGCGCCACCGAGTTCCTCGTGCGTGGCAACCTCGAGCCGCACGAGCTGCCGGAGGCGATGAGCGCGCCGTTGCCCGCCTTCCAGAGCGTCGTCGTCATCGGCGGCGGCGACACTTCCATGGACTGCGTGCGCACCGCGCGCCGGCTCGGCGCGCCCACCGTCACGCTCGTTTACCGCCGCACCGAAGCCGAGATGCAGGGTCGTGTCGAGGAGCGCCGGCACGCCGTCGAAGAGGGCGTGCAGTTCGAGTTCCTCACCGCGCCCCTCGAAGTGCTGCTCGACGAAGCCGGCGCCGTGCGCGGGCTGCGCTGCCGCCGCATGCGCCTCGGCGAGCCCGACGAGAGCGGCCGCGCCCGCCCGGAGCCGATCCCGGATTCCGAGTTCGACATCCCCGCCGACGCACTGGTCGTCGCGATCGGCTACAACGTCGACCAGGAGTGGGGTGAGATCGCGCCTGCCGTGCACCGCGACCGCTGGAACCGCATCGTCGTCAACCCGGAGACGATGCACACGAACGTGCGCGGCGTGTTCGCCGGCGGTGATGACGTCAACGGCGCCGACCTCGTGGTCACCGCCCTCGCCGACGGCCAGAAGGCCGCCGCCGCCATCGACGCCTTTCTCCGCGACGGCATCTGGTCGCGCTTCGAGCTGCTCTGAGTCTGCCGCCACAGCGCAGAAGCTGAGGCCGACCGCTCCTCATCGACGCGCAAGCATCCGACCAGCGCACGACGCGGCGAGCGGCGACATCGCACCAGCGCGGGAACCTGGCCACCGGACGCCGCAGTACGCGCGACGCGAGCCGTCGGCCTCCGTAATCCGGGGAGCGCGAGGGGCGAAGCCCCTCGCACAACACAACGGGTGGGCGGGCTGGTTCCTCACCTCTTCGAGCGATGCCTGCTCGCCGCGATCACGGCCGGCGTGGAGTGTGGGCGCGTCCGCCCGGCACGCTGCCCGGTCCCGCAACGGCCGACGACGCGTCGAGGCGTAGACCCCCATACCTGCGTCGCCGCGACGGCTTCTACCAGCACCTCCGCTGCGACTACAAGCTTCTGTGGCTCGCATTGGTCCCGAAGCGCTCTCGCCCTGACCGGGGCGCGCGCAGACCGAAGCCCCCCGCGCACGGGCCGCCGTGCGCCTGGCCCGCCGCCACTTGGGTGCAGCGCCGCCAGCGCTCATCATGCGGCCGTGACCCTCACCTTCCACGCCCTTCGCCGCGGCGACCGCCTGCCCCCCGCGCAGCTCACCGTCGGTGCCGCCGAGGTGCGCGCCTACCTCGCGGCCACCGGCGAGCCCGCCGCGCGCTGGACGGCGATCGCCCCCCCGCTCGCGCTGGGAGCGTGGGCGATCGGCGAGCTGCTGAAGCAGCTGGCGCCGCCGCCCGGTACGCTGCACGCCGCGCAGGAGTTCGAGTTTTTCGCCCCCGTCCCCATCGGCGCCACCCTCACCGTCGCGCTGCACGTCGTGCAGCAGGCCGCGCACCGCGGGACCAACGTCGTCGTGTTCGAGGCGGAGCTCAGCGCCGGCGACACGCTCGTGCAGCGCGGGCGCGCAACCGTCGCCGCTCCACTGCCGCAGCAAACGGCCGGCCGGTGAACGCGCCCCCGCCTGTTGCGCCCGTCACGCGGCGCATCGACCAGGCGCGCGTCCACGCCTATGCCATCGCCGCGCGCGACCGCAACCCCATTCACACCGACGCTGCCGCCGCGGCCGCCGGTGCGTTCGGGCGGCCCGTCGCGCACGGCATGCTCGTGCTCGCGCTCGTCGCCGACGCCCTGGCTGCGACGTTTGGTGAACGCTGGGCGGCAGGCGGCACGCTCAAGGTGCGCTGGCGTGCACCCGCGGTACCGCCCGTCGACGTCACCGCCACCGCAACGCTGCGTCGCTGCGAGGCCGGCGTCGCCACGTACGACGTCGCCTGCCACACCATCGCCGGCGAGCAGCTGCTCAGCGGCACCGCGACCGTGCCCTGGGACGAGGCAGCCTCGTGACCGGTGACGCGGGCGTCCCGCCCGCCCCCGCACTCTTCGAGCAGTACTGCTTCGGCTGCGGCCGCCACAACCCCATTGGCCTGCACCTCGTCTTCGAGCGCGCCGAGCACGGTGTGTTCGCCCGCTACCGCCCGCGACCGGAGGACCAGGGCTTCCCGCAGCTCATGCACGGCGGCCTCATCGCGCTCGTGCTCGACGAGGCGATGGGCTGGGCGATGTACGCCGACGGCGTCTTCGCCGTCACCGCGCGCATGGAGACGCGCTTCCGCCGCCCCGTCGGCCTCACCGCCGAGCTCACCGCCCGCAGCACCATCACGCGCCGCCGCGGTCGCCGCATCGAGCTCGAGGCCACGCTCGCTGACCCCGCCGGCACGCTGCTCGTCGACGCCTCCGCGCTCTTCCTGCGCATGCACCCCGCCGACGAAGCACGTGCGCTCGCCAGCTTCCGCGACAGCGCTGCGCGCGGCCTCCACGACGCCTAGGCAGCACCAACACGCGCCGCTGCTCACCGGCGACGCACGCCGCGGTCGTCCCGAGCGCGGGACGACCGCGGCGTGCGCGAGAGAGCCTCGTTGTGAGCATCGACTCGGTGCGGCTCGGAATGTGCCGAGCAATCGTGTGTTCGCGGGGAGCGCGAGGGGCGAAGCCCCTCGTAGACGAAGAGGGGTGGGTGGGCTCCCCCGGCCCGGAGGGCCGTCGCCAGCTCTCACGTCAGTAGTACCTCCGCGCTACCGATTAGCCGCTCGCGTGCGCCGCGCGCCCGCGCGCACAGCGCGACGGACCGAATCCGGGTCGAGCGCGCGCGGCAGGCACCGCGAGTGCTCATCGCGCGCCGCGCCGGCTCGGAAGCGGGGAGCGCGAGGGGTTTCGCCCCTCGCATGACACAGGGGTGGGCGCGCGGGTTCCTCAGCAGCGCAGCGGCGCGAAGCAGCGCTGGAACGCGCGCAGCGCCGACGACTCGCTGCGCCAGTGGCTGCCCGCCGCCACCAGCACGAATAGCCGCTCGCTGCGCGGGCAGTAGAACGTCCCCGCCACCCCGAACACCGTGTCGTCGTCCGTTGGCGGCCGCCCGCTGAACGAGCGGTACGCCAGCCGCCCGTCCCCGCGGTCCAGCACCTGCAGCGAGCCGCGCCGCGTGATCGCCAGCTCGTCCGCGCGTTCCGCCCCCGCGAGCGCGCCGTCCACACCGCGCTCGATCGCCCCGTCCGTTTCGACCTTCGACCCGTCGACGCGGCGCCACGCCACCCCGATCACCGACGCACCCTCCGCGTCGTGCGGGTCGCTGATCGTGACCTGCCCGTGGTCGGCGTCCGCCGGAGCACCTTCCAGTGGCCCCTCGTGCACTACGTGGTCGCTCGGGTAGCGCACCTCGAAGCCGTGGCGCGAGTACGTCGCCAACTCACCGTCGCCGCGTGCGCACGCGGCGAACAGCACGCCGGCCGCCGCGAGCAGCCGCATGGCGGACCCTCCGCCGCTCTGCCCCGCCTCGGGCGCGCGGCTTGCCCGGCATGGCGCGCTGCGCGGAGGCTAGCCCGGCCCCCTCGCCGCTGGCAAGCGCTCGCCCGCGCGGTCCCACCTCCGAGCTACTTCGCCGCCACTGCCGGCAAGAGCCGCTCCAGCGGCGTCCACGGGCGGCTCAGCGACTGCGCCACCGCCTCGTGCGTCAGCTCGCCGAGGTACGTGTTCACCCCGCGGCGCAGCGCCGAGTCTGCGCGCACCGCCGCCGCAAAGCCCCCGTTCGCCACGCGCAGGATGTACGGCAGCGTGAGGTTCGTCAGCGCCCGCGACGCCGTGCGCGGCACCGCGCCCGGCATGTTCGGCACCGCGTAGTGCACCACGCCCTCCTCGACGTAGATCGGCTCGTCGTGCTTCGTCGCGCGCGTCGTCTCGACGCACCCGCCCTGGTCCACCGCCACGTCCACGATCACCGCGCCAAGCCCCATCGAACGCACCATCGCACGCGACACCACCACCGGCGCGCGCCGTCCCTCCACCAGCACCGCGCCGATCAGCAGGTCCGCACCCGCCAGCGCGTGCGTCAGCGCCTGCGGCGTCGCCAGCAGCGTCTCCACGCGCCCCGCATACAGCTCTTCCAGCGCGCGCAGCTGGTTCTGGTCGATCGACGCGACCGTCACCCGCGCCCCCGCCCCCACCGCCGCACGCACCGCGTTCCGCCCCACGTTGCCCGAGCCCACGATCACCACGTGCGCCGGCGGCACGCCCGGCAGCCCGCCCAGCAGCATCCCCCGCCCCGGCCCCGGCCGCTTGAGGTAGTGCGCGCCGATCTCCACCGCCATCCGCCCCGCCACCTCCGACATCGGCGCGAGCAGCGGCAGGAACCCATCGTCCCGGCGCACCGTCTCGTAGCCGATCGCGATGCAGCGCGAGCGCAGCAGCGCATCGGTCACCGCAGGCTCCGCCGCGAGGTGCAGGTAAGTGAACAGCAGCTGCCCCTCGCGTAGCAGCTCGTACTCGGACGGCTGCGGCTCCTTCACCTCACACATCAGCTCCGCGCGCGCGTACACGTCCGCGGGCGTCGGCAGCACGGTCGCGCCCGCCGCCGCGTACTCCTCGTCGGCGTAGTTCGACCCCACGCCCGCCGTCCGCTCGACGAGTACCGCATGCCCCGCCTGCACGATGTCGGCGACGCCCTGCGGCGTCAGCGCCACGCGGTACTCGTCCGCCTTCGTCTCGCGCACTGTCCCGACGATCATGCGTCGCTCCCTCGCACCGCAGCCGGCGCGTCGTGCGCCTCTTGATCGAGTATGGCAACTCGCCACGGCCGCGGCAGCGGGCTCAGCCCTCGACGGCGCGCCACATGTACCAGGAGCCCACCGAGCGATACGGCGCCCACGCCCCCGCGATCTCCCGCACGCGCTCCGGCGTCGGCTCCGCGGGCAGGCCGTACTCCAGCTGCATCCCGCGACGCACGCCCAGGTCGCCGACCGGGAGCACGTCAGGCCGCCCCAGCTCGAACATCAAGAACATCTGCGCCGACCATGCACCCAGCCCGTGCACCGCCGTCAGCGCGTGCAGCACCTCGTCGTCCGGCGTGCGCGCGAACGCCGCGAAGTCCAGCCGGCCGTCGACGACGTGCGCCGCCAGATCGCGCAGGTACGCCGCCTTCTGCCGCGACACGCCCGCCGCCCGGAACGCCTCGTCGCTCGTCGCCAGCACCGCCTCCGGCGCGGGCACCGCCGCTTCGTCGCCGTACAGCCCGCGCCAGCGCCGCTCGATGGTGCGCGCCGCCGCGCCCGCCAGCTGCTGGTATAGGATCGTGCGCAGCAGCGCGTTGTACGGGTCCGTGCCCGGCCGCGGGCTGAACCGCCCGTGCCGCTCCATTAGCCGCGCGAGCACCTCGTCCGCCTGCCGTAGGTGCGCCTCCGCGCGCGCCAGCGAGAACGGCAGCCGCCGTGCCGCCATCAGCGCGCAGCCATCACCGCAGCGCGCTGCGCCGGCGCGCCAGCAGCATGAGCGAGAACGTCGCGAGCGCGAGCGCGGCCACCGTCACCGGTGTGTCGCTCGCGCCCGCCGCGCCGAGGTTGCCGGTGTGCGGCGGGGCGGGCGTGGCAATGGCCGCGAACGGCCCGCGGAACATGAGCACGCCCCCATCGCGCGTGTACACCCGCGTCTCGGCGAGCGTCGGACAGCAGGCGGGGTCGCTTGGCCCCGGTCGCACCACCTCGAGCAGGACGCGGTCGCCCGACAGCGAGAGCGAGTTGAAGCGCCACCGGTCGCTCAGGAAGAGGCCGGGCGGGGCGGTGACCGCCCCCGCGGGACTCGTCACGAGGTGCAGTGACAGGAACACGCCGGTGCCGCCCGTGCTCGTGGCGAGCAGCACGACGGCGTAATCTCCCCCGATCGCCGCGCGCACGAACGTCGCGTAGCCGCGCAGCGGCGGCACGTTTCACCCGTAGCGGCCGTCGCGCAGCGTCACCGTGCGCGTGGGCGATTACTCCGAGGGATACGTCGCGTTGCGCAGCAGCTCTTCGGTCAGCCCCGCCGTCTGCGCCTCGACCGTCCGCGCACCGGCCGCGACGCCGAGGCCCATCACGAGCAGCGCGATCACGAGCCACAGCCCGGCGCTCCCCCTCGCCCTCTCCGGAGGGACAGGGGGCCGGGGGTGAGGGTTCCCTGCGCAGTTGCGCGCACGCCGGACTTGCCTTCGAGCTATACCACCGTCGGCGGGCGGTACTCGCCCCACTCCTCGCGCAGCACCCCGCACATCTCCCCCAGTGTCGCGTACGTGCGCACCGCGTCGAGGATCGGCGGCATCAACGGGTCGTCGCCGCGCGCCGCCGCCCGCAGTCTCGCGAGCGCGGCGTCCACGGCGCGCGCGTCGCGCCGCGCCTTCACCGCCGCAAGTTCCCGCACCTGCTGCTCGCCCACGGCCAGGTTCGGGCGGAACAGGATCGGCGGCTGCGCCTCGTCGTCGATGTAGTCGTTCACGCCCACGATGATGCGCTGCTTCGTCTCCACCTCGCGCTGGTGCGTGACTGCCGCCTCCTGGATCTCGGACTGCATGTAGCCGCTCTCGATCGCGGCGACCGCACCGCCGATGTCCTCCACGCGGTCCATGATCGCCCGCGCCTCCTGCTCCAGGCGATCCGTCAGCCACTCGACGTACCATGACCCGCCCAGCGGGTCGATCGTGTCCGCCGCCCCTGTCTCGTGCGCGATGATCTGCTGCGTGCGCAGCGCCATCCGCTGCGCCGCCTCGGTCGGGAGCGATAGCGCCTCGTCGTAGCACGACAGCGCGAGCGACTGCACCCCCCCGGTCACCGCCGCCAGCGCCTGGATCGCGGCACGCACGATATTGTTCAGCGGCTGCTGCGCCGTCAGCGTCGAGCCGCCCGTCTGCGTGTGCGTGCGGAACATCCAGGAGTCCGTCTGCTTCGCCCCGAACTGCTCGCGCATCAGCCGCGCCCACATCCGCCTCAGCGCCCGGTATTTCGCGACCTCCTCGAAGAAGTAGTTGTGCGTGTTGAAGATCCACGACACGCGCGGCGCGATCTCGTCGATCTGCGCACCGCGCCGCTCGCACTCGCCCAGGTACGCGATCGCGTTCGCGAACGCGAACGCGATCTCCTGCGCTGCCGTCGAGCCCGCGTCTCGGATGTGGTACCCCGACACCGAGATCGAGTTGAAGCGCGGCGCCTCGCGTGCGCAGTACGTGATCAGGTCCGCCGCCAGCCGCACCGACGGTCGCGGCGGGAAGATGTAGGTCCCCCGCGCCACGTACTCCTTGAGCACGTCGTTCTGCGCCGTCCCCGTGATCACGCTCACCGGGTGGCCCTGCTTCTCCGCCACCACCATGTACATCGCCACGAGGATCGCCGCCGGCGCGTTGATCGTCATCGACGTCGAGATCTTGTGCAGCGGGATGCCCTCGAACAGCGTCTCCATGTCGGCCAGCGTGTCGATCGCCACGCCCACCTGGCCCACCTCGCCACGCGCCATCCTGTGGTCCGAGTCGTAGCCGATCTGCGTCGGCAGGTCGAACGCCGCGGACAGCCCCGTCTGGCCGTCCGCCAGCAGCTGCCGGAAGCGCTGGTTGCTCTCCTGCGCCGTGCCGAAGCCCGCGTACTGCCGCATCGTCCACAGCCGCCCGCGGTACATCGTCGGCTGTACCCCGCGCGTGAACGGGTACTCGCCCGGGAAGCCAACGTCGCGCAGGTAGTCCTTGCCCGCAGTGTCCGCCGGCGTGTAGAACCGCCGCGCCTCCGCCGAGGACGTGCGGAACTCCGCGCGCCGCTCCGGGAAGCGCTGTAGCACCTTCGCCAACACGCGCTCTTCCCACTCGGCCTGCGCGCCGCGGATCGGATCGTCGAGAGTGGTCATCGGGCGCTGCCTTTCGCTCGTGCGTGGCGCGTCCAGCGTACCGCGATGGCCTAACTCAGTGGCTCCACCATCACCAGCGCGTCGCCCGTGACCACCTCGGTGCCGTCCTGTTTCGTCACCACGGTGTCGAGGTTGACGCGGTTGCGCTCCAGGTCCAACCCCGTCGCGGTGACCGTCGCCGTCACCGTGTCACCCGGCACCACCGGCGAGCGAAAGCGCAGGTTCTGGGAGAGATAGATGACGACTTTGTCCGGCGCGAGCTGCGTGCCGATCGCAGCCGAGATGACGCTGGCCGTCAGCATGCCGTGGGCAATCGGCTGCTTGAAGCGCGTGCGCGCCGCGTGGGCAGCGTCCAGGTGCAGCGGCTGGTTGTCGCCGGTGGCATTGGCGAACTCGCGGATGTCAGCGCTTGTGATCTCCTTGCTGAAGACCGCCTTCGCGCCGACCTCGATGCCGTGGACCGCGTCCGCCATCAGGTTGCTCCATTCTGCGGCCGCATCGTAGGGGCCGCCCTCGTGGCCAGCAAGCGCGCCGCCGACCCGCCGGCTCACGTCCCCACCCTTATTACTAATAGGTGCACAAAAAGCATTGACGCAGGTCGAATGCCCCGCGATAATGGTCGAGCGTCGGGACGCCGGACCGCACCGGCCGAACCGCATCCCGCCCGCCGAACCTAACGGACACCACCATGGAACGTACCCGCGACGAAGTCGTGCGCATCCTCCACGAGCGCGGCGTCTGCTCGGTCGCCGAGGTCGCCGCAGCCGTCGGCGTTTCGGCGGGGTCCGTTCGCCGCCACTTCGACTTGATGATCGGCGACGGGCTCGTCGAGATGCAGCTCGTGCGCCAGCGCCGTGGACGCCCGCTCACCCGCTACTCGCTCTCCGAGGCGGGGGAGGAGCGCTCGGCCTCGCAGCACTACTCCCGCCTGCTCGACCGCATTTACCCCGCGCTCGCCCGCCTGCCCGCCGAGGCCGTCTCCGGCAAGAGCGGCGTCGACGTGCTCGCGCAGGTGTTCGAGGGAGTCGCCCACGAGATCGCGGACGCCTACGCCCCGCGCGTGCACGACACCGACCTCGAAGGCCGCGTCGTCGCCGTCACCACCGCGCTACGCGAGGAAGGCATCCTCAACGACGTCGTCGACGAAGGCGCCCAGTTCCGCCTGCGCAACATCGGCTGCCCCTACCGCTCCACCGCCGAGGGCACCCACGCCGCGTGCGACGCCGACCGCCGCACCATCGAGCTCCTGCTCGGTCAGCCGGTGCTGCAGGTGACCACCGTCGTCAGCGGCGCGCCCTCCTGCGAGTACCTCGTCGCGAAGGCGCAGGAGGCTGCGGCCGCCGCGTCCACACAATCAAACAATCAATCGAGCGCCGCCGCCCGGGAGCGGCCCACCGAACGCATCACGGAGGAGGTCAGCGTGAGCATCGGATCACTCGCCGAGGGGACGGGCGCACGATGAGCACCCCCATCCTCGACGTGCGCGGGCTCGAAGTCAGCGTCGCGGCGCACCCCGACATCAAGATCGTGCGCGGCGTCGACCTCGTCGTGCGCCCCGGCGAGATCCACGCGCTGATGGGCCCCAACGGCTCCGGCAAGAGCACGCTCGCCAGCGCCATCGCCGGCAGCCCCGCCTACCGCGTCGACGCCGGCCAGGTCTTCTTCAAGGGCGAGAACATGACCGCCTGGCGGCCCGACCAGCGGGCGCGCGCGGGCATGTTCCTCTCCTTCCAGTACCCAACGCCCATCCCCGGCGTGACGATGGTGAACCTGCTGCGCGGCGCGTTGAAGGCCCGTCGCGGCGTCGAGGTGCCCGCCCGCGAGTTCCTCGCCGAGCTGCGCGCCACCCTCCAGCAGCTGAAGATGGACGAGTCGTTCGCCCGCCGCTACGTCAACGACGGCTTCTCCGGCGGCGAGAAGAAGCGCGCCGAGATCCTCCAGCTCGGCATGATGCACCCCGAGCTCGCCATCCTCGACGAGACCGACTCCGGCCTCGATGTCGACGCGCTGCGCACCGTCGCCGAGGGCGTCAACGCGCTGCGCCGCCCCGAGCTGGGCATCCTCATCATCACGCACTATCAGCGCATCTTGGACTACATCCGCCCGGACGTTGTTCACGTGCTCGTGCAGGGGCGCATCGTGCGCTCCGGTGGGCCCGACCTCGCGCAGCAGATCGAACGCAACGGCTACGACCCGATCCTCCAGGAGCTCGGGCTCTCTCGCGAGCCCGCGAAGGCAGGTGCCTGATGACCTCCAACGTCTCCGCTCAGACAGCCGTCGGCGAGTACAAGTGGGGCTTCCACGATGAGGAAGCGCCGCTGTTCATCGCCGAGAAGGGGCTGAACGAGGACGTCGTGCGCGCCATCTCGCGCATGAAGCGCGAGCCCGAGTGGATGCTCGAGCTCCGCCTCGACGCCCTGCGCACGTTCTGGGAGAAGCACAACCCGCCGTGGGCCGGCAGCCCCGAGCTGCTCGGCGCGATCGACTTTCAAGACATCCACTACTACGTGCGCGCCTCCGACCGCGACTCCACGAGCTGGGACGATGTGCCTGCCTACATTAAGGACACCTTCGACAAGCTCGGCATCCCGGAGGCGGAACGCCAGTTCCTCGCCGGCGCCGGCGCGCAGTACGACTCTGAAGTCGTCTACCACAACCTGCGCGAGGACCTGGCGAAGCAGGGCGTCGTGTTCCTGGGCATGGACCAGGGTCTGGCCGAGCACGAGGACCTCGTGCGCGAGCACTTCGGCACGATCATCCCGCCCGGCGACAACAAGTACGCCGCGCTCAACTCGGCCGTATGGTCGGGCGGCTCGTTCATCTACGTGCCGAAGGGCGTGCGCGTCGACATCCCGCTGCAGGCGTACTTTCGCATCAACACCGAGAACATGGGCCAGTTCGAGCGCACCCTGATTATCGCCGACGAAGGCTCCTACGTGCACTATGTCGAGGGCTGCACCGCCCCCATTTACAGCACGAGCTCGCTGCACTCCGCCGTCGTCGAGATCATCGTCAAGAAGAACGCCCGCGTGCGTTACACGACGATCCAGAACTGGTCCAACAACGTCTACAACCTCGTCACCAAGCGCGCGTACGCGTACGAGAACGCCGTGATGGAGTGGGTCGACGGCAACCTTGGCTCTAAGCTCACGATGAAGTACCCGTCCGTCTACCTGATGGGCGAGGGCGCGCACGGCGAGATCCTCTCGCTCGCCTTCGCGGGCTCCGACCAGCATCAGGACGCCGGCGGCAAGGTCGTGCACGTCGCGCCCAACACGTCCTCCGCGATCGTCTCGAAGTCCGTCTCGCGCGGTAATGGCCGCACCTCCTACCGTGGCCTGCTCAAGGTGTACGAGGGCGCCGAGTACGCCAGCTCGACCGTGCGGTGCGACGCGCTGCTGCTTGACCCCGACTCCCGCTCCGACACCTACCCGACGATGGAAGTCGACGAGGAGCGCGTGCAGATCGGCCACGAAGCGTCGGTCTCCAAGCTCGGCGAGGATCAGCTGTTCTACCTCATGGCGCGCGGCATCGAGGAGGCCGAGGCGGCCAAGATGGTCGTCAACGGTTTCGTCGAGCCGATCGTCAAGGAGCTGCCGATGGAGTACGCCATCGAGCTTAACCGCCTGATCGAGCTGCAGATGGGCGGTGCGGTCGGTTAGCACGATCGCGCGCGGCCCGCTGCAAACCAGGAGCACCATGACGAGCCTGCATCCCGTCCATCCGAACGCCCCGGAGGCGATTACCCCGGAGGTGGCCGCCGCGGAGGCGCGTGAGCACGGCGAGCCGGACTGGCTCGCGATGCGCCGCGCCGACGCCGCGCGCGCGCACGCCTCGCTCCCGGCCCCCACCCCTGCGCTGCGCCCGTGGCGCTACACCGACCTCACGCGCCTCGACCTCGCGACGTTCGAGGCCGCCGCCGCCCGGCTGCACGTCACCGGTGCGCCCGCGGACGGCTACGCCGGCTCGCTCGCCGCTGCGAGCGATCGGGAGATCGTGCGCACGCACCTCGGCAGCCTGCTGCCCGCCACCGAGGCGAAGTTCTTGGCCGCCAACGCCGCGCTGTGGCGCGGCGGCGTGCTCGTGCACCTGCCGCGCCACAGCGCCGCGTCCGAGCCCATCGTCGTGACGCTCGATGCGAGCGCGCTCGCGCAGGCGCTCGTCTACCCGCGCGTGCTGATCGTCGCGGAGGAGCGCAGCGAGGCGACCGTCGTGCTGCGGCTGCGCTCCGGCGACGCACCGCTGGTCGTGATGGGGGCGATCGAGGTCATCGGCGGCCCCGCGTCGCGCGTGCGCCTGCTCATCGACGAGAGCTGGGGCGCCGCGACGAGCGACTTCAGCTGGGTGCGCGCGCGCCTCGATCGCGATGCCGATCTGCAGGTCGCCGCGCTCGCGTTCGGTGGCGCGCTCTTCAAGCAGACGGTCGAGGTCGAGCTTGCGGGCGAGGGCGCCACGTCTGGCATCCGCGCCGTTGCGCTCGGCGACGCGGACCAGCACTTCGACTTCGTGACGCTGCAGGACCACGTCGCGCCGAGCACTACCTCGATCGTCGAGGTGAAGGCCGCGCTCGCCGGCGCCGCCCGCTCCGTCTACTACGGCATCACGCGCGTGGCCGCGGCCGCGACCGGTGCCGACGCCGACCAGGCGAATTACAATCTGCTGCTCTCCGGCGCTGCGAAGGCGGACTCCGATCCCGTGCTCGAGATCCTCACCGCGGACATCGTGCGCTGCGGCCACCACGCCACCGTGGGGCCCGTCGACGAGGACGCGCTGTTCTACCTCGAGAGCCGCGGCCTCGACCGGCGCAGCGCGCTGCAACTGCTCGTCGCCGGCTTCTTCCACTCCATCGTCGGCGAGCTGCCGTTCGCGGGCCTCGCCGACGAGCTCGACGCGCGCGTCACTGCGAAGCTCGCGACGGCGGCGCTGTGAGCCGCGAGCGCGTCGCCACGCTCGCCGACGTGCCGGCCGGCACGCTGCGCGTCGTCGCGTGCGACGGCCGCTCGCTCGCGCTCGCGAACGTCGAGGGCGCGCTGTACGCGATCGACAATGTGTGCACGCACGACAACGGACCGCTCGGCGAGGGCACGCTGCGCGGGGCGCGCATCGTCTGCCCGCGCCACGGCGCAGCCTTCGACGCGCGCTCCGGACGCGTGCTCACACTGCCCGCCGTGCGTAGCGTGCGCGCGTACCCGGTGACCGTCGAGGGGGACACGATCTACGTCGACTGCGACGAAGGACGGCTGCCGTGAGCATCCGCGAATGGGATCAGGACGCGATCCGCCGGGACTTCCCCGTGCTGCGGCGCGAGGTGAACGGCAGGCCGCTCGTCTACCTCGACAACGCTGCGACCTCTCAGAAGCCCGTGCAGGTGATCGCCGAGCTCACGCGCTACTACCGCGACTACAACGCGAACATTCACCGCGGCGTGCACACGCTGTCGCAAGAGGCGACCGCGGCGTACGAGGCGGTGCGCGACCGCGTTGTCGCCTTCATCGGCGCGCGCGCACCCGAGGAGATCGTGTTCACGCGCAACACGACCGAGGCGATCAACCTCGTTGCGCACGCGTATGGGCGTGCCTTCCTCCAGCCGGGCGACGAGGTCGTGATCACTGAGCTCGAGCACCACTCCAACATCGTGCCCTGGCAGCTGCTGCGCGACGAGCGCGGCGTGGTGCTCCGCTACGTGCCGATGCTCGCGGACGGCACACTCGATATGGCCGAAGCGCGCCGCATCATCGGCCCGCGCACGAAGCTGCTCGCCGTGACCCAGATGTCCAACGCGCTCGGCACGATCGTGCCCGTCGCCGAGCTCGCCGCGCTCGCGCATCAGCACGGCACCGTCGTGCTCGTCGACGGCGCGCAGAGCGTCCCGCACTTGCCGACCGACGTCGCCGCGCTCGGCGCGGACTTCCTCGTCTTCTCGGCGCACAAGATGCTGGGGCCGACGGGCGTCGGCGTGCTGTGGGCGCGCGGCGAGCTGCTGGAGGCGATGCCGCCGTTCCTCGGCGGCGGGGACATGATCCTCACCGTCACCATGGAGCACTCCACCTGGAACGCCGTGCCCCACAAGTTCGAGGCCGGCACCCCGAACATTGCCGACGTCATCGCCTTCGGCGCCGCGCTCGACTACCTCGCCGCGCTCGGCATGGACGCCGTGTGCCGTCACGAGCGCGAGCTGCTCGGCGTCGCCTTGGAGCGGCTCGCCACCGTCCCCGGCATCACGCTGTACGGCTCCGCCGACCTCGACGCGCGGGGCGGCGTCGTGTCGTTCGGCCTCGAGGGCATCCACCCTCACGACATCGGGCAGGTGCTGGACGGCGCCGGCGTCGCGATCCGCGCCGGCCACCACTGTGCGCAGCCCGTCATGCAGCATTACGGCATCGCCGCGACCGCGCGCGTCTCGTTCTACCTGTACAACACACTCGCGGAGGTCGATGCGCTAGTCGCCGCTGTGCACGAGGCCGCGCGCTTCTTCGGACGCGTCCGTGTCTGACCTCGACGAGCTCTACCGCGAGGTACTGCTTAACCACTACCGCAGCCCGCGCAACGCCGGACACGTCGACGGCGCTACTCACGCTGCCGACGGCGCGAACCCGCTCTGCGGCGACGAGGTGCACCTCGAGCTCGCGCTCGACGCTGACGGCCGCATCGCGGACATCGCGTTCAGCGGCCACGGCTGCTCGATCTCGCAGGCTTCGAGCTCGCTCATGACCGAGCACGTTAAGGGCCGCGACGCCGGCGCCGCGTTCGCCTCCGTCGCCGACTTCCAGCGCATGATGGTGGAGGGCAACCCGCCGCCCGACGCGGACTTCGGCGACCTCGAGGCGCTGGCCGGCGTCGCGAAGTTCCCGGTGCGCGTGAAGTGCGCATCGCTTGCGTGGAAGACGCTCGAACAGGCGCTGCGCGACGGCCGCCTCGCTCACGCCGCAGTCACGACCGACGAGAGGAGCCAGTGATGGCCGAGACCGAGACTCAGCAGCGCCCCAGCGTCGACGAGCTGCGCGAGGTTATCCGCCAGGTGCAGGACCCGGAGCTGCACATGAGCATCATCGACCTCGGCTTAGTCTACAACATCGACATCGACGACTACGGCGTCGTCACCATCGACCTGACGCTGACCACTCCTGCCTGTCCCATCGGCCCGATGATCCAGGGCCAGGCGTACCACCTGCTCACCCAGCTCGATGGCGTCGAGGATGTCGAGGTCAACCTCGTGTGGGACCCGCCGTGGGACCCCCGCACTATGGCCTCCGAGGAGGTCAAGCTCGCGCTGGGCATCTGGTAGCGCTTACGGTCCACCCTGCAGTTGCGAGGCGGGGGGCTTGGTGCGGAGGACGGGCGCGCCCTGCCTTGAGCACGGTGTAGTGGCGCCCGATGTGCATGGCCCGAGTTCGACACGTCCGAGGTCAACGGTGATCTCGCGTTCGTTTGCCGCGGCGTGGAAACGATCGAGGCCGCGCTGCGCTTGGGCGAGACCGCCAACGTAGTTACCGGCGCGATCGTACGCGGCGCCGTGACATGGACTCCTGAACACTCCTGAGTGCCCCTCGAAGCGCAACTCTGGCCGCCAGGGGACCGTGCAGCCGTCGTAGGGATCCTTCGCCAGAAACGCGGAGGCCGTGTCGTCATCCTCCAACCGTACCCACACGCCGTACGTACGCCCGCTGCCGTCCGCGCCTTCGCTGGGTAGGGGATAGAAGCGCGCCGTGCCGACTTCGAGTTCCGAGATGCGGACGGTGAGCACGCGACCCGGTGAGCTCCCCACGTACGCGGCGATGCACACGCTCACCGCAATCGCGCCGAGCGCGCCTGCCAGCACGAGCATCAGCAGCACGCGCCACGTGCTGCGCGGTTCGGAGCGCTCCGTCTCCATTGCCGCCGATCGTACCTCGCGCACACGCTGGCGACACGCGCAGCGCGCGTGTGCGATTGTACGCATCCGTCGCGACCCGGAGCCGCGGTGCGGCACCCCAGCTGTCCTCGCCTTTCGGGATCGCCTTGCTCGAATCCCCTCGACGCCTGTCTCGCCGAGACCTGCTGCGGCTGAGCGCGGGCGCAGCGTTGCTCGCCGCGTGCGCGCGCGACGACTCGCTGCTCGCGCGCGACCCACGTCCGCCTGGCCAGCGCCGCGAGGGAGCGCTCACGATCGCTCTGCCTCCGGGCAACCGCGAACGCGAGCTCCCGCCGCAGCTCGTCGACGCCTGCCTCGTTGCCCTCGATCCCCGCATGGCGCGCCTCTATGGCGACCTCGCCGATGTCGTCGAGCTCGCGGAGCCGCTCGCGGTGCGCGTCCGCCTGCGCGACAACCTGCGCTTCCACCCGGACGCTGCCGGCATAGCTGCCGTCATCACTGCTGAGGAGGTGCGCCGCGAGTTCGCGGAGCGCGCCGCCGCCGGCGAGTTCGTCTTCGCGCAGGTGCTCGAGCGCGTCGAGGCGCCGGACGCGCGCACGCTCGTGCTGCGCCTGCGCGCGCCGTTCAGCCTGCTCTTCGACCACCTCGCCGACGGCGCGGCCGCCGGCATCCGCTCGACGGCGGCGGAGCGCGCCGTCGAGCGGATGCCGGCGGCCGCGGGCCCTTTATGCCAGCCGCCGCCGAGCGCCGTAGCGTCACGCTGCTGCCGCACCCGCTCTTCCACCGCGTGCGCCAGCCGCTGCTCGCGCAGCTCGTCATCGCCCCGGGCGCCGCGTCCGCCGAGCCCGTTGCGCGCGACACGCCCGAGCTGCGCATGCTCGCGCCCGAGGGCGGCCGCCCGGAGCCGCCCGCCGGCCAGGTGCTTGTGCGCCGCGCCTCGCGTCGCATGCTCGCGCTCGGGCTCTCGCTGCTCCCCGAGAAGGGCGGCCGCGCCGTGCGCCACGTGCCCGCGTTCCGGGACGAGCGCGTCCGCCGCGCCGTCGCGCTCGCGCTCGACCGCGCGCGCCTGCTCGATCTGTACGACGGCGCCGCGAGCGGCCCGATTGGGCCCGCGCACGCCCAGGACGCGCTCTCCGCCACCGAGCTCGCCCGTCACCCGCTGTACGCGCATCGCCCGGACGAAGCACGCGCGCTCCTCGCCGCGGCCGGCCATAAGGGGCTCGCCTTCGCCTTCGAGACCTCCACGCGCGCGCCCATCCGCGGCGTCGGCGAGGCGATCGCCGAGCAGCTGCGCGCCGCCGGCTTCGCCCCCGCGCTGCGCGTGCTCCCGCCCGCTGATTGCGAAGCGCTGGTCCATACCGGCGACTTCGAGGCCGGGCTTGTGGAGCTGGACGCGATGCGCACGCCGGACGTCGGGCTGCGACTGCACATGGCCGGCGGGTGCAGCGGCACGTTCTCTTGGTGGGGCTACTCGGCCCCCGCGTTCGACATCGCGGCGCGCCAGGCCTTCGCCGAGCTGGACCCGCGCCGCCGCGCTGAGCGCTCCCGCGCCGCCCAGCGCGAGCTGCTGCGGCAGGTGCCCGCGCTGCTACCCATCTCGGCGCAGCACGACTACGTGCTGCTGCCCCCGAACCTGCGTGGCTACGACTTCGACGCGTTCGAGTTCAACGAGGGCTGGCTCGCCTCGCGCTGGTTCTTCGATCCCCCCGCCAACCAGCGCGCCTGACGCGCAGGGCGTAGCATTCGGGCAGGCCGGACGCGCGAGGAGGCCGTGTGGGTGAGCTCGACTTCGACGCGCTTCGCGACGGCCTGGAGGCCGCCGTGCTCGAGGCGGGCGCCGCGATCATGGCCGTGCGCGACCGTGGCAGCGTGCGCGTCCGCCACAAAGGCCACGAGGGTCCCGTCACCGAGGCCGACTACGCGGCTGATGAGGTGCTGCACCAGCGCCTGATGCCCCTCCTGCGCGGTGCTCACTGGCTCTCCGAGGAGTCCGAGCAGATCGCGCCGCTCATCCACGGCGAGCCGACCTGGGTTGTGGATCCGCTCGACGGCACGCGTGAGTTCGTGCGCGGGCTCGCCGAGTTCGGCGTCACCGTTGGCCTGTTCGTCGAGGACCGCCTCGTGCTCGGCGCCGTCGGCCTGCCGATGGAGCGCTCGGTGCTGTCGGGCCTCGTCGTCGACGGCCGCGCCGAGGCGCGTCGCGACGGCGCGCCGCTGCCGCCGCTCGCCGGCGGCGCCGCCCGGCGCGTCGTGGTCTCGCGCCACGACTACGAGCGCCGGCGCCTGCACCTGCACCTGCCGTTCGAGGTGTACCCCTGCGGCTCCGCGGCCGTGAAGCTTGCGCACGCCGCGGACGGCAGCGCCGACGTGTACCTCTCCACGGGACCGCGCTCGGTGTGGGACGTCGCAGGCGGCACCGCCGTGCTCCTCGCCGCCGGCGGCACGCTCGTGCGTATCCACGGCCGCCCGCTCGAGCTCTCGCCGCAGCGCGTGCACGTCCCGCCGTACGCCGCCGGCGCCCCGGACGCCTGCCTGGAGGTGCTGCGCAGCGTCGGCGCGCCCCTCTAGCTGTACTGACTACATACCAGCGAGACGGCTGACTGCAGGGGGACCTCCGACGAGACTTGGGGTTGCGAAAGCTCCGAGTTCCGAAGGAGGTTCCGATGAGTGATGCTACCCCGCCCCGGCGCATGCGCTATTCGTACGAGGCCCGGTACCGCGCGGTAGAGGCGATGCTGACCGGCGCATCGACCGCAGCGTCAGGCGGGCAGGTCGGGGCGAGCCGTCCCACCACGTACCGTTGGCGCGCTCGCCACCGCGAAGCAGGCTGGGCCGGCCTGCACGACCGTCCATCGACGCCACACGTCCATCACCGCCAGCTGAGCCCACAGGCAGAGGCGCAGACCCTCGCCGTCTGCGAGCGCACGGGAGACGAACCGCAGGTGGTCGGCGCGATCATCAGGCGGGTCACATCCA
>Ga0194132_10004296_pt1 | contig 24355 bp, 28 predicted proteins | sample TA2KigOf80mmetaG_FD_148612 | JGI IMG/M metagenome (GOLD analysis project Ga0194132, IMG submission 148612) | Freshwater microbial communities from Lake Tanganyika, Tanzania - TA2015054 Kigoma Offshore 80m | ecosystem: Environmental > Aquatic > Freshwater > Lake | place: Tanzania: Lake... | reverse complement strand
AGCCGCGCGGCCCCCGACCGGGGGGGCCGACCCGATGGGCTCGACCGCCGCGGGCGTGGGCTCCGGCCCGAGCGTGGCGGCCGGCTCCGCAGGGCGCGGCTCCTCGCCTTTCGCTTCGGGCGCCGAGGCCGGCGCGAACTCGGGTGCGCCGAAGTCACCCTCGTCGAACGACGAGGTGCTGCCGATGTCGGCCTCGAAGAGCCCGCCGTCACCCGACTCGAACTCGGGAAGGTCGAGCAAGGCCGCGTCGTCGGAGAACTCGCCCGCCGTCGGCGACCCGGTGTTCTGCTTGACGACCTCCTCGACCCGCTGCGTGCGGCGCCGGATCACGTTCGGACGGACGCGGGCCTCGACGATCTGCTCGCGGGCGGTGACCTCACCCGCACCCGCGCGCTCGGTGATGACACGCTCGCCGACGACGCGCTCGCTGCCAACGGTCACTGTCGGCTTCGGGCCCATGCCGAGACGCGACTCCAGGCGCGCGATCTCGTCGTCGGTCAGGCTGCTCTGCGAGCGCTTCCCCCGGACGCCGAGTTCTTCGAGCCTGGCGACGAGATCCTTGGGCTGCAGGCCCCAGTCACGCGCCAACTCGTGGATCCGCTTGGGCATACTCTTAGGTCCTCCTCGCGTTCCCCGACCCGAGCTCGACGGCCGCTCCGGATGCTAGGAGATTTTCCCGCGCCTCTCTGCTCACCCGCGCTCGCAATCCGCGCACCACCGGCTTACCTCCGGCGAAGGCGCGCGCGCAGCCCTCGTTCTGGTGAAGATACGTACCCCTGCCACCAACGGCTCGCCACTCGACGCCACCTCGCGGGTCGAGAGCGATGCGTCGGAGAAGGTCGCGTCGCGCACGCTGGCCGCAGCCCGCACAGGTGCGAACGGGAACGTGCACGGGTCTCAAGCTTCCTCCTTGCTCCCCGTGACGGCGTCGCGAGCGGCCTGATCCTCGCCGATCACCGCCGAGCCGGTCGCGAATCCCTCGACGCCGATCATCTCGCCGCTGTCCAGAGCGGCCTGAGCCTCGGCGGCGCGCAGCGCCGCCGCCTCGCGCTCGGCCTCGGCCTCGCGCTCCCGCTTCTCTTCGACGTGGACGCGCGCCGCCTCGAGGATCCCGACGACCCGGTCCGGACCGATCCCCTCGACCTCGGCCAGCGACTCCGCGTCCGACTCCGCGACCTCCTCGGCCGACTTGAAGCCGTGCTGCATGAGCAGCTCGGCGGTGACGTCGCTGACGCCGGGGATCCCGGTCAGTGAGGCACGGGCACGGCGGGCCTCCTCGTCGGCCTCCGACTCGCCCCGTACGTCGAGGCGCCAGCCGGTGAGACGCGAGGCCAGCGTGACGTTCTGCCCCTTCTTGCCGATCGCGAGGGAGAGCTGATCGTCGGGGACGATGACCTCCATCTCGTGGTCCCCCTCGTCGAGGATGATCTTCGAGACCTTTGCGGGCGCGAGGGCGCGGCACACGAACTCCGCCGGATCCGGCGTGTAGTGGATGATGTCGATCTTCTCGCCGCGGAGCTCCTGCACGACCGACTGCACCCGCGTGCCGCGCATGCCCACGCAGGCGCCGACGGGGTCGACGTCGCGATCGTGCGACACCACCGCGATCTTGGCGCGCCCGCCCGGCTCGCGCACCGCCGCCTTGACCTCGACGATGCCCTCGTAAATCTCCGGCACCTCCTGCCGGAAGAGCTCGATCAGCAGGTTCGGGTGCGTGCGCGAGAGGACGATCTGCGGTCCCTTCGCCGTCAGGTCGACGTCGAAGATGTAGGCGCGGATCCGATCGCCCTGACGGTAGCGCTCGCGCGGGATCTGCTCCTTCTCCGGCAGGATCGCGTCGGTACGGCCGAGATTGACGATGATGTTCTTCTTCTCGAAGCGCTGCACGATGCCCGAGAAGATCTCGCCCTTTCTGTCCTTGAACTCGTTGTAGATCAGCTCGCGCTCGGCGTCGCGGACCTTCTGGATGATCGCCTGCTTGGCGGCCTGCGCGGCGATGCGCCCGTCGGGCTTCGGCAGCTTGGCGAGAAACTCGTCGCCGACCTCCGCCTCCTCGTCGTACTCGCGGCGCGCCTGCTCGAGGGTGATCTCGCTGTCCGGCTCGGCGACGACGTCCACGACGCGCTTGATCTCGAACAGCTCGACCTCGCCGATCTCGAGGTTGTACTTCGCCTCAATCTGGCGATTGAGCCCGAACTGGCGCTTGGCGGCCTGCAGCATCGCGCCTTCGATCGCCTCGATGATGACCTCGCGATCGATCTGCTTCTCCTTGCTGACCTGCTCGATCACGCGACTGAGCTGTGCGTCCATACGATGGCTTCCCTCCTCGGGCTCCTCAGGATCGCCCGTCGCGCAGCTCGACCCGGAAGTCGTGCTCGTAATTCGCGCGCTCGATGGCGCGCAGCGGAACCGAAAGCCGCCCCCGAGACTCGTCCTCGATCTCGATGCCGTCGTCGTCGGCCGACACCAGGAGGCCGGCGAAAGTGCGCGCGCCGGCGATGGGCGTGGACGTGCGGACGCGGACCGGCTTGCCACAATAGCGCACGAAGTCCTGCATCTTCCGCAGGCGACGGTTGATGCCCGGGGACGAGCACTCGAGCGTGTACTGCCCGGGCACGACGTCGTGTGCGTCCAGGACGTCGCTCACCTCGCGACTCACTTCCGCGAGGTCGTCCAGGCCGATGCCGCCGGGGCGGTCGAGGTACAGTCGCAACACCGAGCGCCGGCCGTGCGGCTGGAACTCCACGTCGACTAGGTCGAGCCCCCGATCGACGGCGATCGGCTCGACCAGGTCCATGACGATATCGGAAACGTGCTTGATCCCCATGCGCTCGCCCCCGGGCATCCGATCCGTGCGACCCTGAACTTGAAAATCTGTTCCAGAAACAAAAAAAGCGGGCGAGGGCCCACTTTTTGGACGGCCGAAGGTGGGTAGTCCGTAACACGACCCCGAACGAGCCGCAAGCACGCGAAACTCTGAGGAAAACTCAGGAGCGCCGGACGAGGCGCGCGACGCCCCGACCTGGCCACTCGCCCGATGGAGGTCACGGCGCTGGCACGGATCCGGGCGGGCGCTCCTCGTTCGATCTCCCGCGCGAAGCGCGCGCCCTGGGCCCGGCGGCGCGACGCGGCGCCTCCGAGTGCGACGCTGCGCCTCAGAGTCTGTGAATCGATCCCCTCCCGGCTCGGTCCGGGGGTCGATTCACAAACTCTCAGTTCGCCGGCGGCTCCTGCGCCGGCACTCGGTCGTGCAGCGTCGACAGCTCCATCACCTCGTACGTCTTGCGCCCGCGCGGCGTCTGGACCGTGACCTCGTCGCCAGGGGCCTTGTTCATCAGGGCCTGCCCGATCGGCGCGTTGATCGACACCAGTCCGGCCGCCGCGTCGACCTCCTCGGGGAACACCAGCTGGTATTCGATCTCGTCACCGGAATCGACGTCCGAGAGCTTCACCCGGCTGCCGTAGGAGATCCTGTCCTTCGGGATGCGGGCGAAGCTGTACGTCGACAGCTCGCGCAGGCGCTCGTTCATCTGGCCGATGCGAGCCCGCAGGATTCCCTGGCGGTTCTTCGCGGCGTCGTACTCGGCGTTCTCGCGCAGGTCCCCGTGCGCGCGCGCTTCCTCGAGGCGCTTCGGAAGCTCGTGGGCGAGCTCGTGCTGCAGCTCGGCAAGCTCCCGCTTTATCCGGGTGACGATCGGTAGCTCCATGCAAGACCTTCCCTCGCGTGCCGCGCTGGATTGCACAAGCACGCCGGCGCTCTACCGCGCCGCGCCCCCGATCGCACGCCATCGCGCCCCGAGATCGCACGCCATCGCAGCGCGAGCCGCGGCCCGGTCACCGCTTGGGCGCAGGCTCGGGCTCCGGCTCGATCACGGTGCGCACTTCACGATGGTGCTCCTGCGCGGTGTACGAGGATGCCGCGCGTGCAAACCACGACTCGACCTCCTCGCGCCACGGGATCTGGCCCGTGAGCCCCCAGAACGTGAGCACTCCTCCGACGACGACGCCCAGGATGAAGCGGAACATCGCTCCCCCTCCCCACAGCGGACACGGATTCTGCGCTCCGTGCCCTGGTCACACCCACGGCCGCCGCGTACGCGGCGACCGTGGGGATCGTAGACCTTTTCCTGAGCCTTCTCTACCCACCCCGCTGTCCATCGTGCGAGCGCGAGATCGCGGCGACGGGCCGTCCGGCGCTGTGCGGCGGCTGCCGCGGTCAGCTGACCCCGATCCCGGCTGCGTGCCCCCTCTGCGGCGAGCCCGGCAGCGGGCACGCCTGCGGCCGATGCGCCGTCGCGCCGCCTCCCTTCGCGCGAGCTCGCGCATGCTTTCTCTATCGCGACGACGATCTCTCAAGCCGCCTCCTGCTGCGCTGGAAGTATCGCGGGGATCACGTCATCGGATCGAGTCTCGCGTCGATTCTGCGCGAGCATAGGACCCCACACGCGGAATGCTATGACGTGATCGTGCCGGTTCCGTTGCATGCCGCCCGCCTCGCGCGGCGCGGATTCAATCAGGCGGCCATCCTGGCGCGGGCCATCGCGCGGCCCCAAGAGCGCGTTCTGGTCGACGCCCTGCGGCGCGAAGGTCAGGCGACGACGCAGACCACCCTCGGCCGACACGCACGCGCCGACAACGTGCGCGACATCTTCGCCGTCCGCTCCGCCCGGCACCTCGGTGGCCGCTCCGTGCTGCTGGTCGACGACGTCGTGACGACGGGTGCCACGGTCCGATCGTGCAGCTCCGTCCTGCTCGCCGCCGGTGCGCGCCGCGTCGAGGTCTGGAGCCTCGCCCGGACGCCGCGGCGGATCTCGGCGACCCACGCGGCGCACCACCGGAGCCCGCCCCCCACCCCACGAGCGCGCCCGTGACCGACAGGGAGCACTGGCAGGAACGCCACGCCCTCCGCCCCGAGCGCACGGCACCCTCCGCGTTCGTCGAACGACACGTCGCGCACCTCGCTGCGCGCGCAAAGGGCGCGCGTGCGCTCGACGTCGCCTGCGGCTCGGGACGGCACACCCTGCTCCTGCTGGAGCTCGGCTTTCGGGCGGTGGCCTTCGATCACGCTTCGGCCGCCTGTCGGCGACTCGCCGCGGAGGACAAGCGCGTGCGAACCGTCGTGGCGGACGCCGACGCCTTGCCCTTTCGCGCTGCGACCTTCGCGCTGATCGTGCAGACGCGCTTTCTCGATCGACGGATCGTCCCGGACCTCCTCCGACTCCTCGAGCCCGGCGGCGCGCTGCTGATCGAGACGTTCCTCGTCGCGCAGCACGAGACCACCGGACACCCCCGGCGCGAGTTCTGCCTCGAGCCGGGAGAGCTCGAGCGGCTCTGCCGCGGTGCCGGCTGCGCCGTGCATGTCCTCGAGTGCTGCGAAGGGGTCGTCGGCGCCGGTCGGCAGGCGACACATCTCGCAGCGATCGCGCTTTGTAAGGTATAAATTTCTTCTCGTAAGGCGTCGGACTCCCTTGCCCGCCGGGGGCCATCCCGCTACGAAGGCCTCTGCTTGAGGTGAGAGGAGCGGGCCGAGGGAACGCACGTCGTGGAGCTGGCAATCCTGATTTCAGGTCGAGGGTCCAACCTTGGAGCGATCCTGGGGGCGGTCCGAGAGAAGCGGCTCGACGCTCGCGTCCGCGTCGTCGTCAGCAACCGACCTTCCGCCGGCGGGCTCGACCTTGCGCGCGAGGCCGGCGTGGCGACGGCCGTGCTCGAGCACGGCGCCTACCCCGGGCGCGAGGCGTACGACGCAGCACTCGTCGCGCTGCTGCGCGAGCGCGGCGTCGACACGGTCGCGCTAGCGGGCTTCGACCGCCTGGTCACCGGCGTCTTCCTGCGTGCGTTTCCCGGCCGAGTGCTCAACGTCCACCCGGCGCTGCTGCCGGCGTTCAAGGGCCTCCACGCGCAGCGCCAGGCGCTCGACTACGGTGCTCGCATCGCCGGTGTCACCGTGCACTTCGTCGACGAGCAGATGGACCACGGCCCGATCATCGCGCAGGCCGCGGTACCCGTTCTCGACGACGACACCGAGCAGTCGCTTTCCGACCGGCTGCTCGCCGAGGAGCATCGGATCTACCCGCTCGCTCTCCAGCGCCTCGCGCGCGGCGAGCTCCGCGTCGTCGGACGACGCGTGATCGGAGGACTCCCATGACACGCAACGACGTCGACCCGGCTCAGTATCTCGCGGCCGTCCGCGCACAGCGCGAGCGCGGCGACCTGAAGCAGATCCTCGCGCGCTTCGGCGGGATCGACCAGGAGCGCAGCCCGCTGTGGGACGACGCCGAGTTCGTGCTCGAGATCGCCCGCACGTACTCGCTGGTCGGCAACGATACCAAGGTCGAGCAGTACTTCCTGCGCTGCGCGCAGCTGCACCCGCGCCGCGCAGCCCTCTATCGCTGCCAGATCGGCTGGTTCTTCCAGCGCAAGAAGCGCTGGGCAGGGGCGCTCAGCTGGTATGACCGCGCGCTCGAGACGTTCCCCGGCTACCACCTCTGCCTGTTCCGGAAGGGATACTGCCTCGAGCGCCTGCACCGCCCCCGCCCGGCCGTCGCGGCTCTGCGGCAGGCCTGCGCGGCCTTCGAGAAGGCCCCGGCCGACCAGCGCGAGCGCAGCCGCGGCATCCAGGTACAGATCCTCTTCCACCTCGCGCGGAACCTCCGCGAGATCGGCCTGACCGATGACGCGCGCGCGGCGCTCGACCGCTGCGCGGAGCTCGACGACCGCGTGCACGAGAAGGTCATCAAGGCCGAGCACCGGCTGGCGAGCTACGGCGAGACGCACCTCCGCGACGGAGATCCGGAGGCCGCGCTGCGGCAACTCCAGGCAGCCCACGCGATCGATCCGTCCTCGGCGGTCATCTGGGAGCGGCTCGGTTGGGCCTACGAGCTGGCGGGCCGCCTCGACGATGCGGAGGCGGCGCTGCTGCGCGCGACCGAGCTGCCGAAGGGGGCGGTCGCGCTGATCGCGCTCGCCCGCCTGCAGATGCGGGTCGGGCGCTTCTCCGACGCCGCGCGCTCGCTGTGCAGCGCGCTCCGCCAGCACCCGCAGGGTGGGGTGCGGATCCACATCGAGCTTGCCGAGCTGCAGCTCCGCCTCGGTCGTCCGGCGGCGGCGATGCTGGAGCTGCAGCGACTGGTCGCGGGCCGGGTCCCGCCGCAGTCGACGCTCGCCGTCGACTGCGAGACGCGCCTCGCGCGGATCCTTCTCGCGCACGACCGCGCGTCCGATGCGCTCGAGCACCTCCAGGCGGCGACCGAGCACGATCCCGAGAACGAGCACACGCGGGCGCTGGTCGAGCAGACCCGCGCACGGCTCGTCCAGTCCGGTGCCAGCGAGAGGCCGCTTCCCATGCAGGACGGCCCGCTGCCCGCCGACGTCGCGACGGTGCTCGGCGAGCAGGCGCTGCCGCGCGTGACCGGGCACGTCACGAGCTACTTCTCCGATCGCGGCTTCGGCTTCATCACGCACGGAGACGACAATCAGGCTTTGTTCTTCCACGTCAGCCAGTTCGAGCCGACGACGCCCGACGGGCTTCGCCCCGGACTGCCGGTCTCCTTCGTGATCGGGGTCAATCACCGGAGCCGGAAGCAGCAGGCGGAGTTCATCTGTGCGCTCGAGCACGAGAACGGCGGCCTCTTCGCGGCCGGCGGCGACGGCCCGGCGGCCTCCGCCGCCCTCCATGCAGCGAGCTGGCAGTCCGGTCACGAGCTCGGCGACGGCGACATCTGAACCGGCTCGCGGGCACGCCCTCCGGCCCGCTCCCCGCGAGCCGCGCGCGGCTTCCGCGACGCGTCAGCCGCGGCGCGGCCTGTAGGCCCGCGCGAGGCGGTGGGCCGGCACGCCGCAGGCGAACGCGAGGCGAAGCGTCCACATGAGGAGGATCGTGCGCACGACGCCATTCTCCTCCCAGCGCCGTGCCGATGTCGTCACGCGGAGCGACAAGGCGGCGAGTGGCCCTCGCCGTCGGAGGCGGCGAGTGAGCTCCACGTCCTCCATCAGCGGCAGGGCTGCGAAGCCTCCCAGCTCGCGGAACACGTCGCGCCGGACGAAGATCGCCTGATCGCCGGTCGAGATCCCGGTCAGGCGAGAGCGCGCGTTCATGAGCCGCGCGATCAGCGGCAAGAGCCAGTGCGTTCCGTCGAGCACCACGTCGAACCGACCGCCGATCGCACCGTTCTCGATCGCCCCGCGCGCCGCCGACGCGAAGCCCACCGGCAGCCTCGTGTCTGCGTGCAGGAACAGCAGAACGTCGCCTTGGGCGACGGCGGCGCCCGCGTTCATCTGCGCCGCGCGGCCTCGCGGTGCAGACAGGACGCGGTCGGCCACGGTCGCGGCGCGGGAGCGCGTCGCGTCGTCGCTGCCGCCGTCGACGACCAGAATCTCGCCGACGCCCGGCTGGCGAGCGGAGCGCAGGACGTCCACGATGCCGTCCGCTTCGTTCAGCGCCGGAACCACCACCGAGATGGCCAGCGGGGCGCGCGGCCGCACTTCCGGTTGTCTGGCATCCTCGTCCCGGCTATCTGACGGCATGTTCGAGCCTCGCCTGCCCCGTCAGCGCGGCCGTGCTCGCGCGTTCGCGATCGCCGCCGCTGCGTTCGCCATCCTTGCGGCCCGGAGCAGCGCGGCATTCGACGTCGTTCGCTTCGACGGCATCGTCGGAGAGACGGGCGTACCGCACGGCGTCGGCGATCTCACGCTCGCGATCGGCGACCGGAGCATCCCGTTCAGCGTGCTCCGCGCGCAGAAGATCACGGGAAATCCGGCGACGGGCCCCGAGATCATCAGCGCGCTCGGCCCCGGCCCGCCGCCGCTGCGCGTGGCCGGGCGCGACGCGACGGTGGCGAAGATCACCGAGGCGAAGCCGGGCACCCGGCTGACGATCACGGGCAATCTCGATGCGGCCAGCCCGTTCCTGACGCTGCTGGACGTCGAGCCCGCGCCGACGCCGTCACCGGCGCAGTAGCGCTGCCAGCACGACGACCTGCAGAACCATGGTCGCAACCAGCAGCAGCGTGAGGACGTACCGGCTCTTGCCGAGCGATTCCGCCTCGGCAACGCTCTTCTCCTCGAGCCGGGCGATCTCGCTGCGCACGTTGCTGGTCTCGACGTAGAGGCCACGCACCTCCTCGCGCATCGGGATGGTGGTCGCCTTGACGTCGTTCAGGTCGGCGCTGAGCTGCTCGAGCTCGTCGAGGCGACCGCCGAGCTGGTCGATCGACGTCCGCAGCGTGGCGAGCGTCGCGTTGATCTGGCGCAGCTGGTCGACCGCGTCGTCGAGCTGACCGACCATCGGATTCGGCGAGGGCGACGGCTTCGGTCCGACCAGCGCCTCGGTCGTCGTCGCGGCTCCCAGGAGGATCATCGCGCAGGCGAGCCACGCCGCGACATCCCTGCGGCACCTGCGCATCATCGACCGATCTTCGTCGTCCTTCACGCCGTTCCGCGCTGGGTCCATCGGAGCGTCTCCCCTCGAGGCTCGGGCGAGCACCAGACTCCAACCTCCCCGTGCAATCTCGGCACAGCGAAAGCTAGATGTCGCCGGCACCGGAAGCAAGATCGCGAGGCCGCGAGGCGCGCCTTGATCTGCCGGCGGGCGGGACGTAGGGACGTTCAGGCGCGACGAATCGCGGAGGGGGAGCGGCATGACGCTGCGCGATCTGCTTCTGGTGCTCGGAGCAGTCCCATTGCTGGGAGTGGTGGCGATGCGCCTCGCATCCGAGATGGGCCTCGTGAACGAGGCCCCGCCATCCGATGCGCTGACGATCGCGTTCGGTGTCTTCGGCTTCGTGTTCGTCTCGTACGTCGCGCTGACCCTGCGCTCGATCGCGACCGCCACGCGAGACATCCTCGCACGCGAGACCGAGGCGGCTCAGCGCGAGGCGGCAGCCCTGCGAAAGGCCGCGGTGAGCGACTTCGCGATCCACCTCGATCGCAGCGCGGAGGTCGGCCCTCTGGAGGATCCGGCCGGAGACGCCGACGACGGCGCTTCGGCTCCGCACGCCCGAGGCGCAGAGCCGGCCCGCAGCGAGCTGTTCGGCGAGGTCAGCGACCTGCTGACGCGGATTCCATCGGCGCGCTCGCGCTGACGAGCTCGCCGTCGGCGCGCGACGTCCCGCGAGCGAGCCGGCGCGGGAGCAGCGGTCCCTCGTAGACGAGTGCCGTGTACAGCGCGACGAGATCGGCACCTGCCGCGAGCTTCTCGCGGACGTCGTCGGCGCATGTCACGCCACCCACCCCGATGATCGGAACCCCGTCCCCGACGGCCTCGCGCACCCGCCGCAGGACCGCGGTTGCGCGGGTACGGAGCGGCGGACCCGAGAGGCCGCCGGGCTCTGCCGCGGCCGGGCTCGTGCACCCGGGCCGGGTGATCGTGGTGTTCGTCGCGATGAACCCGCTCGCTCCACCGTCGCGCGCCGCCGCACAGATCGCGGGGACGTCCTCGTCGGCCAGATCCGGCGACAACTTGACGAGGATCGGCACGGGACCCGCCAGCGCGAGGGCCTCGATCTCGCGCACCACCGTCTCCACCAGACGCGCGAGGCGTCCCGGCTCGTGCAGGTTTCGGAGCCCCGGCGTGTTCGGGGAGCTCACGTTGAGCGCGACGTAGTCGGCGAGCGGCGCGAGCAGGCGGGCCGAGAATCGATAGTCCTCGCGCTCCGCGGACTCATCCCCCACCGACACCTTCGAGCAGCCGATGTTGAGCCCGATGGGGATCGCGGGCCGCACCGCCAGGCGACGCCTCAGCCGCCGGGCGACATCCTCGGCCCCCCGGTTGTTGAAGCCGAGACGGTTCACCACCGCGCGCTCCGCGGGAAGGCGGAACATCCGTGGACCCGGGTTCCCGGGCTGCGGTCGGGCGGTCACGGTCCCGAGCTCGGCGAAGCCGAAGCCGAGGCGCGACCAGAGGTGCGGCGCGACACCGTTCTTGTCGAAGCCGGCCGCGAGCCCGATGCGGTTGGGAAAGGTGCGGCCGAGGATGCTGACCGGCGCGCTCGGCGGCGCTGCCGTCAGCATCCGGGAGGCGCCGTGCTCGAGCAGCCACTCGACGAGCGCAGCGGAGCGCAGCGCGAGATGATGCGCCCGCTCCGCATCGAGCCGGAACAGGACCCGGCGGACGACCCCGTAGAGCTCGCTCACCCGGTCTTGAGCAGCTCGTCGAGACGCCCCGAGCGGTCGAGTGCGGCGATGTCGTCGTATCCGCCGACGGACTCTCCGTCGATGAACACCTGCGGGACGGTGCGCCGTCCCGTGCGCCGCGCCAGATCGACCCGCGCGGCGGCGTCGCCGGTCACGTCGATCTCCTCGAACGGAACGTTCTTCTCTGTCAGCAGCGCCGTCGCGGCGTGGCAGTACGGACAGTAGGTCGTCGTGTAGATCTTCACCTCGGCCATCGCGTGCTTCGCATCCTCGGATTCCATAGTTAGTACGAGGGCCCCGCCGGAGCAACGTGGCGGGCGTCGCTGCGCTCGCAGGACTCGCGGAAGGAGACCAGCCGACATGGATTCGTTCGACGAGCTGATCGCGATCATGGCGCGTCTGCGCGCGCCCGGCGGCTGCCCGTGGGACCGCGAGCAGACGCACCGGTCGATCCGGAAGTACGTCATCGAGGAGGCCTACGAGGTTGCCGAGGCGATCGATCGCGAGAATGCGCCGGAGCTGTGCGCCGAGCTCGGCGACTTGCTGCTGCAGGTCGTCTTCCACGCCGAGATGGCGCGCGAGGCGGGTCGCTTCGCGATCGACGATGTTTGCCGCGGCATCGTCGACAAGATGCGCCGGCGTCACCCGCACGTCTTCGGGGACGTCGAGGTCGACGGCGCCGCGCAGGTCGTCCGGAACTGGGAGGAGATCAAGAAGCGCGAGCGCGGCGCCGACGCTTCCGTGATCGACGGCGTACCACGCGCCCTGCCGGCGCTGCAGCGCGCGGAGCGCATCGGCGAGAAGGCGTCACGCGTCGGCTTCGACTGGCCGGACGTCGACGGCGTGCTGCGCAAGGTCGACGAGGAGCGCGCGGAGCTGGCCGAAGCCCTGCTCGCGGGGGAACGCGACCGCATCGCCGACGAGCTGGGCGACCTCCTGCTCGCCACGGCCAACCTCGCCCGCAAGCTCGACCTCGAGCCCGAGCTCGCACTGGGGGCGGCCATCGACCGCTTCGAGGACCGCTTCCGTCGCCTGGAGTCGGGTGTCCGCCGCGACGGGCACGACCTGCCAGCTCTGTCCGCCGAGGAGCTGGACAGGCGCTGGGAGCGCGCCAAGCACGCGCGCTGAGCGCCCCGGCAAGCCGCCGGGACCGGGTGACGACGGCTCCTTGAACCGACCGTCGGCAAAGGCTAGACCACTGTGTTCTCAACGAGGGATCCATGGCCAATCATCCGTCCGCAGAGAAGAGACATCGCCAGTCGGTCAAGCGCGCCGCTCGCAACCAGGCGGTCCGCAGCCACGTCCGCACCGAAGTGAAGAAGCTTCGGACCCTGCTCGACTCGGCTGACGCCCAGAACGCGCGGACGAGCCTGCCGAAGGTCGCTTCGACCCTCGACAAGGCGGCCAGCAAGGGCGTGCTGCACAAGAATGCGGCGGCCCGGCGTATCTCGCGGCTCGCCCGGCAGGTCGCGAAGCTCGGCTGACGGATCGCGACGGGGCGCCGCCCCCAGGTGACGGATCGCGACCCGGCGCCGCCCTCAGGACGTCGCGCGCGCCGGACGCAGGTCGAGGAGAACCTTCTCGAGGCGGGCCTCCACGGCGCTGCCGCCCGTTTTCGCCGCGACGTCCACCGCCGCGAGAGCGCGCACGGCGCGTTCCAGTTCCGTCCTGCGGTAGTTCCGGGCCCGCGGCACGACGAAGAAGCCGCGACCGCCCAGGGCACGCTTCGCCGACTCCTCGTCCATACCGGAATCGAGCAGCGCCCTGGCCCGCAGCAGGGCACGGAGCTCGGACGCGATCTGGCCGACGAGCAGCTCCGGACGATCTCCCTGGCTCAGGGCGCCCCGCAGGGCGGCGATCGCGTGCGCCACACGCCGGTCGCGCACCGCCCCCTCGAGCGCGAACGCGACCGGGCTGCGCTCGCCGCTCACCGTATCGCGGACCTGTTCCGGCCCGACCTCGCCATCGGGGAAGCGCAGCGCCAGCTTCTCGATCTCGCGCGCCAGGAGCTGCGCCTCGCTGCCGACGTGATCCGCGAGCGCCTCGGCCGCGCCTGCACCAAGGCGCAACGACTGCTCTCGGGCCATCTTGCCGATGATCGCGATCACGGCGCGGCGCGTGCCGGCGACGTCGCGCGCGCTCCCCAGCTCCAGCTGCTCGACCGCACCACGCTTCGCCAGCGTCGCGAACAGCGTCTTGCGCATGTCCGGCCCGTCGGCGACCAGCACCAGCTGCGCGCCCTCCGGAATCTCGTCGAGTGCCGTCGCGAGCGCCTTCTGCACCTCCTCGCGCATCCGCTCCGCGCGGCGCAGCACGATCAGCCGGCGACCCGTGGGCGAGAACGTGCGGACCGCGGTCATGACGTCCTCGAGCGACGCCTGGTCACCCTGCAGCAGCTCGAAGGCGCCGAAGGCCGGGCTCGCACCGACGGTCCTCGCCTGGATCTCGGCGAGCCGCCGGTCGACGAGAAGACCGTCGCCCGACAGAAGCACGACGCCGCCCGACTCACCGCCCGGCGCGGCCCCGGCGGCCGTCTGGTCGCGCGTCGCACCACCGCGTCCTGTCCCGCCGCGCGCGGGCGGTGCGCTGCGCGAGGTCCGGCTCAGAAGTTCTCCACCATCGCGTTGTAAAGGTCGCGCGACGTGTTCCGGAACACGCGCTCGAGCGCGTCGCGCTCCTGCGACTCCGACAGCTGGACGTCGGATAGCTGCGCGATGTCCTGCGGGTTCAGGGTCGACCCGGCAAGGAAGTCCGGCGAGTCGGTGACCACGGTGTTCGACGTGGCACCGTAGGACTCCCCCTCGCGGAGCGCCGAGATGCGCCACACGGCCTTGTTGCTGCCGGTGTCACGCAGCACGGCGCTGATCGTCACGTACGTCTGATACTGCAGCGCCTCGTCGCTGCTCGAGAACGCGACGGGACGCTTCTCGATCGAGACGATCGCCCCCTCGAGCGTCAGCTGCGCGGCGCTGCGCTCGCTCTCGAGCGAGAACTGGCCGCGACGCACGATCTCCGTCTGGATCGCCTCGAGGAGAAAGTTCTCGATCCCGGCGTCGCGCGTACGGTTCTCGAACTTGGCGACGTGGACGCGAGTCGCTCCCCCCGGCAGCGTCCCCTCGCCGGGAAAGCGATAGCCGCAGCTCGTCGTGGTGAGCAGCGCGAGCGCGCACCGCAGAACGACGGCGCGAGGGCGGGCTGGGGCGACCATCACGGTCAGACTACCAGATTCACCAGCTTCCCGGGAACGATGATCACCTTCCGCAGTGCCTTGCCGCCCATCGACTCGCGGACCTTGTCGCTCTCCAGCGCCCGAGCCCGCAGCTGGTCCTCGCCCGCGGCCCGTGGAACGACGACCCGGTCGCGCACCTTGCCGTTCACCTGCAGGACGATCTCGATCGTGTCCGCGGTCAGCGCCGACTCGTCCCACAGCGGCCACCCCGCGTCGTAGATCGTCCCCGCGCCGCCGAACCACGAGTGCAGCTCCTCCGCCAGGTGGGGTGCGAACGGCGCCAGGAGGCGCGCGAACGTCCAGGCGGTGGCGCAGAACAGCGGCGTCGCGACGCCGGCCGCCGTGCGCTGGCGACTCGCCTCGCTCAGCAGCTCCATCAGGGCTGCAAGCGCCGTGTTGAAACCGAACTGCTCGGTGTCGACCGTCACCTTTCGGATGGTCTGGTGGAGGCGCCGCCGCAGCGCCGCCCCCGCGTCGTCGAGACCCGACGCGTCGGCGACCACCGCGTCGAGACCCTCCGGTCCGAGCCGTGCGCGGAGCGCCGCGATGGCCTCGCGGTCGCTGCCGAACAGCGCCACCACTCGGTTCAGGAACCGCTCCGCGCCACCGACGCCCTCGTCGCTCCACTCCATGTTGTTCTCGGGCGGAGCGGCGAACAGGATGGTGATCCGCGCCACGTCCGAGCCGTACTCGCGGACGAACGGGCCCATCGGCACGCCGTTGCCGGCGCTCTTGCTCATCGTCACCGGACCGCTCTGCGCGGCGAACCCGCCGTCGCGCTCGACCAGCGAGTAGCTCCGCTCGCGCAGCACGCGCGCCATCTCGTCCCGCGCGAGCGACCCCTCGGGCAGGCCGAGCGCCTTCACGAGATCGACGGGCGCGACCAGGCGCCCGTCGGCCTCGACACGCAGCGGCGTGAGCACGCGGCGCTGGACCATCCCCTGGGTGAACAGGGCCTTGAAGGGCTCGTCCTCGGGTACCAGGCCCGCATCGTGCAGGACCTTGGTGATGAACCGCGAGTACAACAGGTGCAGGATCGCGTGCTCGACGCCGCCGATGTACTGGTCCACCGGCATCCAGCGTGCGATCGCTTCCCTGGACCAGAGCTCCTGCCGGCTCTGCGCGTCGGCGTAGCGCAGGAAGTACCAGGAGGAGTCGACGAAGGTGTCCATCGTGTCGGTGTCGCGCTGCACGGGCTCGCCGGTCACCGGATCACGCGCCGTCACGAAGCTCGCGCTCGAAGCGAGCGGGGAGCGTCCCTTCGGCAGGTAGTCTTCGATCTCGGGCAGCACGACGGGCAACTGGTCGCGCGGCACGGGGACGATCGTCCCGTCGGCGCGGTGCAGCATCGGGATCGGAGCACCCCAGTAACGCTGCCGGCTCACCAGCCAGTCGCGCAGCCGGAAGGTCACCTTGGGACGCGCACGCCCGCTCTCCGCGAGCCAGGCGACGATCGCCCTGCCCGCCTCGCGGTTGTCCATCCCGTCGAAGCGCCCCGACGACTGCATGACGCCTTCCTCGGTGAACGCCTGCGTCATCGTCGCGGCCGCGACTGGTTCTCCGGGCGGAGCGATGACCGGGACGATCTCGATGCCGAACGCGCGCGCGAAGGCGAAGTCGCGCTCGTCGTGCGCCGGCACCGCCATGATCGCCCCGGTGCCGTATCCCATCAGCACGTAGTCGGCGATCCAGATCGGGATCTCCCGCCCGCTCACCGGGTTCACGCAACGCGCGCCGAGGGAAACGCCGGTCTTCTCCCGCTCGGTGCTCTGCCGGTCGATCTCGCTCCGGCGACGCGCCTGCGCGACGTATTCCTCGACCGCGGCGCGGCTCGCGTCGGTGACGAGCTTCGCGACCAGCGGGTGCTCGGGTGCGAGCACGAGGAAGGTCGCGCCGAACAGCGTGTCCGGCCGCGTCGTGAACACGATGATGCGATCGCTGCGCCCCGCGACGTCGAACTCGACCTCCGCGCCCTCGCTGCGGCCGATCCAGTTCCGCTGCATCGCCTTGACCTTCTCGGGCCAGGCGTCGAGCTTGTCGATGTCGTCGAGCAGGCGCTGCGCGTAGTCGGTGATCCGGAAGAACCACTGCGAGAGCTCGCGCTTCTCCACCAGCGCACCGCTGCGCCAGCTTCGTCCCGATGCATCGACCTGCTCGTTGGCGAGCACGGTCTGGTCGACCGGGTCCCAGTTCACCGTCGCCTTCGCGCGATAGGCAAGCCCCCGCTCGTGGAGCAGCAGGAAGAGCTCCTGCGTCCAGCGGTAGTAGTCGGGCTCGCAGGTGGTCACCTCGCGCGACCAGTCGTACATGATGCCGGCGACGTCGAGAGAGCTCTTCGACTCCTCGATGTTGCGCAGCGTCCACGCGCGCGGGTGCGTGCTGAACTTGATGGCGGCGTTCTCCGCCGGCAGCCCGAACGCGTCCCAGCCGAACGGATGCAGCACGTCGTAGCCGCGCATCACCCAGTACCGCGTCAGCGCGTCGCCGATGAAGTAGTTCTTCCCGTGCCCCATGTGCAGGTCGCCGCTCGGGTACGGGAACATCTCGAGGATGTACCGGCGCGGCGCGCCGGGCCGCCGCCCGGCCGTGAAGATCCCCTCGCGCGACCAGAACTCGCGCCAGCGAGGCTCGATGGCAGGATCGAAGCGAAGGCTCACGTGAGGTTCTCCCCGGACGCTTCAAGTGCGCGCGCGATGCCGTCGAGCACGCCGTTGACGAACGCGCGCGCCTCGTCACCGCAGTAGTCGCGCGCGATCTCGACCGCCTCGTCGATCACCACCGGCCTCGGCGCCAGACGATTCGCGAGCTCGGCCGCGCCCACGCGGAGGATCTGCGCATCGAGCCGGCCGATGCGGTCGAGACGCCAGTTCGCAAGCGAAGCCGCGATGAGCGCATCGTACCGCGGGCGATCGGCGCTCACCACGCGGACGAGCTTCTCGGCGTAGCCGACGTCGATCTCCGCCGGTAGACCTGTGTCTTCGACCGCCGCTTCCTCGGGACCGGTCATGCGCAGCGCCGTCGCCAGCGCCTGCTCGGGCGTCACGCCTGCGACGTCGACCTGGTAGAGCGCCTGCACCGCGAGCTCGCGTGCCCGCCGGCGGGCGTTCGGACTTCCCTTCACGCGACCGTACCGTGCCTCAGTCGAGCCGGGCGTGCTCGCGCAGCAGCGCCGCCATCTCGAGCGCCGTGATCGCAGCCTCGTAGCCCTTGTTGCCGTGCCCGTCGCCGGCACGCGCGAGCGCCTGCTCCATGGTGTCCGTGGTGAGGACGCCGAACGCGACCGGGATCCGATGGCGACAGGCGACGTCGTTCACGCCGCGGCTCACCTCGCGCGAGATGAACTCGAAGTGGGGCGTCTCGCCGCGCACGACCGCACCGAGGCAGATCAGGGCCGCGTAACGGCCGCTCGCCGCGCAGTGCTCCGCCGCGACGGTGATCTCGAACGCGCCCGGAACCCGCAGCACGTCGATCGCCTGGTCGGCGACGCCGTGCTCGCGCAGACCCGCGAGCGCCCCATCGAGCAGCGACTCGGTCACCGAGCGGTTGAAGCGCGCGACGACGATGGCGACGCGCAGTCCGGTGCCGAAGGGCTTGCCGAGGAACTCGCGCACTCAGGCTCCCCTTCCCGGGCGTCCGCCCGACTCGAGCCCGGTCAGAAGGTGCCCGAGCTTCGCTCGCTTGGTGCGCAGGTAGCCGATGTTCAGCGGGTGCGCCGGTGCCTCGATCGGCACGCGCTCGGTGACCTCGATGCCGTAGCTCGTCAGCCCGCTGATCTTGCGCGAATTGTTCGTCAGGAGCTTGACGCTCGTGATGCCGAGGTCGCGCAGGATCTGAGCGCTGATTCCGTAGTCGCGCGGATCGTCGGTGAAGCCGAGCTCGAGGTTGGCCTCGACGGTGTCGAGCCCCCGGTCCTGCAGCGCGTAGGCGCGGATCTTGTTCGCGAGCCCGATGCCGCGGCCCTCCTGGTGGAGGTAAACCAGCACGCCGCGCCCGGCCTCCGCGATCATGCGCACCGCGGCCTCGAGCTGCTCGCCGCAGTCGCAGCGTCGCGAGCCGAGCACGTCGCCGGTGAGGCACTGCGAGTGCACGCGCACCAGCACCGCTTCGTCGCGCTTCGGACGCCCGCGCACGAGCGCCATGTGCTCGGAGTCGTCCACCTTGTTGCGGTAGGCGATCGCGCGGAACTTCCCTCCGTAGGCGCTGTCGAGCTCGCGCTCGTCCAGCCGCTCGACCAGCAGCTCCGAGCGGAGGCGGTGGCGGATCACCGCGTCGATCGAGACCATCTTGAGCTTGTGCTTGCGCGCGAAGGCGATGAGCATCGCGCCACGCGCGACGTCGCCGTCCCGGTCGAGCACCGTGCAGACCGTCGCCGCGGGACGCAGCGCCGCCAGGCGGACCACGTCGAGCGCAGCCTCGATGCGCCCCGGGCGCTCGAGCGTGCCCCCCGGGGACACCTGGATGGGCGGCACGTGGCCCGGCATGACGACGTCCGCCGGGCCGCTGCGCTCGTCGATCGCGACCCGGATCGTGGCAGCGCGGTCGGCCGCCGAGATGCCGGTCGAGACGCCGCGGCGGGCCTCGAACGACGTCCCGTACGCGACGTATTCGTCTGCGGCGCGGTCGGCCGGCATCAAGGGGATGCCGAGCCGCAGCAGGGTGGGCGGCAGCACGGCGAGGCAGACCAGCCCGCGCGCGTGGACGGCCATGAATCCGATGTGCTCTGGCGTCGTCAGCTGTGCGGCGACGCACACCTCTCCCTGGCGCGGCTGATCGGCGTCGTCGACGACGAGGATCATGCGTCCCGCGGCGAGGTCCGCCATCCCGGCCTGCAGGCTCTGCTCGCCGCGAGCGATCCGGCCTCTCGAGTCGCTGTTGCTCTTCACCATTGCCTCATCGCGCCTCGACGCGCGCCGTGTGCAGCAGGTCGTCGCCCACCCGCTCCACCCGGAGGTCGGACAGCGGGAAGGCGCCGCGCAGCGAGCGCACGCCCAGTGGACCGATCATCGGCAAGCCGTCGCCCCCGATCAAGAGCGGCGCCGAGAACCAGCAGAGCTCGTCGACGTGGCCCCCGGCGATGAGGGCCGCCGAGAGAGCGGCACCGGCCTCGACCAGCACGCTGGTGAGGTCGCGCCGGCCGAGCGTGACGAGCAGCGCGCCCAGGTCGAGGTGCGGTCCGCGGGCCACGACGGGCAGGATCGTCGCCCCGTCGCGTCCGAGCCGCGCGGCCCGGGCGCGATCGTGCCGGGTCCGGGTCGCGATCCAAACCGGGCCGCGCCCGTCGTGCAGCAAGCGGGCTCGCGGCGGGATGCGCAGTCTGCCGTCCACGACGACGCGCACCGGATCGCGGCCGCCCGCTCTGCGGCACGTCAGCTCGGGGTCGTCGGCGATGACCGTGTCGACGCCGACCATCACCGCGTCCATCTCGTTCCGCCATCGGTGCACCAGCCGGCGCGCCGGAGCCCCCGTGATCCAACGCGACGCGCCGGTGCGCGTCGCGATCCGGCCGTCGGCCGAAGCGGCGAGCTTCAAGCGCACGAACGGACGGCCCGTGACCACGTGGCGCGCGAAGGCCGCGATCAGATCCATCGAGGCTGCGCTCTCCACGCCCGTCGTGACGGCGACTCCCGCCCGGCGCAGCTGCGCGACCCCGCGGCGGCTCACGAGCGGGTTCGGGTCGATCGCGCCGATCACCACGCGCTGCACGCCGGACTCGATGACGCGCGGGGCACAAGGCGGCATCCGCCCCTGGTGCGTACACGGCTCGAGGGTCACGTAGAGCGTGGCGCCGCGCGCCGCCGCGCCGGCCTGCTCGAGCGCGATTGCTTCCGCGTGCGCCGTGCCGGCCCGACGGTGCCATCCGCTGCCAACCACGCGACCGCCGCGGACGACGACCGCGCCGACCGGCGGGTTCGGCCGCGTGCGTCCGAGTCCGCGACGACCCAGCTCCAGCGCGAGGCGCATGTACTCCGCGTCGCGCGGGCTGCCGTGCTCGCCGAGCGTCATCCGTGGCGCGGCGTCTTGCGGGGCGCCGAGGGCGCGCGCTTCACCGCCTTCGCCGCCCTTACCAGCCGGCTCTTGAGGCCCCGCTGGCTGCGACGCTCGCGCAGCAGATCCTCGAGCTCGTTCATGAATTGGTCGATGTCCTGGAACGATCGGTACACCGAGGCGAACCGCACGTAGGCGACCGTGTCGAGCTCGTAGAGAGCCTGCATGACGGCCTCGCCGATGACCGAGCTCGGCACCTCGCGCTCGGCTCGATCGAGCAGCGCACGCTCGATCCGGTCGACGTGCTCCTCGATCGTCTCGATGCTGACCGGGCGCTTCTCGCAGGCCTTGGTGAGTCCGGCGACGATCTTCAGACGGTCGAAGGGCTCGCGCCGTCCATCCTTCTTGACGACCGCCGGGAGGTAGTCCTCGACGCGTTCGTACGTCGTGAAACGGCGGCCGCACTTCTCGCACTCGCGACGGCGCCGGATGACGTCCCCCTCCTTGCCGAGCCGGGAATCGATGACCCGGTTGTTGAGGTCCCGACAGGCGGGGCACTTCATCGTGCAACCACCGCGGTCAGTGATGGTAGAGCGGGAAGCGCCGGCAGAGCGCCGTGGTCTCCTCGGCGATCTTCGCGAGTGCCGCCGTGTCGCCGACCCGCTCGAGCGCACGCGCGATCAGGTCCGCGATCTCGTCCATCTCCGGCTCGCGCATGCCGCGCGTGGTCACCGTCGGCGTGCCCATGCGGACGCCGCTGGTCACGAACGGCGAACGCGTCTCGAACGGCACCGTGTTGCGGTTCGCCGTGATGCGCGCGAGATCGAGCGTCTCCTGGGCGACCTTGCCGGTGATCTCGGTCTGGCGGAGGTCCATCAGGAGGAGGTGGTTCTCGGTGCCGCCGGACACGAGCCGGAAGCCGCGCGACGTGAGTCCCGCGGCGAGCGCCTTCGCGTTCCGCACCACCTGCTGCTGGTAGGTCCGGAACTCCGGCAGAGATGCCTCGCGAAACGCCACGGCCTTGGCCGCGATCACGTGCATCAACGGACCACCCTGGTTGCCGGGAAAGACCGTGCTGTTGATCGCCTTCTCCTCGCTCGCCCGTGCGAGGATCAGGCCGCCGCGCGGGCCGCGCAGCGTCTTGTGGGTCGTCGTGGTGACGAACTCCGCATGCGGGACCGGCGACGGGTGCTCACCCGCGGCGACGAGCCCCGCGAAGTGCGCCATGTCGACCATCAGCTTCGCACCGACCTCGTCCGCCGCCGCGCGGAACGGCGCGAAGTCGACGATGCGTGGGTAGGCGCTGTGACCAGCCACGATCAGCTTCGGCCGGTGCTCGATGGCCAGCCGGCGGACGGCGTCGTAGTCGATGCGCTCGTCCTCCTCGCGGACGCCGTAGGGGACGATCTTGAACCACTTGCCCGAGAAGTTGGCCGGATTGCCGTGCGTGAGGTGCCCGCCGTGCGCCAGGTTCATCGCCAGGATCGTGTCGCCGGGCTGCAGCTGCGAGAAGTAGACCGCCATGTTCGCCTGCGATCCGGAGTGCGGCTGCACGTTGGCGAACTCGGCGCCGAACAGCGCCTTCGCCCGGTCGATGGCGAGCTGTTCGACGACGTCGACGTGCTCGCAGCCACCGTAGTAGCGCTTGCCGGGATAGCCCTCGGCGTACTTGTTGGTCAGGACCGAACCCTGCGCCTCGAGAACCGCACGGCTCGCTGCGTTCTCGGACGGGATCAACTCCAGATTTTCTTCCTGCCGCCGACGCTCGTGCGCAACCGACGCAGCGATTTCCGGATCGACGTCGGCCAGGTGGGCGTCGATCCGGTTCACTTGTGGCTTTCGATGTAGGTCACGACGTCGCCGACGGTGCGGATCTTCTCCGCCTCCTCGTCCGAGATCTCGAGGTCGTACTCCTCCTCGAGCGCCATCACGAGCTCGACGATGTCGAGCGAATCGGCACCGAGATCCTCGATGAACGAGGCGTTCGGCTGCACCTCGTCCTCGCTGACGCCGAGCTGCTCGCAAACGATCTCTTTGACCTTCGCCTCGACTGCAGAAGCCATCAAATTCTCCCTACCCTAAGGGGCCCGAGCACGTGACCTTCGCCGGTTTACCGTGCGACGCAGGCTTGCGCCACCTTGCCGCAGCCGGCGCCGCCGTAGCCGCGGACTCGCACACGGCGGCACTCACATCGACATACCACCGTTGACCGCGAGCACGTGGCCGGTGATGTATCCCGCGGTCGGGCCCGCAAGAAAGCCCACCGCCGCGGCGACCTCCTCGGGCGTCCCGGTTCGCCCGAGCGGCACCGCCCCCACGTATGCAGATCGGGTCTCCGCCGACAGTGCGGCGGTCATGTCGGTGTCGATGACTCCCGGCGCCACCGCGTTGACCGTGACCGAGCGCGAAGCGAGCTCGCGGGCGAGCGCGCGCGTGAAGCCCTCGACCCCGGCCTTCGTCGCCGCATAGGCCGACTGGCCGGCGTTGCCGGTCGCGCTCACCACCGACGTCACGTTGATGATCCGGCCCGAGCGGGCGCGCACCATCGTGCGCGCGGCGACCTTGCTGCAGTGGAAGACGCCACCCAGGTTCACGTCGACGATCCGCTTCCAGTCGTCGGCCCGGTAACGCAGGATCAGGCCGTCGAGCGCGATGCCGGCGTTGTTCACCAGCACGTCGAGCCGCTTGTGGCGAACGACGAGAGCGTTGATTCCGGCAGCGATCGCGTCGCCGTCGCCGACATCGAAGCGCAGCGTCTCCGCGCTGCCCCCGCCGGCCTCGATCGCCTGGACGACGGCCCGGGCAGCATCCTCGCTGCTCTGGTAGTTGACGGCCACGTGCGCTCCCATGCGAGCGAGCTCGAGCGCGATCGCGCGCCCGATGCCGCGCGACGCGCCGGTCACCAGGGCCACCTGTCCGTCGAGCGGTCCGTCGGCGCGCGTCACGCCCGCACCGTTTCGAGGGCCGCGCGCACGCCGGCCAGGTCGTCCGTCGGCATGCAGCGGAACTCGGGCGCGATCCGTCTCGCGAGCCCGCAGAGGACCTTTCCCGGTCCCACCTCGATGCCGCGATCGGACCGTGCAGCGACGCCGCGTGCGCAATCCTCCCACCGGACGGCCGCCGTGATCTGCGCGCCGAGCCGGTCGCGAACGCTCGTGGCGTCCGAGTACGGCTGCGCGTCGACGTTGCCGAGCACGATGCCGCGCGGCGCCGTCACCGGGACCTCGCGCAGCAGCGCCGCCATGCGCTCGCGGGCGGGCTCCATGAGCGGGCTGTGGAAGGGCGCACTCACCTTGAGGCGCATCGCGCGCACCTTGCGGCCCGAGGCGAGCGTCTCGAGTCGCGCCACGGCGGCGGCGTGTCCGGAGACGACGATCTGTCCGGCACCGTTCACGTTCGCCGGGACCACGACCTCGCCTCCGGCGGTCGCCTCCGCGCACATCGCTTCGGCGACCGCGAGATCTGCCCCGAGCAGCGCGCTCATCGCGCCCACCCCGGGTGCGACGGCCTGCTGCATGAACCGCCCGCGCGCCCGCACGGCCGCGAGCGCGTCGGCGAAGCCGATCGCCCCCATCGCAACCAGCGCCGACCACTCGCCGAGGCTGTGCCCGGCGGCGACCTCGGGAACCAGGCCGCCCTCGGCCGCGAGCACGCGCGCCACCGCGGTCGAGGTGGTCAGGAGCGCCGGCTGCGCGTTCTCCGTGAGCGTCAGGCGATCCTCCGGCCCCTCGAAGCACAGCACCGACAGCGCCTCGCCCAGGGTAGCGTCGGCCTCCGCGAAGGTCTGTCGCGCGACCGGGAACTCGCGGCAGAGATCGGCTCCCATGCCGACGCGCTGCGCGCCCTGGCCGGGAAACAGCAGAGCCGGTGTAGTGGTCATTCGGGCTTCTCCCGCACGTTGCCTCCGTCGCCTCCGGGCGCGGACGCAGCGGCCGTCGCCTCGCCCACGTCGTGGCCGCGGAGCGCCACGGACGCCGGGCCCGGCGCCGGCGCCTCCGCAGCGGGCGC
>Ga0194132_10004293_pt1 | contig 24367 bp, 16 predicted proteins | sample TA2KigOf80mmetaG_FD_148612 | JGI IMG/M metagenome (GOLD analysis project Ga0194132, IMG submission 148612) | Freshwater microbial communities from Lake Tanganyika, Tanzania - TA2015054 Kigoma Offshore 80m | ecosystem: Environmental > Aquatic > Freshwater > Lake | place: Tanzania: Lake... | reverse complement strand
CGGCCGTCGGGATTGACTGGGGTACTGCTACCTTTGTCACCATTGTTGCTGAGGATCGTGCCGAATATCTCATCGAAAATCCGCGTCACTTTAAAAAGCACGACTCCCAGCTAAAAAAAGCGCAGCGGTAGAAGTTCATTAGCTAGGATGACGATCTCTGATGATTTAAGTGCTTTATTGACGCGGAGGATGTGACGCAGGAGGTCAGGCATGTCCTCTTTCCAGCCACAGATGATGAAGTGGTTTTTGGTCTTGGACTGATCCACGCTGCCCCTCCCTTCAAGTAAAACCTGACGCAGAAAATATGCCGAAATTTTTGCCGAGATGATGCCTATGGCGAGGACGCCGGCGAACATCAAAAAACCAGCCGCGATGCGTCCAGCAGGAGTGATGGGTGTGAGATCGCCGTAGCCAACCGTCATGAATGTAACGATGCCCCACCACAGGGCCTGAGGATACGTCTGTATCTGTGCACTCGGATTAAGCGATTCGAATAGTAGCACCACCCAAGAAATCCCAAGCCAACTCATGATCAAAGCCGTAACTACGGTAAACATGCGGTTACGGGTTAAAAAACCGCGCCATGTACCCAAGTGCTCCAGCAATTTGGCGATATGCTGATGGTGGTTTTGCTTTGCTGTAGTCATGGAGAAAATATCGGCAGAAATCAGGTCGGTATTAGTCCGCCGCGGCACGAAAATGATCTGACGCTAACATCCGCGCGGAAACACCCTGATTTTAATAAACAAATTTTTATTAAAGTATTTTGTACCAAATTCCGAAAGCCTCACTGTCAGACGGCAGCGATCGTCGGGCAACTTTGGAGGACTCTCATGCCTAAGATCAATTTAACCACCTTAAGCAAGGTAAGAGCCTTAAGTGCCTCAAGAGCCTTAAGTACCTGGGCTTGGCTGTCGCCATTGGTGACGATGTCCATCGTTGCTTGTAGCAATGCCACGTTTGAGGGCGATACGGCAGACCCGCAGTTGAAACGCAAGGCAGCGAGCCCTGAGATAGCGACGTCAACTTCCACACCAGGCGCAACGACAGCACCGTCATCTGGGTTAAGTGACGGAGGCGATCCTACAGCGAGCAGCGGGGACCAAGGGCGACGGACCTCAAGTCTAGACGCCATGAGCGGCCAGTCCTCCACCAACGATAATCCCAGAGATAAGATCGATCGCTGGATTCCCCCTCTGCTACCACCCAAGGAGCCTCCGGCGACCGTCCCTGACGGCCCTCACATGGAGTCTCTACCGCCGGACGTGGCGCCTCCTGCCCAGTCTGAACCGCCGCCGTCGATGGATATGCCACCGCCAGTCCCGGTCGAACCGCCGGCTCCGGTACCTATGCCAGTTCCGGCACCCATGCCGACCCCTGTTCTCGAGCCTGTCCCGGCACCCATGCCGGCCCCTGCTCCAGTTCCAGCGCCTATGCCGGCCCCTGCTCCAATGCCCGTTCCGGCTCCGGCTCCGGCGCCAGCTCCGGTGCCACCGATCATGCCCCCCGAGGTGGTACTGCGGCCCTGTAGCGAGCACTACCGGGTGCCAGCGACGGCCAATCCTTATTTTGCTGGTGTCGCCGACGGTGCAAGTTTGCTCTACCGCATCACCCAGTACGATCCACCAACGCCGATAGACTTTAGCCCGATGAATGCTCCCGTCTTGGTGGCAACGATCGGCGACTGCATCACTCCAGGGAAGGCGATCTACTTCTCTGTGGCGGGTAACATTACCTTTTCGCGCGTGGATCCACCGACCGATGCCAACGGGAGTATAAACCAAATTGTGCGACATCAAAGGGGCGCGCAATTCGGTAAGTCCGACATCGCTGCACCGATCAACAGCCTTATCGGTGTCTTCATAGGTGAGGGGGATCCGGCCAGCCAGCCAGCGCCGGCGGGTCTAGACTTTTCGACGCAGGCGGCCAGAGATTACCGAACACTTAGTCCTGCACTCGGTCAGGTATTCTTTATCGGTACTGGCAAAACCAGTGCCGGTGATTTGCGCAAGGTGATCGTCCCGTCGGGTGCTGCGCGGCTTTACTTTGCCGTAATGGATATTTACCAGTGGAACAATAATTCAGGCGAACTCAGTGGGGCCGTCATGGTCGAATAGTCTTGAAACGGGCGTCTAGGCGGTGCTACTACGGCTCCAGACTCACGCAAATAGTCTGTGAGTCAGCACACTTGAGGACGCCCCCATGGAAGCGACCACCAACGCCCCAATCTTTAATCTCGTGCCCGAGCTCCCCCTTGAGCGCGGCAGCTCCAAGGTTGGGAGCAAGCTCACGATACCGGCCTTTTTCCAACTAGCGGGTGAGTTAGCGGGCCAGCATTACGTCAAGGTGGTGGTCGACCTGGCCACGGACACCGTGCATTTTATCGACACCGACGAGTATAGCTTTCATGCCGACTATATTGCCGAGCGCCTTCTGCGCGTGAGGCGCGATGAAATCCGCACCCGTATCGACGAGTTTAATAAATTAGTTTATCTGAGCACTGAGCGTCCTTATTTCCTCGGCACTCTGGCATTGCATCGTAAGGATGCGGAACAATTCTTCACCATCGAGACGGTCGAAGTGGACACGATGGACGGAGCGATGCTCACGCGATTTTATGACGTCTTGCGGCAGAATATTGATCCCTCAATACCGCTATTTCTCAAGCCGGGTAATCATCAGCAAGAGGTGGCTGTTCGTGCGATTGATCCGGTGCGCCTGCCGCGGCTATTTAGTCACGAGCTTTACGAAATTCATGACTATGTACCGCTAAATCTCGGTGAGGCTACCGGCAGACTGAGGATCTTCACAGCTGACAGTTACCGTCAGGATTTCGACACGCTCAAGTGGTACGACATCATCTGTATGGATAAGGTCCCCGACAACATCCCGCGCCTTTCCGGTATCATCAACGCGCAGCATACGACGCCGCTATCCCACACCAACGTCCTTGCCGGCGGGTGGGGGATTCCCAATGCCGTGCAGCTCGGAGCGCGGCAACAATTTATGGAACGCGGTCTCAGTGGGCAGTGGGTCCGCTACCGCGTCGAGGCCAAGGCAACGACGATTAGCCTCGAGCCTATCGCCCAGCCAGAGCATCTGCCGCAGCAACCGACCTGGAGTGTCCATGCGATCAAGCTCGAGGCACCCGAGACGGTCAACACGCGCGTGGCACCCCTGACTGAGCTCAGAATGAGCGAGCGGTTTCGCTACGGCACTAAAGCCGCCAACCTTGGGGAACTCCGTCACATCCTCGATCACGGCTCGTCGCGTCTGGATGGTTTTTACCGCGTGCCGCGGCCACCACGCAAAGATCTTTTGCCCTACCTGGCAGCCGCCATTGGTGCCAACAACGGTGAGGATTTGACGGAGAAATCGTGGCAGTTCCTGCAAAGTAGTGTTGAGGTGCCGCGTGGCATTGCGCTGCCGTTTTCGTTGCAGCAAGATTTTCTGCAGTCGTCGTGGCAAATCCAGCAGGCAATTGGCAAACTGAAGATGGCGCTTGAACTCGATGCTAAGGCGGTCCCTGCCCTTTGTGTGGAGATTCAGCGGCTCATCCGTGGCACGCGGTTTAGCGATGAACTCCGGGACAAGATCGATGCGCAGATCACGCGTCACATGGCGGGCGTACGCAATTTTGTTATCCGTAGCTCATCTAATGCTGAGGATTTGAAGGACTTCTCTGCCGCGGGTATCTACGAGAGTCTGAATCACATCACGACGGCCGACAAGATTTTCGAGAGCATCAAAGAAGTGTGGGCGTCGCTAGTCTCGCCGCGTAGCGTGCGGTTAAGACAAGAGGTCGGCATCTCGCTCGATGATTGCTACATGGGTGTGATCATTCAGGAGGAAGTGGAATCCGACATGGGCGGCGTGCTCGTGACGGCTAACCCATCCAATCCAACGGCTGACTTCCGTAACGTCTACATCAATGTCTCAGACCGCTCGGCAGTGGAGATCGTCTCTGGGGCGACGCAGCCTTATCAGTATCTTTACAACACCGTGGAGGGTGGTGGGCGAACACTGGCCGTGGGTGCAACTGGTCGTGATCTCGATGATAAGAAGCACGACGTGCTGCAAAGGCTGGCCTTCGCCGGGCGTCTCCTGCAGTCGCATTTTGCCCAGGATTACTCATTCGCGACGCCGGCCGATATCGAATGGGCGGCCAAGGGTGACCAAATCTACATCCTGCAGCTGCGGCCCTATCACCTATGATGAGGCCAAGCGTCGTCAGTACGCTGTACATCGTGTTTCAGTTTTTCTTCAACCTCCTCCTTTGGGTGCCGGTATTTTATGCGGTGCAGCGCCAGGTGGGGCTGGTTGATCGGCAGATCTTTGATATCCAGAGTATCTACTATCTCGCCTTCTGCCTGATGGAAGTGCCGACAGGTTTCATTGCGGACCGCTTTGGTTTTCGCACCAGCATGCTGCTGGGTGCCGGAGTGCTCGTCGGGGCTAATCTGCTGCCGATCGTGACGCCTACCTACGATGGTTTTCTCTGGCATTTTCTCGCTGTGGCACTGGCACGCTCGCTCATCTCAGGTGCATCGAGCGCCTATATGTATGAGTACATGCAGTCGGTTAGCCGCGGCGATGAGTACAAGAAGGTAGAGGCGGATGCACGGTTTTACGGTCTTATGGGCCGCATAGCCGCTTGGGCCGTCGTCGGGTGGCTGATGGCTTGGCGCCTGTGGGCCCCATACTGGATCAGCGCGATCAATGCTGGGGTTGCACTTTTGGTGGGCCTGCTGTTACCGCGCATCAAGGCGGCTGTCACCGAGACGCCTGGTCATTGGCGGGAGACGGTGACCCACATTTTAAATTCGCGCTTATTAATGGTGATGCTGCAGGGTGTGGCTATCTTTGTGATGGTCCGGATCCTGCAAGTTAATCTCTACCAACCAATCTTGAGCGCCAAACAATTTGATATCACCAGCTTCGGCTGGAGTATGTCGCTCATGACAGGATTTGAAGCTTTGGGATCGAAGCTCGCGCCACGTTTGCGCCGGAAGATCGATGATCTCCGTGTCGTGACGTGGGCGACTGTGGTGATCAGTGCCAGTTTAGTCGTCGTCTCCTGTGTGGGACAGACGGGGACTCTAGTAGGATTTTGTTTGTTTTCGTTAGCCGCAGGTGTGGCATTCCCCGTGCAAAAGCAGCTGCTCAACGACGCGATCACGCAGTCTAGTGCGCGTGCCACGGCCCTATCTCTAGAGTCGATTATTGATCGTGCCGTGTGTGCGGTTGCCGTGCTGCCGCTCGGTGGACTTGTTGCTGGCGGCAAGCTCAATGAGATTCTTCTCACCACGGCCGCGGCAGCCACTATTTTTGTGGCATCGCTGCAGATCGGGATTCAGCGCCTGGCGGCTAAGGATCCTTCTCCAAATAAACGCTAGTGGACGGGAATGCAAATTCTACGCCGCATGCAGCAACGATCGCCATCAGCTTCAGGTTGAGATCCTCGACGACGGCCCAGTAGTCATTCATCTCTTCCGTTTTTAGGAACGCGTAAATATCGACGTCAAGACTGGACGGGCCGAAGTTAGTGAAACGGACGCGAGCGGGATCGTTCAGCACCATGGGGTGAGCGAGCAACATCTCTCTGATGTGTGTCAGTACCTGCTCCATCTGTGCGGCGGTCGTGTCGTAGCGTAAACCGAGGCGCGGCGCCCAACGCATCTTGCTGCGGCGCTCGAAGTTTTCGAGCTTCATCATAGAGAATTCAGAATTTGGAATAGTTACTAGAGTTTGGTCAAGCGTGCGGACACGGGTTGATCTGAGTCCGATGTCTTCAACAGTGCCAGATATTTCACCAAAACGACCGTAGTCTCCCACCCGGACCGGTTGATCAAGGATGACCGAGATTCCGCCAAAGAGGTTTTCGACCGTCTTTTGCGCGGCCAGAGCGATGGCTAAACCGCCGACGCCTAGTCCGGCCAAAATTGCTGTGACGTTGAATCCTAGGGCGCGCATGACGGCCAGGAGGCACACCATGACGATGAGCGCTTTAGCGCCCTTCTCGATAGGTTGGAGCATACCGATGGCTGCGCGACGTCCCTGTCGGTCAAATATCACTTGGTAATAGGTAATGACCATGTGCAGGACGTTCATCGCCAACATAGTGAAGGCGAGGACTAAGATGAAATTCTCGCCCGTATTCAAGTACTGCCTGTGCTCAAGGGACAACTCGAGACCAGAGCGCAGGAGGCGGAAAATCAAGATACCCGCTATCCAGCGTAGCGACGGTAGGGCAGCAGCCCGACCAGTCTGCGTGGTCCAGAACGAGTAGCGTTTACCGATAAACTCGCCAGCTAACATGATGAGATAGGCTACGAGGCGGGAGAAACCGAAGGCAATCAGTAGACTGAGGCCAAGTCCCAGCCACTGCCAGGCATGGAGCCCTATAAACTCGGGCTCCGCTAACCAAGGCGGAAGTTTGTCGACGATGCTACTCGCCGCTGCCCTGTCGAGGAGTTCCGGTAGGCTCTCAACAAATTCAGAGGAAAACTGCCATATTTTACGACCATTATCGCGACCGTTGTCCCCAAGGGTGAGTTGTTCCACCTCTATGGCAGCAGCGTTCTTGCCGAGCTGGATTTGTCCCACTACGTCGACGTTCGGCGGGAGTCCGTCGTATGGTCGTCCGTCTGGCTCGTCTGAAATCCGCGCCAGATCGATCTGCCCGCGGGTATTAAGGAGCTGCATCAGATTAGCAGCAGTCTTGCGCCGCCTCTCGCTACCCATCCCGCGCGGGAAGTGGATGTAGCTTAGGCTAGCATCGACGTCACTCCGCCGCAGGATTGGCAGGAACTGTCGCATCATGTGCCGCGGTGAATCAATGTGATCACTTTGGCCGTTGATGATTTGGGCCGTGCCCGCATCGTTGCCGTTCGCGGCAGGAGCGGGTTGGGAGCAAATAAAAAAGGCGCTGAATACCAGCGCCGTCAAATTAGTAAGCAGGTTCTTCATCACCATAGAGTATACCATCAATCATCAGGTAGCCATGGTGGTGTGAGTGTTTCGTCGACTTATGCACCCAGTGCAGAATCGCACCGTCCGGGGACGCGCGGTAGTGGCCGGTCGGCTTATTCGAGGTGATGTAGTCACCGCAAGCTTGCACGGAAGAGCCGACATCGATTTCACGCTCTACTTCACCAAAAGCAGTGTTGTAGATCACTTCGATCACTTCGGTGACGTTGCTGCCGATCTGCACCGATAGGTGCTCGTGGCCACCTTTTCGGCCGTAAAGCTTCACAACCGTACCGTTGATGTGAGCTCTGGCTCGGTACTGGTTCCGTGTGGTCTTAACCCAGTGAACGACGACTTCGTTGTTGTACTCGAGGACCTGATTTCTCTCGTCCATACAAGTTGGGGGCGCATCATCATGCCCCCCCATCGCAACTGACGGCAAAAGAGCCATCGCTAAAGTTGTACTTAGAACGCGCAACAAAGACTTGGCTCTCAACATCATCTGCTCCTCATAGTCAGGCATTTGGTGGTGCCTGGTAGAAACGCTGGACCATATCTCCAGCATATACGGGTGTGCTCTGACGCCGACCTTGTACTGAGCCGGGTTGAAACGTGCAACCTTTTTTTATTAAAGTTTCATGAAAGACGCTAAGAAAGTTCTGGACCAAGCGCTAAAACCCCTTATCATTAAAGGGAAAACCATGTCACTCAGCGTCTAAATTGTAATTTTCGTGGACTGTGGACCAAACACCCGAAAACCCACCCTCCTTAGCGCCAAATCTCTATTGGTTTGGCGGTATTGTGTTCATAGTTGCGGTATTTTACGGGCGTACCTATCTCTTTGAGTTTGCCGGCATCGATGACGAAGCCAACCTCCAGGGTAACCCCCTCATCACCGGCTCCGTGGGTCTGGCGGAAGCCTGGGTCCGTCCTTTCCTCCACCTTTACATCCCCGTCAGCTATTCGTTTTGGCGGGCTCTCGCACTGGTCCTAGGAGGGATCAAACCAGCTGGATTTCATCTAGCCAACGCCACCTTGCATGGGCTCAATGCTGGTGTGGTCTTTCTGCTACTTAGGAGATGGCAGCCGGCATTGACACGCGCTGCGGCTTCGGTCGGTGCTCTCGCTTTTGCCGTACATCCACTGCAGGTCGAATCCGTGGCGTGGGTGAGTTCGGCGCGCGATCTTCTGGCGACCTTTTGGTCGCTCATTGCGCTACTGCTTTATGTCTATCCCGATCATAAACAAAGACGGTTTACTTTGGCGTTTGCTACCGTCGCCTTTTGTTTAGCGTTACTGTCAAAACCGACGGCCGTTGTTACTCCCCTGATTGCCGCAGTACTTATTGTGCGTCGTCTATGGCAGCGGCCTTATCGCGACACGCTGCTCCTTTGGTCCCTTATGGCCGTAGCAGCTGCTGCGTTGAGTGCCCACTTGCAGCCAGCGGTAGAGAATCCCTTTGTCGTCCCGTGGCACCAGCGCCCAGCATTGGTTCTGGCGGCCCTCGGATTTTACGCACAGAAATTGGCCTGGCCCATTGGACTCAGTGCAGACTACGGACTAACACCCGTCAAGATTATGCGTTCGGTACCATTGCTTGCGACCGGCACGATCTTTGCCATCGCTGCATTGCGTAGTGTCGGACTACGCCTTTTTGTCATTGGTCTGCTCCCAACATTGGGGTTTGTGCCGTTTTTTTACCAGGCTATCTCCGCCGTAGCCGATCGTTATACTTACATCGCTATGCTAGGCCCTGGGCTGCTCATGGCTATGTGGTGGCGTCGGGGTCCACAGCTGCACTGGGTCCTCACTGCCACGGTAATCGTATGGGCCTGTTTGTCAGCGCTGCAGATGGATCACTGGGCTAGTCGCATTGCCGTAGCGCGGCGCATGGTGGCCACCAATGCAGAGAGCTGGTTTGGTTATTTCAATTGGGGATCGGCGCTTCTCGAACAGGGCGACGGCGAGGCCGCACGGCATTATCTCGAGGCCTCGATCCGCATCCGGCCGTGGTTTCCCGACTCCCACTATAACCTCGCTCTTGCCGATGTTGCGAGTAATGACCTGAGCGGCGCCGAGGAGCATTTGCGCGCCAATCTACATTTTGGTGGTGCCAATGCATCCGCTCTCATTTGGCTCGGACACGTGCTGGCGCTGCAGGGAAAATACGACGATGCGGATCCCTTCTTTCGTCGCGGTCTTAGTTTGGATCCCACACACGCCGGCGGCCGTCTCCATTTTGCCCGGATGCTGCGTGCGCAGGGCCGCAGCGACGAGGCCTTGGAGCAACTCGATTTAGTCGGTCCGAGCGGGCTGACAGATCTGCATTATCACACGCTACGTGGCGAACTCCTGCTCGCCAAGGGCGAGGCAGCCAAGGCGATCGAGGCTTACGAACAAGCTCTGGTCCTCGGTGCCCACGATGCTGCCACCTACGCTAATCTCGGCGTAGCCTACCTGCGCACGCGAGATTATCTGCGGGCCGAAGAGGTGCTGCAAAAGGCCATTGCGCGTGATCCTTATAAACCCGAGGCTCTACATAGTATGGGTTTAGTGTACGAAGCAACCGGGCGCAAGGATGAGGCCATTGCCGTCTGGACCACAGCCAGTGGGCAGGGGTTTCAACCGGCGATTACGGCACTTAGGCGGATAAGGCTCACGAAGCCTAAGGGGCAGGAATTTAGGCGGTGATGTCATTGTACGACGCAGCAGATAGCATAGGCCGTCGCTGCTTGCGACCAATCCCAGCCACCTGCGGTGCAGTAGCGATTGCACGCCCAGCCGTTGCCTGATGGGTAACTTCCGCTCGTAAGATGAAGGCTGTTGCCACAACGACAAGATCCGCCAGTCACCTGCTCATTGCCGGCACAGGTGGCAACATTCGGGTGTGCCGCAGTCCTCGTCGTGCAGGGTTGATGGAGCACAGCGCCACGAGATCCACCTGTACCTGCGTTGATAGTACCGTTCACATCTAACTTGACCGATGGATCCATGCCAATGCCCACGGCACCATCAAATTTGCCGTTACCCCAGGAATACAGGTAGCCACTCTGAACCACCGAGTCACCTTGAATAGCGCCGGATGTATGGATGTTCTTACCACCGTATGCTCTGATCCAAGACGTGTCGTACATGTACCAACCCCCGCCATAAGTCTGGCTGTACCATCCTGTTTCGCCATAAGTGCGTACCCATCCACCGCCAGCGTCACGAATGGTACCTACGCCGCTTGCTATTTGCGCGCCGGTATAATCGACCGATCCGCTGGCTCGCGCGATCACACCGTTCATGGTCAAATCACCGGATGCCAAGTTTAGGGTAAAAGGACGGAGTCCGTTCCATATCCCGTACGGATCACCTGAGGCAGTGATCAAGATGTAGTAATTCGAACCATCGTTGCGATTGATGATTCCGTAATTACCGTTCACAAATCGCGATTGCCCGTAACCTGATCCCATGGTTCCGATTTGCTCTCCGGATGACTTTATCGTGCCGTTAACTTCAAGTGTTGCACCTGGAGCTGAAACTCCCACCCCAACGTTGCCCGAGGCACGGTAGACATCGCTCCCAGACGTGGTCCATTGGTTTGCGGAGGCAGCCGTGGTTTGAGTCGTTCCATCCGCAAACTTAATACCCCCTGTGGTCTCTATCGTACCAGCAACGGCCAGCTTCTGTGACGGCGCCACCAGGCCGATCCCGACATTGCCGTTAGCCAAGATCGTAACGTCCTCGGTGGCGTCGCTAAAAAAGCGCAGCCGGTTATCGAAATTGTCCATGGTCCAAGTCACCGTGCGGGCACCACCTGGTGCGAGCACGAGTTGCCCCCCCTCCGCGGCGCTATCTTCGCTCCGAATGGTGATGGATCCGGTCTGGGCTATAAATGCTCCACTCACATCAAGAGGGCCAGCGGGATTTGCGGATCCGATGCCGATTCTGCCTGTCGTTGTGACATTGCCAGAAGTGGCAAATGACGTGGTTCCAGATATCGTTCCCGAAGTAATGGCAGATCCTGAGACCTTTCCCGCAGTGGTTATCACTCCAAGTTTGGCGTCCGATATTCCTGCTGCGGCTGCAATATCGCTATCTGTGATCGTACCGTCAAGGATGGTGCCACCACTACCACCGGATACGGCTGTGGCTGTGGCTAATGCAGCTAAGCCTAAAGTTGCACGCTGCGCCGTAGCATCAGCATCGTCGAGCAGGGCCTTACCAGCAGCAGTTAGCGTGTAGGTGGTCCAAGTGTCTGCCGCTGTGCGTTCGACGCCACCTGTGGTCGTTAAACCTTCGACGGCACCTAGGTCATTGCTCAGTGCCAAAGTCATACTGCCAGCAGATGTGATCGGACCACCAGTAACGGTGATACCGGCAGCAGGTGCTGTGATGCCGACACTCGTCACACTACCGCCAGCAGCAGATACCCAGCCAAGGTTACCGGAGCCGTCGGTTTTGAGTACCTGGCCTGCCGTGCCATCTGCAGTTGGTAGCACCCACACTTTATTCGCTGCGAGCGCGTCTGGAGCTTTGAAGCCGACGTAATTGGTGCCGTTAGCAGCAAGCTCATCGAAGCGCACTTCGCCGGTGTTACCAGCGGCCGCACCAAACGGTTTAGCTTCGTAGCCGGCCTGAGCATTGGACGTGATGCTGGTGAAGGCCCCAGTGTTGGGTGTGGTTGAGCCGATAGTGCCGGGAGTTGCCCATGTGGTTGCAGGGAGTGCTGTGCTTTGCCACGTTGTGCCGTTGGAGGTGAGGACGTTACCGCTCGTGCCCGGAGCGACGACTTGTACAGGGTTGGTGCCGTTGCCGAGGATGACGTTGTTGGCAGCGAGAGACGTAGCACCGGTACCACCGTTAGCGACCCTCAACGTACCTGATGTGATGAGACTCGCGCTATGTGCAGGCAAATCTGCTGGGGTTAGATTTGTCCCGCTAAGGACGCGGCCCTTGACGTCGTAGGTAATTTTAGTCGCAGTACCTGCCAGTGCCACGCTAGCTAAAGTCGTGGTCACTGAGCCACTGGCAAATCCGGTCGATGTTACGTCACCGTATAGTAAGGTGACGTAGTTACCAGCTGTTTGTTTAGCGTTAAATGTATTCCAATCCGTATTGCTCAAGAAGCCACTCGTAGTGGTGTTGGCCTGCGACATCGAGATAACGGGTGTTGAGGTGCCGGTAGCTACTGAGATGGGAGCGGTGCCAGTGACGTTAGTGACACTGCCGCCAGCAGCCGCTACCCAGCCTAAGTTACCAGCACCGTCGGTTTTCAGCACTTGTCCTGCAGTGCCGTCAGTTGCTGGTAGCGTCCAAATTCTATTAGCGCCAAGAAGATCTGGTGCTTTAAAGCCTACGTAATTAGTGCCGTTGGCAGCAAGCTCATCGAAGCGGACCTCGCTCGTATTTCCAGAGGCTGCTCCGAATGGTTTAGCTTCGAAAGCACCTTGGGCGCTGCTGGCGATGGCGCCTGAAGTCGTGATGTTGCCGGAGGTGATAGCGGTACCAGACACTTTACCAGCAGTGCTGATCGTCGCTAGTTTGGTGTCAGCAATTGCCGCTGCGGCAGCTATGTCGTCGTTGGTGATCGTACCATCCGTGATGGTGCCACCGCTGCCACCAGATACTGCTGAAGCTGTAGCCAGCGTGCCCAGGCCGTTACCCGTGATGGCAGTCACAGGGCCCGAGAGTTTAGAGGTAGCGATCGCCGCTGTCATAGAGATGTCAGCATTGACGACTGTACCGTCGGTGATGGTGCCACCGCTGCCACCAGATACCGCCGTAGCGGTTGCTAAGGCGCCAAGTCCCAGTGTCGTCCGTTGCGCCGTAGCATCAGCATCGTCGAGCAGGGCCTTACCAGCAGCAGTTAGCGTGTAGGTGGTCCAAGTGTCTGCCGCTGTGCGTTCGACGCCGCCGGTGGTGGCAAGAGCTTCGACCGCTGCTAAGTCATTACTAAGAGCTAGCGTCATGCTACCAGAGGATGTGATGGGTCCACCCGTGACAGTGATACCGGCAGCAGGTGCTGTGATGCCGACACTCGTAACACTGCCACCAGCGGCCGATACCCAGCCAAGGTTACCAGCGCCGTCAGTTTTCAGTACTTGACCTGCAGTGCCATCTGCAGTTGGTAGCACCCACACTTTATTGGCTGCGAGCGCGTCTGGGGCTTTGAAGCCGACGTAATTGGTGCCGTTAGCAGCCAGCTCATCGAAGCGCACTTCGCCGGTGTTACCGGCGGTCACACCAAAAGGTTTAGCTTCATAGCCGGCCTGAGCATTTGACGTGATACTTGTGAAGGCACCAGTGTTGGGTGTGGTTGACCCGATAGTGCCGGGAGTTGCCCATGTGGTTGCAGGCATAGCCGTGCTTTGCCACGTTGTGCCGTTTGAGGTGAGGACGTTACCGCTGGTCCCTGGGGCTACGACCTGGACGGGATTGGTCCCGTTGCCGAGGATGACGTTATTAAGTGTCAGTGCTGTAGCACCAGTACCGCCGTTAGCGACGCTCAAGGTACCGGATGTGATAAGACTCGCGCTATGTGCAGGCAAATCTGCTGGGGTTAAGCTTGTACCTGCAGTGACGCGGCCATAAGCATCGGTAGTGACTTTGGTGTAGTTACCTGCAGTACCAATGGTGCCTAGGCTCACTGTGGCAGTACCGCTGGCAGTGGCTACTGCAATGCCTGTCCCTTGCGCGACGTTGGTCACTTTGTTAGAGAATGCATTGTAATCCGTGTTTGATAATAACCCCGCGGTGACACTGGCAGCGGATGCCATCGGAATATTAAGCGTATGAGCGTTAGCAGTAGAAGACCAGGCTGGGGCTGTACCTGAATTGCCTGGCGCGGCAAATGTCTGCGTATTACCAGTTTGACCGTTCAGGGAACTTAGGCCAGATCCGGAGACCCCAAGTGCGACGGCCGCTGAGCCATCCCAGTATTTGATTTGATTGGTGGTCGCGTTAAACCAGGTTTTGCCTTTATCTGCTGCGACGAGGCCAGCAGGGTCTGAGGTGTTGGTGCTGAGTGCTAAAGTCTTTGAGGCCGCCATCTGAATATTACCGGTGTTGTTGATGTCGAAGGCGCCGTGATTGAGGGCGCCACTCATAGAATCACCAGCGCGGTTGATGGGAGTGTAACCGAGTGAGGTAGTGATTTGGTTTGATGTCAGTGTCGGTATATCTGAGGCGCTTAGTGATGTGCCGGAGGTGACCCGACCTTTCACATCGTAAGTCACTTTGGTCGAAGTACCCGCGATAGCTACGCTAGCTAAAGTCGTGGATACTGAGCCACTGGCAAACCCGGTCGATGTTACGTCACCGTATAGTAAGGTGACGTAGTTACCAGCAGCTTGTTTAGAGTTAAACGTATTCCAATCAGTATTGCTCAAGAAGCCACTCGTAGTGGTGTTGGCCTGCGACATCGAGATGACGGGTGTCGAGGTGCCGGTAGCTACCGAGATGGGAGCGGTGCCGGTGACGTTAGTGACACTCCCTGTAGCAGCTGATACCCAGCTGAGTGCTCCTGCACCGTCAGTTTTCAGCACCTGTCCAGCGGTACCGTCAGTTGCTGGTAGCGTCCAGATTCTGTTGGCGCCCAGGATATCAGGAGCTTTAAAGCCGACGTAATTGGTGCCGTTAGCAGCGAGTTCATCGAAGCGGACCTCGCTCGTATTTCCAGCAGCAGTGCCGAATGGTTTAGCCTCGAAAGCACCTTGAGCACTGCTGGCTAAAGCACCTGTGGAGTTAATTGCAGTTGAACCCGCAATTGTGCCAGAGGTAATAGCACTGCCCGAGACCTTACCTGCTGTGGAGATTGTAGCTAGCTTCGTATCTACGATTGCGGCAGCTGTAGCGATGTCGTCGTTGGTGATCGTGCCATCCGTGATGGTGCCACCGCTGCCACCAGATACTGCCCCAGCGGTTGCTAATGCTCCTAAGCCGAGAGTGGATCGCTGTGCCGTGGCATCTACATCAGCAATTAGCGCTTTGCCAGCGGCGGTAAGAGCATAGGTAGCCCAAGTATCAGCACCGGTGCGCTCGACACCACCGGTGGTGGCTAGACCTTCGACGGCAGCTAGGTCGTTACTGAGAGCGAGAGTCATACTTCCAGCTGATGTGATCGGGCCACCTGTGACGGTGATACCGGCAGCAGGTGCTGTGATGCCGACACTCGTAACACTTCCACCAGCGGCCGATACCCAGCCAAGGTTACCAGACCCGTCAGTTTTCAGTACTTGACCTGCAGTGCCATCTGCAGTTGGTAGCACCCATACTTTATTTGCCGCGATTGCGTCTGGAGCTTTGAAGCCGACGTAGTTGGTGCCGTTAGCAGCTAGCTCATCGAAGCGCACTTCCCCGGTGTTACCAGCGGTCACACCAAATGGTTTAGCTTCGTAGCCGGCCTGTGCATTCGACATGATGCTGGTGAAGGCACCAGTGTTAGGTGCTGTTGAGCCGATGGTGCCGGGAGTTGCCCAAGGGAATACAGAGCTCTCCCAAGAATTACCTGTGGAGATTAGAACGTTGCCAGCTGTTCCGGGGGCGAGAAGCTGTATTGGGTTCGTACCGTTACCGGCGACCAAATAGTTCTCGGTGAGTGTGGTCAATCCTGTGCCTCCATGACTCACACTGAGCGTCCCAGTCACCTCCGCTTGTAAGTCAATCGGCGTACCGCTCTCTGCGCTCACGACGCGCCCTGTTGCGTCAACAGCGACTGTGGCGCGTGGATATGTCCCTGCTGTCACTCCGTTGGGACTCAAACTGATTGTGCCGGTCTGCATTGTAGACTGCGGCACCCATTGGCTACCGTCGTAGGTCAATACCTCGCCCGAGCGTGGAGCGCGCGGCGAGACAGGCTGGTTCATAATCGAAGATGCTGACCTGCGCTCCCACGTGAACGTGCCGTCGCTGCTAAATCCTAAGTAGGAGTCGGAGTCTGTCCGTGGAGGAATGACCACGCTCAACCTGCCGTTCGCACCGAACTTTAACGTCTTAGAGTCAACTGGAACTCGCAGCGCCAGCGGCACAAAACGAAGCTCTTGCCGCGGGTACGTCACGCCGCGGGCGGTCACTTCAACGAAGACTGGCTCCGATAGGTCCCCCAGGATTTCGTCCGCGTGAATACTAGTAAACGGCAATCTGAGCTGAAACAACCCTTGGTTTAGTTGAACAGCTTGATATTGAAACGGAGCTCCGAGCTCCGTGCCACCCGATTCCGCGCTCCAAAACCGGAGATCAATGTCGACCGGACCGGACAACGGTTCACCGCTGGGTAGAGTCAACCGCCCTGAATAGCTCATTGGAAATGTGGCAGTCTGGGGATAGGCGGCGTCAAAAAAAGGTACCAATGCTCCGGCGAATGCACAAAGCAGCGCACGCAGCATTGCTTTATAATTTAGGAATCTTGTATCCGCTTGCACGGTTGACTCCCACATTCGGTGTCATGACGCGTTTCGTAGGCTTCAGACGTCAGACGGATCGGCAAAATTTGGGTTTACTTTAATGATTTCTTTAACATAAAGCTAAGCTGCGAATATTTGATGAGAAATTGTCCAAGTAAAGCTGTGCTTTTTCGAGGTGCGGTGATTGCATGCACTGAGTAGCTGTTCACGCGGTGAATAGTATCAGATTAAGTCTATTTACGAATTTATTTCTAAAGAAATTCTGTAAAATTCCGATAAGCCTGCATCCAGGCTGCTTTGCCGGGGACTTAGTAGTGGAAGAGGTTACCCATGGTGCGCGTCGATTCTAGACGATCATTGGCCGCTTACTTTCTGGCGCTCGTGACTATGACATGCTCTGGCTGTAAAGATACGGCGTTTGGTGGTGAATCACCGATGGCGCAGGGTACGCGTGGGGCCAAAGAGAAAAAAACCAGGGGCACTAGCGAACCAGCGACAAAACCTGTTGTTTTTAGATCTCGCCCCGCTGACGAGCCAGCTGACGGTGGTATCAGCGCGACGCGCGCGGGTGAGAATCAAGGGACTCCGCTGCAGTCGATCCTTTCTACCATCGGCAATATCGTGACCGGCGGCCAGCAGACACCAGGTGCCGACGCTGGTGGCGCAGGCGGCGCTGGCCAAAGCGGTGGCAATCCACCGGGTGATCAGACCATAACGTTGATCCAACCTGGTCCGCCACCTTGCAGTGAATCGCACTTTGTCCCAGCTACGGCGAATCCCTACATGGCCGGTGTCGCAGCAGGTAGTACGATCACTTACGATTTAGCCGGTGGCGGTGGGCCCGATCCTGTAGATCGGGCGCCTAAACACAATCCAATCCAGGCTAAGATCATTGGTGATTGTTTTGCCCCTGGGAAATCTCTGATCTTTCGCGTTAACGGTACGATTACCTACGATCCCAAGGTGGCTGCGATCAATGCGAATGGGCGCGCTAATCAGATCATTACCCACCAAAAGGCGGGGCTCTACGGTAAGTCAGACATCAGTGCGCCCTTCTGCGCCTTACTGGCGGTATTCCTTGACGACAGCGATCCCAGCAATCAGGCGGCGCCAGGTCCTTTAAGCTTTGCGACCCCACAGTCCAGAGACTACGAGTCGCTTAGTCCGGGGCTAGGACAGGTGTTTTTTATCGGCACGGGACTTCGCAGCAACGGTGAGTTTCACCGCGTAGTGGTCCCCCCGAGGGCGACACGGCTTTACTTTGCCGTGATGGACACCTACCAGTGGAACAACAACCTGGGCGGGGTGCGGGTACAGATGTTTGGGATCAATCCCTGATCGTTGCGGATATCGGTTTGGGGATAGTCGTATTGTCCCAGAGCGACATGATGTGTTCAGAAAATATATAAAATATTTATATTTAGTTACGGCTATTTGCGCTTCTTGCTAAAGAAATCTTCAGTAAGAGCCGATAAAGGCTATAAGCAGTGCGTCAGAGTCATGGCGATTTACCAGCAACGCGTCCTTAGAGGAGGGCTCAGACCAGAGCCATCGCGTAACCTGGAGATGGAGAAACCAATGGACTCACGCAAGTCATCGAGACCAAGTCGTACGTTAACTGCATGTCTCACCTCTGGGGCATTCTTTCTCCAGTCCTGCGGCGTTGGGACGAATCACCTCACTGCCGATGAAAAAGTCGTCGCCACAGATGCTCAGGCTGGCTCAGTCTCAGTCAGTGACAGTAGCGATTCTGGTCTGAACCTGGCCCACCTACACGGTGCATTCCTACTCTTCTCGTTCTTGAGGTCCTATGCTAGTGCAGTGAAAATTCAGCGCCGCGCCGACATTAGCTACCCAGTTTGCATCGCTTCGCACGTGCCGATGGTTCCAGATGTGCGGGGAGAGCGCCTTGAATCGGTGAAAGTCGTCATGAACGAGTGGAATACCCACCTGAAGCGCGATCCAACCTGGCCAGTCGCCTCGATTACTCCCTATCTGGTCGGCTCTACGTCGAGCTGTCCTTGGTTTGTTGGTGGTCTTCCGGTTGTGAAGATCTTGGCAACCACTGCGGTGGTTCCAATTGGTGACAGACGAACTGACACTGGCGGTACTGTGGCGGTGACGTTTCCATTTATGTATCAGGTTAATTTCCGACCCGACTACTTCAACGATCCAGCTTATTTTCGCTCGATATTCCGTCACGAGCATGGTCATTTGCTCGGGCTTGGTGACACCTATAGCGAGGACGGATACCAATCGCCGACAGGCCAGCCTAAGTCACTCATGCAGGGTCATAGTACATTTACTGAAGACGATATAGATTCTTTACTGCACGTGTGGGCACGGGTCAGTGGTAGGTCACAAAATCTCTGCCCAAGTGGTTACATCGAAAGTGGATCGGCAGGTTTTACTACCTTTTGCGTTAAGCCCCGTCCTACCTTCACCGGCCGCATTGTCACCGCGGCAAACAAGTGCCTGGCCGTTGAGGGGGGGGCGAGCGCTCAAGGTGTACGGATCATGCAAACCGACTGTGATGGCAACGCCAATCAGAGATTCACGTTGCTGCGTGGCGATAACGGCTCTTACCAGATTCGCCCTGAGTACAACCAACAGTGCCTCGACATTGCTGGGGCATCACGGTGGGGCGGCGCTCGAGTGATTCAGTGGGGATGTCACGGGAAAACCAATCAGAGTTTTACCATACGTAAAGGGCAGATGAATCATCTCAATATCATCAACGTCAACAGTAATAAATGTCTCGATATTCCCTATGGTTCAACAAACAACGGTGTCAGTGTGATTCAATGGCAGTGCAATAATGGGTCGAACCAGCTGTTCCGCTTTGAGGGTTACACACCAGAATGATCTTTACCTAAATCCTATGCGTGCCTCATCGCATCAGCAATCACTTGGTTAGCCGCGCGCCGCGCCGTCAAGGACGAAGTGATCACCGTTAAGCCGGTGAGCATGAGGATGGAAACCGCCCACAGCAAGGGGGTTTCCATGACGCGCACGGGAAATGCGGTCTGTGATAGTCCAGCGGTATAACCTAGGTTTGCCAGCGCAATGCCTCTGCTAAGTGCGGCTGTGATGCCGAGACCGATGATACAAGCGATGAGACTGATGAAGCCGCCCTCAGCGCAGAACATATAAACAATGTGCTTACGAAGGAATCCCATGCTCCTTAGGGAGCCCACTTCCCGCGTTCTTTCGGTGACAATTTTAATCATGGTAGACGTAATGGCCATCACGCACATAGTCGCCATGATCGAGCCAAAAATTGCATTGAGCAGTGTGAGCAGGTCTAACTCGGTGGCAAGCTCTGCCCCCTGACCGTAATTGCGCCAAGAGGGCGCCTGCAGCTTGAATCCCGCCGCACTAGCAGCCGCACTGAAACGCTCTCTAAAAGCGCTCTGACTGGCACCAGGTCTGAGTTTAACGGTGAAGAACGAGACTTTGTCCGTGTCCATCAATTTTTGGGCAGCAGGCAGGGACATGAAAACGACCCGGTCATCGATGTCTCTCAGACCAGCATCGGTCAACCCAACAATCGGAAGATCGATTTGGTTGATACTGGAATGCTCCGTGGTTGCCGTGAGGGAAACTTGGTTTTCGGCGCACTTAAGCGGGAGTAGGTTGTTCACCAGCGTCTCCGGTGTATCCATTCTTGCTTTGGAGCGGTCTTTGTAACCACCCTCACAGCCTAGACTCGCACCTAAGCCGATACCAGTGACGAGGCCAGGACGATCCGGTGACAAAATGTCACCCACGATCACATCGCGTTTGTAGCGTTCCGTACGAATCTTTTCCCCTTCGACGATGTCGTAGCCCACACCGAAATAAATAGCGCTACGGTTTCCCGCACTGGCAAGTCCCGTCACAGTGAGAAATCTGGCGCGGTGCTCGACATCAGGATCACTGAGGAGGAATTTATCGATGAACTCCTGCTCGGGTCGCCCCATAGCCGATTTCCAGAGTTTGGACGGCTGATCTAGCGCGGCACCCTCACGAACGACTAATACGTCGGCAAACATGCCACGCAGAGAGAAGTTATCAACGGCCGCCTTAGTGGCATGGGCGATGAATCCCTGTAGCAACGCATTGGCAACGAAACCGCAGGTGATGGTGATCAGTGCGGCACGACTGTGCCGCCAATTCCGTATGACGTTGCGCCATGCCAGGCTGGTGATTTTGGAGTAGATGGAGGAGTTGGCCATGGGCGCCCTCATTTCGAGAAGTTCTTAAGCTCAAACTCGCTGTCGTTTAAGTGTATGACTGTCGGGTTTAGAATTTTGACCTGAGTGGTGTTCTTGGGCTTCTGCTTGTCCTGGAAACTCATGGCGCTGATAAATGGTACGGTTTTGTTGCCCATTTTGATTTTTGCGTCATACGTGTAAGTAGCCGTCTTGAAAACCTCGCCGCTGGCCGTTAAGAACTCGGCCTTAAGTCCCAGGTGTTTGTCCTTGCTGATCCAATAACGTACAGATTGATAAGTTGGTTTGCGTCCTTGCTTGGCGGTCAACATAAGCACGTAGCAGTCCGTGCCGCTTAGGGTTTCGCTGCCCGTAATCGAGGCGTTGTAGTCACGGGCATAATCTGCGGCGGCGAGGTCACCGTTCGAGGTCGGTCCTAGGGTTTTTTGACTCGGATTGATGATCATGGGGCGCTTAAGACCGGGCTTCTTGTAATAGAGGTCGCGATCGCGAAAGAGCAGAGCCTCTCCGCCTCGTGCTGCGGGTTCGATAATGTCGAGTCGCGCATTGTAGCCCTTACGCTTGAAATCCAGTATTAAGTCTTCCGTTTTATCGTCAATCACCGAGTGTACTGCGACTTGCCACGAAACGCCGTCGAGCAGGCCACCGCGAGCCTGATCGGCATCAGCGATGAGCTTGGACGGATCCTCGGTGCCGTGTGCAATGGACGGCGCGATCAGGGAAACACCGATGATAGCGGCGACTCTTGCGATCTGGTATCTGCCTTTAATTAATTTGATACTTTTCATAGCTATTCCTCATTTCTCTTAATGACTGGGTCCCGTCAGCAGGTGGGCAACATTCTTTTCGGCAATAGTCCAGGCAGCGAGATACGTCGATGCTAGCGATAGCCCAAGCACGGCAAAGGACATCAGGCTCATGGAGCTATAGTTATGCGTAAGCGTCATGGCATGATGCGCTAAATCCATCCCAGGTGTCCGGTAGGTGAATCCTGCACTGTTGAGGCCACCGGTTAAAAGGTGACCGGCTACAACTCCCACGGCAATGGATACCGTTGATAGAATCGCCGACTCCATGGCAAATAGAACTCGAATGCGCCTTCTTGTATAACCAAGAGCGCGAAGCATACCGATCTCCTGCGATCTTTCGACGGCAGTAATAGTGGCAGCATTAAACACGGAAAAAAGAATGATCATGTAGGTCAGACCATTTACAAAGCCGATGAGGATATCAATGAAGCCGAGCGTACCTGCGTAAGATGGGACCACACTTTCCTCGTCGAAGCGCCGCACATCAAGTTGTAGTCCCGCCTGTACGAGCTGGTCGCGGATCCGGTCCGCTGTCCCGTGGAGATTTCGAGCATCCTTCAGCCAGATGACGTGGCGCATCGACCCATCGGTTCCAAAGAGGGATTGAGCCACTTTTAGCGGAACCACAGCTAAACTGTTATTTGTAGAAATGCTGCCAGGATTGAAACGACCGATGATCTCCCCGTCTATGACCGATGGCGTTCCATGCCAACCGTTGGCTGACATCTGCACATATGAGTCTCTGGCCCACTTTGTTGCCGCATCGGGATCGGCGCAGTCGATCGGTTCTGACTCATAGCCAGCTGGGACCTCAGAATGCAGGAGAGGTTTTTCCAGAGCCTGAGATAAACCGTTACTGAGGAGCACGCCGTTGACAGCTGCCGACGCTTCCCAAAGATGTTGCCCATGAAATTGCTTGTGGGCATCAGTCGCCCACGTTTTGAGCTCATCGTGGACAGAAATCCTCTGGTCGACTTCTGGGTCGATCCCCAGCACCTGAAATGGAAAGGAGTTGCAGCTGTTACTGATGAGACCCATGCCGTGAATCTGTGGGCCGTGGTAGGCTACTTCCTGGTCGCTATTCAGAACCTTCGCGATACGCGACGTCTCGTCGGGAGTCAGACTGAATCTCTGCGGGTCAAAGGCAAACTTTTCAAGGCCGCTGGGCTTATACACCTGAAGATGTCCCATCCTCGAGGAGTAGATCGTAAACACACGGCGTGAGTTGGACTCGTGGTGGTAGTAGGCAATCGATCCCGTGATCCCTGCTACACCAAAAACGATGGCCGAAGCAGTCGCCGCATTGCGTCGCTTGTTGCGCGACAGATTCTTCAGCGCCATCCACCAGAGTTCGAATGCCATAGCCAACCTCCTGCGCTTTGACGCCGGTGCTATCGGCGCTAAATGACCGGATCTTAAATTAAAATTTTAAGTTATTGATATTTCGGCAATAATCATAAATGTGACAGGTGTCTTGAACAAATGATCGCCGCAATCCGCGAGTTGCGTTGAATTAAATGTTACTGAAGCGGTACGAAAAAATTTGGTAGGCTGCCTCGATAAATCACATTAACCCGCACTGAAAATCTCGTTTCCCGCGCGCTTTTCAGGGCTTAGCGAAAGGACTCGCTGTGACTATCGAGGCAAGAAGACAATACCTTGCGGCCATCCGTCAGCGCTATAAAAATGCTACCAAGAGGGGCCAAACCCTGATCTTGGACGAGTTTTGCGCCGTGTGCGGCTATACCCGGAAACATGCCATCAGGGTCCTCAATCGGCCGTCCTCCGAGGCGCGGGCCAGGCCAGGTCCCAAGGCCACTTATGACGGAGATGTGGTGCGCCATCTGGTCGACCTCTGGAAGCTCATGAATTACATGTGCTCGGTCAAAATGAAGACCGCTATTGCGATTTGGCTCCCATACTACAAGCAGTCGGTAAGTCTTTCCGAGGAGTCAGAGCGCAAACTTCTGGCAATCAGTTCCTCGACGATTGATCGACTGCTCAGACCCTTCAAGGAGAAATGTAACCGCGGTCTCTCGGCCACAAAGGCGGGTGCCTTTCTTAAGTCGCAGATTCCGATCGAGCTTATCGATAAGCATGTTGATAAACCAGGTATGGTGGAGGCTGACACCGTAGCTCACTGTGGCAATAGTCTTCATGGTAATTTTGCTAACTCACTGACTATCACCGACTTGCTCTCGGGGTGGACTGTCAATAGAGCTACGTTAGGTAAAGACGCCCAGTCAATACTCGCCAAAATCATCGAAATTCGTGGTCAACTGCCGTTTCGGATGCATGGATTTGCATGCGATAATGGTAGTGAGTTTATCAATCAGTCGTTAGTTAGCTACATGCAGAGCCCAAAACACGGGCCCGTCAAATTCGTTCGTAGGCGCCCATACAAGAAAAACGACGCGGCCCACGTAGAGCAAAAAAAGATACACACGTGAGACAGCTATTCGGTTACCACAGAATAGAGGAACAAGATCTTATCGATCTCATGAATGACATCTATCAAAACTACTGGAACCCCCTTTTAAACTTCTTTTGCCCAGTACTCAAATTGAAGCGCAAAGTGCGAATCGGTGGAAAGCTAAGGAAGTTCTACGATCAACCGAAAACACCCTGTGATCGATTGCTCGACAGCGGTAAATTATCCGACCTCCGGACACAGCGATTACTTGCTGATCGAAGCCAACTTGACCCTCTCCAGCTCAAGAAAGGCTTGGACATTAAACTACGGCTATTTGGAGACCGACTTCACAAGCTTCAACAAGGAAAGGTGCTATTTGATCCAGAGGCAGCCTAACATCCAAAGACTACTCACTTTTCGGTAACATTTTCCCGTGATTCAATACGATCCGCCTCATTTATGGGGCGGTCTAGGCGATCTCAAGGGATTCGCGTTAGCGAATCCCGTCGCTGTTACTCTCTTACTTACCGCCTGATTGTCCTGTCCACGTCTTGTCTTCATTTCGCTTTCGGT